>Ga0302322_100001187_pt1 | contig 21187 bp, 19 predicted proteins | sample Fen_T0_2_FD_203757 | JGI IMG/M metagenome (GOLD analysis project Ga0302322, IMG submission 203757) | Peat permafrost microbial communities from Stordalen Mire near Abisko, Sweden - Fen_T0_2 | ecosystem: Environmental > Terrestrial > Soil > Wetlands > Permafrost | place: Sweden: Abisko...
TCGTCAGCGGGGGCAGTTCGTCAGACGACGAACATGTCTTCCTTGGACCACTTGGGGGCTACTGCCCGGGACAGGCCGGCGAGGGCCATGTACGAGGCGGGATCCATGCCGGTCGGCTCGTCCTTCGGGATGACCCCGGACACCTTCTGGGTCTTGAAGACGGTGTCCTTCTCGAGGTCGCCGAACGGGAAGCCGGGCTCAGTGCAGCCGGTGCAGGGATGCCCGGCGCGGGTCTTCGACGACTGCCGGTTCCAGAGGATCCGGTTGCACGGCGAGTGCGTCATGGGTCCACGGCAGCCGAACTCGTAGAACAGGCAGCCAGTGCGCATGCCCTGGCCGAAGCTCGGCGGGTCCTGCTTGTAGGTGAAGAACTGCACTCGGGTGCAGCCGGTCTGCGTGAAGGACGTGAAGAAGGTCTTCGGGCGCTGCAACTCGTCGAGGGACAGGTCGCCGACCCGGCCGGCAGCGAGCGCGACGATGATCTGCGAGATCCAGTCGGGGTGCGCCGGGCAGCCCGGGATGTTGATGACCGGCAGGCCGAGCTTGCTGACGAAGTCAGGCCCGAGGTGGCCGCCGCGCTTGCCGCCGCGGTCGAACTGGAGGCCGCGGCTGTCGGACGGGTTCGGCGGCACGGCGGGCAGGCCGCCCCACGTGGCGCAGTCGCCGATGGCCACGACGATGCCGGCCTTCGGTGCGATGTCGTCGACCCAGTCCTTCATCGGACGGCCGGCGAACATGTCGAAGCGTCCTGAGCCGTTGGGCCCCTCGATGACCGACCCCTCGTATACGAAGATGTCGATCTCCTTCTCGCCCTTGGCATACGCCCAGAAGAGATCCTGGGCCGTCTTGCCGATCTCCATCGAGAGCGTCGGGTGATAGACGATCTCCAGGCCGTAGTCGACGATGAGGTCAACGACGGACGGCTCCGCGGCGTTGATGAACGACATGGTGTTCCCGGAGCAAGCGCCTCCTTGGAACCAGAGCACGGATGTCACGGTGCCTCCTGCAGTTGTGGTGATGGGGTGATCGGAGTCGAAGCGAGGAGCAGGTCGAGCAGGTCGAGTACGCCGTCGCCGGTGCGCGCGGACGTCTCGACGATGGGGGCGCCCGGGTTGACCGCGCGGATCGCGGCGATCGCCGCGTCGCGGTCCCACTCGACGGCTCCGGCGATGTCGGTCTTGGTGATGACCACGACATCCGCGGAGTTGAACAGCTGCGGGTACTTGGCGGGCTTGTCCTCGCCCTCGGTCACGCTCAGGAGCGCGACGCGGGTCCCCTCACCGAGGTCGTAGGCGGTGGGGCAGACGAGGTTGCCGACGTTCTCGATGACGAGCAGGTCAAGCGCGTCGAGGTCCCAGCCCTCGAGGTAGGTCGCGATCATGTCGGACTCGAGGTGGCACATGCTCTCGGTGACGATCTGGCGGACCGGCGCCCCGGATCGCTCCAGCCGCTTCGCATCGTTGTCGGTGGCGCAGTCTCCGACGAGCGCCGCGGCGGCGACCCCGCGGGCGATGGCCGTGGTCAGCAGGGTTTCGAGGAGTGCGGTCTTGCCGCTGCCCGGGCTCGAGACCCAGTTGCTGACGTGCACGTCGGCATCGGCGAACTGCGCCCTCAGGCCCTGGGCCAGGAGGTCGTTCTTCTCCAGGATGCCCTTGCGCAGGTCGACGATGCGGGTGGTCATGGCGTGGTCACCAGCTCGTCCAGGGTGATGTCGACGATCTCGAGTTCCTTGCCACCGACCACGTTGCCGCAGGGCTGCGCGCACACCGGACATCGGAAGTCATGCGTGGACGACAGTTCCTGGTGCCCGCACGACGGGCAGTCGATGATCACCGGGCTGCGCTCGATCACGAGGGCGGCGTCCTCCAGCGGAGTGCCCTGGGCGGCGACGTCGTACGCGAATTCGAGGGCCTGCGGGACCAGTCCGGACAGCTCACCGACGCGCAGCCTTACCTGGAGCACCCGGGTGTCGGGCGTCGGCAGGGCGTCGACGACCGTGGAGACCACGGCGTGCGCGACGGAGAGCTCGTGCATGGACTACTCGCCAGCCCGCAGGCGCTTGCCGTAGACGCGGGCGAACTCGACGAAGAAGGCGAGGGTCTCCTGCACCTCCGGCTCCTTGAGGACCTTGTTGAGGGCGAAGATGCTGCCGACCTCGGCCTGCTTCCCACGCGTGCGCTTGTCGGCCTCGAGCGCGGCCTCGCCGAAGGTGCCCACCACCTGGACGATCTCGGGACGCAGGATCGCCGAGTCGAGAAGGCCCTGGACGGTGTCAGATCGGGAGGCCAGGGTCTCGGCCATGGGTGCGAGCTGGGCCAGGGCACTCACGGCGGTGCCGAGCTCACTGGCCTTGCCGCTCATCTCGCTGCCACGAAGCTGCTCGATGGCACCGTTGATGTTGTCGGTGAGCTCATACCCTCGCTGAAGGAAGGCGGTGCCCATGGACGCGAGGACCGCAAGGGTCGGCGCGTTGGCGACGATGACGGCGAGCGACTGGCGGATCTCAGGATCCTCGAGCATGGCGTCGAGTGCGTCGGAATTCGTGGCAACGTCGGGCGTGAGGGTCACGTCCCACCTCCAGGCTGGTTGAACGGTGACCAAGGTTCAACACGTTCGCCCGTGGCTGTCCCTGGCCTTCGCGGGCATCGTGGCACCACCGCACCCGCGGTGTCGTGCAGTTGTGAAAAAAAGGGTCTAAGGTCCCCCGGTTCCTGATGCCCGGCTGGTCAGGCGGAGACGGGGACGCGATCGAAAACCGGTCGAAGGGGCATTCCGGACTTGCCCCCGGGGCCGAGCTTCACGCCCAGCATCTGGTGCAGCTGGATGGTGTTGATGTCGAAGCCCAGTCGCGATGCAGCCATGTACAGGCGCCACACACGAGCGGTCCCGAGGCCGGCCTCGGCGACTGCCTCATCCCAGTGGTCCTCGAGGTTCTCGCACCAATGCTTGAGGGTCAGGGCGTAGTGCTCGCGGAGGTTCTCCTCATGACGGATTTCAAAGCCTCCGGAGTTCATCGCGGTCATGACCTGGCTCGGACCCGACAGTTCCCCGTCGGGGAACACATAGCGGTTGATGAACGACTTGCGGAAGTGCGAGACCCAGCCGTCGTGTGGTCGCGTGATCGTGTGGTTGAGCAGTCGCCCCTCGGGGCGCAGCTTGCCGTACAGGAACGAGAAGTACGCCGGGTAGTTGGCGCGGCCGATGTGCTCGGTCAGACCGATCGAGGAGACCGCGTCGAAGCCGGACTCCGCGACGTCGCGGTAGTCGCTGAACCGGATCTCGGCCTGGCTGGTGAGGCCGGCCTGCTCGATGGACTCACGTCCGTACGCAGCCTGCTGCTCGGAGAGCGTCACGCCGATCGCCTTGACGCCGTAGTGCTTCACGGCGTGCATGACCATGCCGCCCCAGCCGCAGCCGACGTCGAGGAGTCGCATGCCGGGCTCAAGGCCGAGCTTGCGGCACACGAGGTCGAACTTCTCCTCCTGCGCCGTCTCGAGCGATGCGTCGGCGGACGGGAACACCGCACACGTGTATGCCATCGAGGGACCCAGCACCCAGGAGTAGAAGCGGTTGCTGACGTCATAGTGGTGATGGATGGCGTCGGCGTCGCGGTTCTTGGAGTGCCGTCGGCCGCTCAGGGTGCGCTCCTGCGGCGGCGGGGCGGGCCGGTGGACGGCCTTGGGGCCGAACTCCCGGATGAGCCTGAGGCGGTCGGACCACGAGACGTTGATGAAGTCGACCGGGTACAGGCGGCTCAGCGCCGTGTAGGCGTCTCCGACGATCTCGAGGTCGCCGGTGACGTAGGCGCGGGCCAGGCCCAGCTGGGACGGGGCGCTCGCGAGGTACTGCACCGCTCGCGGGCTGCGGATCTCCAGGACCACGTCCGCGTTGGCCGGCCCCGCCGTCGACCCGTCGTAGGCGCGAAAGCCGACACCGCGCTCCGCGGGAACGATGATCGAGAACGCGTCCGCCAGCCTCATTCGCCTCTCCTGACCTCCGGTCGGCGGCTCGCGCCGCTCGACGTCTCACCGATGTGCCCTACTGGCGACCGACGACCTTCTCGTAAAGGCCCTTCAGGCGCTGAGCAGGATCGTAGGACTCCTTGAGGCGCGCGTACGCGTCACCTCCATAGATGGACCAGAACGTCTCCGGCTCGTAGAAGGCCGTCGAGTAGAGCGACTTGCGCCCGTCCAGGGCGGTGACCACCTCCTCGATCCGGCGATTGATGCGACCCTCCTCGGGGTCGGCACCGGCCGGAAGCGGCACCGTGGACCAGAAGCCCACGTTCACGTAGAGGACCTCGGGGTCGAATTCGTAGAGCGGCCAGCGCGCGTGCGGGTCGCGCTGCTGCAGCGGGCAGATCCAGATCGGTTCGATCCCGACCTCCCGGTGGAAGAAGGTGAGGAAGGTCGCGAGCCGCTCGACGGGCACCTCGATGTCCTGGACGACCGGCTCGCGGGCCGGCTTCCCGCGCAACTGGCCCGACCTGGCCGACAGGGACCACGTCCGGTCGAGGGCGACCAGCTTCCAGTAGACGTCGCTGCGCAGCTTGGACTTCGGCCACAGCCTGCGGACCCGCGGATTCTGGACACCGAAGGCCCGGGAGCACCAGAACCAGTCGGTATCCCAGCGCCACAGGTAGTCGTGGATGGTGAGCAGGTCGCGTGTGCGCTGCTGGATCGACCGGTAGTAGATGCCCATGCCGGTGTAGTCGCTCGGGGTCAGCCCCGCCGGCGGGTCGTCGACCATGCTCCCGACGGTCAGATACTGCTCGGACTCCGAGAAGACGGTGCCATCGAGGAAGTCGACGCCCCGTCCTTCGTACTGTCGCGTGCGGGCCAGTTCCGCGAGCATGGCCGCCATCGCGTCTGCTGAGGTGAAGCGCGCGTGCCTGAGGTAGACGTACGGCCTCGTCGGCTCGAGCTCGATCTTCAGGCGCAGGGCGTACCCGAGGGAGCCGTAGGAGTTCGGGAACCCGTAGAAGAGGTCACGGTGCGGGTCGTCGGGACGTCCGCTGACGGTGAGGATCTCGCCGGTCCCGGTGAGGATGTCCATCTCCAAGACGGACTCGTGAGGGGTGCCGTTGCGGAAGCTGGCGCTCTCGATGCCCAGGCCGGTGACAGCGCCGCCCAGGGTGATCGTGCGCAACTGGGGCACGCACAGGGGCATGAGGCCGAATGGCAGCGTGGCATCGACGAGGTGCTCGTACGTGGTCATGCCGAGCACTTCGGCCGTGCGGGTCACCGGGTCCACGTGGAGAACGCCGTCGAACTGCGCGACATCGAGTCCCGGAGTGTCCGACGAGCCACGCGGGCGGAACAGGTTCGAGGTCTTCTTGGCAAGCCGGATCGGGGCGCCCGGGGGGATCGCGCGGAAGTCGGCCTGCAGCTGGTCGCGCATCGCCTCGTAGCGCACCCGCCACGAAGCGATCGGCTCGGTCGTGGTCACGGGGACACGCTAGTGGGGGCGTAGTCCACAATGGCGGGGTGTCTGATCACCTTGGCCTCGGCGACCCCTCCAGCGTCGTACCGATGGAGTACCTCGACGCCGGTGCTCCGCCGGCCGTCTCGACCACCGCGCCCAAGCGGGCTGCCCGCGGCTGGGCCCCGATCGTCGGCGGCATCGTCACCTTCCTGATCGTCATCGCCGCCGTTGGCGTGATTGCCGGCGACTGGGTGGCGCGCAATATCGAGATGCGCACCCTCGTCACGCAGATCGAGGTGTCGGAGAAGGCGATGGAGGACACCCAGACCGCGATCACGCAGGCCATCGACGACTTCAAGGCCAAGACGAGTCCGACCGCGGCCGATCAGACCGCGCTCGAGGACGCACTCAAGGCGGCCGCCGCCACCGGGCTCACAGGCGTCACGGCTGGTGGCGCCGATGTGGCGTCGGTGCGTGTGCTGCCGTGGAACACGGACATCAAGGCAGCACAGAAGGCCTACCTGGCGCACAACCACGCCTGGCAGGCCTATCTCTCCAAGGCCTCGAAGGACGCCCAGGAGTTCTCGAAGAACCAGGACGCCGTCAACACGACGTTCGCGGATGCCGAGGCGCCGATGCGCGCCGCGATCCCCAGGCCCGACCTGTTCGGCCTCACGGCTCGCGTCGACACCATCTATGCCCCGCCACCGGTCACCGACTCCAACGGCGCACCGGGTCAGCAGGCCTAGCCGGTCACCGGATCACCCGCCTCCGGCGAGCGCGTGCCGGTGGGCGAAGACCACCACCTGCACCCTGTCCCGCAGTCCCAGTTTCATCAGGATGCGGGCGACGTGCGTCTTGACGGCGCCCTCTCCGACGAAGAGGCGGTCGGCTATCTCCGCGTTCGAGAGGCCCTCGGCCAGGAGTCCGAACACCTCGCGTTCGCGACCGGTGAGCGCCGCCAGCGGATCTCGGTCGTCGGACGGCGGCCGACTCCCGCGCAGATAGCGCGCCACGAGCTGCTGCGTGGTCTGCGGTCCTAGGGCGAACTCACCTGAAGCGATGGCGCGGATGGTCGAGACGATCCGATCGGGCGAGTCGGTCTTGAGCAGGAAGCCGGACGCGCCGGCCGCCAGTGCGTCATACACGTACTCATCGAGGCCGTAAGTGGTGAGGATGCAGACCCGTGCCGTCGAACCCGAACGGATGACGGCTCCAGTCGCGGCAATGCCATCCATCCCCGGCATCCGGATGTCGAGCAGCAGCACGTCCGGCGCGGCCTCGTCGAGCAGCGCGAGGGCCGCTCCGCCGTCGGCCGCCTCACCGACGACGGCGATGTCGGGCTCGGCGCTCAGCAGCGTGCGCAGACCCGTGCGCACGATCGCCTGGTCGTCGGCCAGCAGGACCCTGATCATGACGGGAAGGCCACCCTCAGGCGCCAGCCACCGGCATCGCGTGGTCCGGCATCCACTCGCCCGCCGAACAGCATCGCCCGCTCGCGCACGCCGGCCAGGCCCAGGTGCGAACCCGGTGCTGCGACGGTCGATCCGCCATCGTCGTCGACTTCGATGACCACCTCATTTGGCCGGTACTCCAGGCGAATCCGGCAGCCGGCCGATCCGGAGTGCTTCATCGCGTTGGCGATGCCCTCCTGGGTGACGCGGTACACGGACGCCTGCACCTGCGGCGACACGGGCCGTTCCTCGCCGATTACTTCGAGGTCGACGCGAAAGCCCGCGGCCGTGGTCCGCTCTGCGAGGTCGGGCAGGTCCCGCATGCTGTGCAGGGGCGCGCGATCGGCGGAGGGGTCATCCCGTACGACCGTCAGCAGGGTTCGCAGCTGCTCGATCGCTTCGAGGGAGGTGAGCCGGGCCGCGTGAACGGCCTCGCGCGCTCGCTCAGGATCGGAGGTCCACGCGTGCTCGGCGGCACCCGTCTGCAGCACGACGACGCCGAGGCTGTGCGACAGGATGTCATGCAGTTCGCGCGCGACCCGTGCGCGCTCGTCGTCGACGGCTGCACGCGTGGTGGACTCCGCTTCCCGTTGCACCAGCTCACGCAGTGCGGCATTCGCAGCCGAGAGCTCGCGAAGCCTCCGGAAGAGGTAGCCACCGGCACCGGCCAGGGTGAGGAAGGCGGCCACGAAGGCCATGCCGCCGATCGCCTGCGGCATCGCGCCACGGTTGTCGATGACGGCGAACAGCGTCGCCATGACCGCAAAGAGCGGCCACCCCACTCCGTAGGCAATGGCAGAGAAGCAGGACACGAGGCCGATCAGCAGTGAGCTGCCCGCCTGGTAAGGGCCGAAGATCAGGGCGGCCGCGATCATCAGTGACATGGTTGCCACGAAGCCGATGGTCGGCCGGGCGCGCCTGAGCGCGAGCGCGGCGCCCGCGCCTCCCATCAAGGCGGCCGTGAGCCAGCCGGGGTGCGGGTAGTCGCTGCTGGTGAGGGCGTCGGCGAAGGCGAAGCCGCCGAGCAGCACGGCAATGCCGATGTCCAGAGCCCATTGCCGGGGTCCCATCCCGTGAGGGTAGAGCGCAATCGCCGGTCGCGGCATCTATCGCGAGGCATACGTCGAATCCGTTCTCGGTGCAGACGAAAGCTGTACGTGGCCTCCCTAGCGTCGTCACCACGAGCGCCACCCGGGTGCTCACCTTGTGGGGAGTCCGCATGCAGCGCTATCTGACCTTCGGATACCTGGCCACTGTCGTCGGTGGTCTGTTCCTTGCCGTGGGGAGCGCGATCGCGCTACCCGGAAGTTCGACTCCGTTCTCGGAGCAGGCCGTCACGTCGGCGTTCATCGCATCCTCATCGCTGCGACTCGCAGGTGTCGCCCTGATGATGATCGGCCTCACCGCCATCTACGTCCGCACGTCCGACCGCGCCGGGGTGTTCGGCCTGATCGCCTACGGCCTCGTCATGGTGAACCTGGTGCTTCAGTCGGGGACCATGTTCGCCGACCTCTTCGTCACCGGAGCGCTCGCCGCCCATGCGCCGGCGGTGCTGGATGGCAGTGTCGACGATGCTCGACTGAGCACTGCCTTCCTGCTGGCGTGGGTGTTCAACACGACCCTCGTGCTCATGGGGATCGCGACGCTGCGGGCGCGCGTGTTCAGCAAGGTCGTCGGCTGGTCGCTCATCGTGATGGGCGCCATCACCGTCATACCGCTGCCGGTTGACGGACCCGTCTACGAGATCGTCATCGGTGCGGCCTGTGTGCTCGCCGGTGTCTATGCCCGGCGGGTGTCGCCCGTGATCATGGACAGGGCTGAGGAGCCGGCTGTGTTCGCCTCCGCGTAGGCCACGTCGGACCGCGGTTGGCTGACCGCGGGAGCGCTCAGCCGACCGGCGCCGGCTCGTCCACCGGGGCACTGGGCTCGTCCGCCTTGGCGAGCTTGCTCGGCCACCAGATCCTCTTGCCGATGTCGTAGGCGAGCGCCGGAACGAGTGTCGACCTGATGATGAAGGTGTCGAGCAGGACGCCGATGGCGACGGCGAAGCCGATCTCGCGCAGGAAGACCAGCGGCAGGACTCCCAGCACGAGGAAGGTCGCAGCAAGGACGATGCCCGCGCTGGTGATGACACCGCCGGTGACCGTCAGGCCCTTGAGGATGCCCGGTCTGGTGCCCACCTTGATGGACTCCTCGCGCACACGTGTCATCAGGAAGATGTTGTAGTCCACCCCAAGAGCCACCAGGAAGACGAACGCGAAGAGCGGGAATGAGGTATCCGCGCCGGCGAACCCGAAGATGTGGTTGAACGCGATGGCGCAGACGCCGAGCGTCGCAAAGTAGGACAGCAGGACCGTGGCGATGAGCACGACAGGCGCCGCGATCGACCTGAGCAGCACCATGAGGATCAGGAAGATGACCAGGAGAACGACGGGGATGATCAGGTTGCGGTCGTGGATCGAGGCCTGATCGACGTCGAGCTGCGCGGCGGTCTGGCCGCCGACCAATGCGTCGGCGCCGGCGACGGCGTGGACGTTGGTACGCAGCTGCTTGACGGTGTCGATGGCCGCGGGGCTGTCAGCGGCAGCAGTAAGGGTCGCCTGGATCTGGACGCGTCCGTCGACCACCTTCGGCGGCAGTCCGGCTGCACCTGGTACGCCGGCAGGGGCACCGGTGAACACCACGACGTCTGCGATCCCCGGCGTCTGCTTGGTGACGCCGACGACGTCGTTGTAGACCGCCTCATTGGCCGTGATGATCACTGGCGTTCCCAGGCCGCCGGGGAAGTGCTCGGCGAGCTGTTCCTGCCCGATCACCGAGTCCGTGCGCTGCGTGAAGGCCTCGGTGGTGGTGATGCCGTCTGCCTTCAGGGTGAAGGTGAAGGCCGCGAGGATCAGCATGGCGATGGCCGTGACCACCCAGGTGATCCGCGGCCTGCGGCCGATGTTGCCGGCCAGCTTCGACCAGATGCCGGACAGGCGCTCGTCCTCCTCGCCCACGCGCGGGACCTTGGGCCAGAACGCCCAGCGGCCGGGCGGGAACTTGTCGCGGGAGAACGGGCCCCAGTGCGGCTTGCGGATCCGCATGATCCCGAACACGATCCAGCCGACGATGGTGATGACCGCGAGGACGCCGCCGATGGCGGCGAATGGGCCCACCGAGATGTCGGTGACGAAGCTGAGGCCGAGTCCGATGACCGTGGGCACGAGGAAGGCGAGGATCGGAAGCACGATGCTCGGGATGACGAGGAGCGCCGGCAGGAAGGTCAGCATGACGATGAGCGCGCCGAAGATGCCGGCCGCGCCGACGGGACCAAGCGAGCGGTTGGAGTTCAGCTCGCTGAGCAGCAGGCACAGCAGGCCGATGATGACCGTTGCCGCGCTCGCCACGATGGGCTCGACGACGCCACGCCAAGCGGCCTTCATGGCATCGGTGTGCAGGTCGTAGTGATGGAGCTCTTCTCGATAGCGAGCGACCATTAAGAGGGCATAGTCCGTCCCCGCACCGAAGACGAGGACCGTGAGGATGCCCTGGCTCTGCCCGTTGAGGACGAGCACGTCGTTCTTGGCGAGCACGTAGACGATGGCGCTCGCGACCGACAGCGCCATGCCTGCGGCAACCAGGGGGATCAGCCAGAGGAACGGGCTGCGGTACACGAAGATCAGGATGATCGCGACGATCAGCGCAGTGACCCCGAGAAGGGTCGTGTCGATGGCTCCGAACACCGAGAACAGGTCGGCCAGGATGCCGCCCGGTCCCGTCACGTTGACCTGCAGTCCGGTGACGCCCTCCGACGCCTTCCGGATGGAGTCGACGACCAGCCCGAGGACCGGCTCGCCGTTGACGCGCTGGCCCACTGCGTCGGACTTCAGCGGCACGGCGATGAGCACGGCCTTGCCGTCCTGCGACGGGATCGGCACGACCGGGCCAGCGTCCAGGTAGTCCTTGATCGTGCCGTCGCCGGCGGGCAGCGTCGGGATCTGCTGGGCGAAGGCCGCGGCCTTGCCGAGGTCCTCCTTCGTCAGCGTGCCGCCGTCGGGTCGGGTGATGACCACGAGTGCGGGGAAGGACTGGTTCTCGTTGAACTTCGCGACCTCGTCCGCGACGAGAGTCGACTCGGCGGAGGCGGGCAGGAACGAGGCGTTGTCGTTCTTCTGGACCTCGTTCAGCTTGCCGCTCAGGGGACCGACCGCGCCGCCGATGAGCAGCCAGGCGACGGCGACGCCGACGGCCAGCCACACCACCTTGCGGCCCGAGGACGTGCGGCGGGGAGTCTTTTCCGTCGTGGTGTCGATCGACATGGGCACAGCCTCTCTAAGGTTCGTGTTCCGCGCCATTCGGACACGGTAGTTGACAGTTCAACTAAAAGGCGCCAGACTGTGCCCATGACGTCGACGTGGACACCTGACAGCGGCCCGATGCCGGCGCTCTACCTCGGGCACGGCGCCCCGCCGCTGCTCGACGACCGGCTGTGGACCGCGGAGCTGGCGGCCTGGGCGTCCGGCCTGCCGCGGCCCACCGGGATCCTCATCGTGTCCGCCCACTGGGAGTCGGCGCCGGTCGCGCTGTCGGCCACGCCCGCAGCCACTCCGCTCATCTACGACTTCGGCGGCTTCGACCCGAGGTTCTACCGGATGACGTATGCCACGCCTGATGCGTCGACGCTGGCCGGGCAGGTCGCTGCGGTGTTCCCCACGAGCGAGCCGGTGCACCAGCACGCGAGCCGAGGACTCGACCATGGCGCATGGGTGCCGCTCAAGGTGATGTACCCGAAGGCCGACATCCCGGTCCTGCAGTTGTCCATTCCCACTCACGATCCGCAGCGGCTGCTCGACCTCGGTCGTCGCCTGCAGCCGCTTCGCGAGCAGGGCGTGCTCATCGTCGGCTCGGGCTACCTCACGCACGGACTGCCGTTCCTGCGCGACTGGAGCCCGCAGGCCAAGCCGCCGGGCTGGAGTGTCGACTTCGACCTCTGGGCGAAGGAGGCCCTCGACTCCGGTGACGTCGACACGCTCGCGCGATACCGCACCGATGCCCCCGGGATGCCGTACGCGCACCCGACCGTCGAGCACTACGTGCCGCTGTTCATCACACTCGGCACCGCGGTCGATCCCTCGGCACCGGTGGAGACGACGATCGACGGCTACTTCTTCGGCCTGGCCAAGCGCTCCTTCCAGGTCGCCTGACCTCCGCGGACCAGCGGATCGGCCTTGCGAGCGGAAGTAGGCTCGCAGCGCCATGAACCAGGAATTCGTCACCCTCGCCGCGAGCGCCGTCATTGCGGTGATCATCGCGGCGATCGCGCGTCAGCGCGGCTGGGGAATCGCGCTTCCGCTGGTGATCAGCGGCGCGATCGTCGGCCTTCTGCCGTTCGGTCCCACAGCGCCGCCAGACCCGGAGATCATCCTCGTCGCGGTGCTGGCACCGCTGGTCTTCGGCGAAGCCCTGGGTTCGTCGTATCTGGACCTCCGCAAGGTGAGTCGCCCCGTCCTTGCACTGGCGATCGGCCTCGTCATCGCCTCAACTCTCGTCGTCGGCTACGTGACCCTCCTCTTCGTCGCCATGCCTGTGGCGATGGCGTTCGCTTTGGGGGCCGTCCTGTCGCCCACCGACGCTGTCGCGGTGAGCGCTGTCGCCCGCCGGGCGGGCCTGCCGCGTCGTCTGGTGTCGATCCTCGAGGGCGAGAGCCTGGTCAATGACGGCACCGGGCTGACGGCCCTGAAGGTGGCGCTGGCCGCGGCGGCGGCGGGCTCGGTGACGGTCCTGCAGGTGGGTGGCATCTTCGTGGTCGCGGTCGTCGCCGGAGTCGCCGTCGGTGGGATCGGAGGCTGGATCCTCTCCCGGGTCCTGCTGCGCAGCCACGATCTCGTCGCCTCGAACGCACTGGTCCTCGTCGCGCCCTTCGTCCTGTACTTCGTCGCCGAGGAACTCAAGGGTTCGGGGATCCTGGCGGTGGTCGTCGCAGCCCTCGTGATCGCGCACTCGCAGAACGCCGACCCGGGCCACACCGGCCGCGTCCAGAGCACGATCGTGTGGCGGCACATCACGTTCGTGCTCCAGGCACTGGCGTTCTTCCTCGTCGGAATCGAACTGCCGGCAGTCGTGATCGGACTGGACGACCAGTCCACGCGACTGCTGGTGATCCTCGTTCCGGCGGTGACGCTGACGTTGATCGTCGCTCGCACGGTGTTCGTCTTCGCGATGGTCGGGATCGCGCGCGGCCTGCGGCAGGAGGCGCCGAGGCGCCAGGTGTTCCGAGGCGCCGCGATCGTGTCGTGGGCCGGAACGCGCGGCCCGGTGTCCGGTCTCGCCGCGTTCTCGATCCCACTCGCGTTCGCGTCGGGTGAGGTCGTGCCCTATCGCAACCTCATCCTCGCGACGACGTTCTCCGTCGTCGTCATCACCTTGCTGCTGTCGCTGACGCTCGCGCCGCTGGCACGTCTCGTCGGGGTGAAGTCCGACGACGATGCCGCGCTTCTCCGCCGCGTCGAGGTTCTGCTGGCGCGCGCGGCGCTCGAGCGGCTGAATGATGTCGAGACCGAGGCCGAGGAGACGGGGCATCCGCTCCACCAGGAGGTCTCCGACCGACTGCGAGCGGATGCCGAGAAGCGCCTGCTTCTGCCCTCGGATCCGATGGCTGCGTCCACGACGCAGGAGATCGAGACGCGCCAGCTGCTGTCGACCGCTCGCGCAATGGTGCGCGCCGAGCAGGAGGAACTGCTCCGGCTGCGCGACGAGGAGGGGTTGCCTGACTCGATCGTGCGTCCCATGCTGCGCACGCTCGACCTGCGCGTGCAGGCGCTCCGTAGCGGCGGGCGCTAGAGCGACCGCTCCGCAGGCGTGAGCACCTCGATCGTTCGGCGGGTCAGCAGTTCCGCTCCCCGCGTCATCGCATCGGCTGCGTCGTCTGCGATGTCCACGATCGATCCCCACGCTCGGATGCCGAGGCCGCGCAGGACATCGGGCTCGAGGTCGATACGTCCGCACACCATGACCGACGGCACGCCGTGGCCGTGCGCCTCGCGCGCGATGCGAACGGCCCCCTTGCCGAGCAGGCTCTGCGCGTCGAGTGCACCCTCTCCCGTCAGCGCGAGGTCGCAGTCTCGGAGCGCCTCGTCCAGTCCCGTCATCTGGGCGATGTAGTCGGCGCCGGGCACGATGTCCGCGCCGAGCAGGGCCACCGCCGCGAAGGCGGTACCTCCGGCCGCCCCGACTCCGGGCGCGTTGCTGACATCCCCGTGCGTCGCCCGTTCCACGACCGCGGCCCACGACCGCAGGCCCGCATCCAGCTGCTGGACCTGCCGAGGCGTCGCACCCTTCTGCGGAGCGAAGACGACGGCCGCACCCTCGCGACCTGACAGCGGACTCGAGACGTCCGTGGCGACCGTGAGCCGAACGTTCCGCAGACGCGGATCCACGGCAGTGAGGTCCACCCCGGTGATATCCGCCAGCCATTCACCACCCGGACGCACGGCTTGCCCCCGGGCATCGACCACCCTGGCACCGAGGCTCACCAGCAGCCCGACGCCCCCGTCAGTGGATGCACTCCCGCCGACGGCGAGGACGATCTCGTCGGCACCGCGATCGAGCGCACCGAGGACCGCCTGGCCCAGGGCGAGGGTGTTCCTTCGCATCGGATCGCGCAGTGGTGCCGGCGTGAGCACCAGTCCGCAGGTGTTCGCCAGTTCGACAACGGCCAGCCCATCGCGCATCGCGATGCTGGCACCGCCGGCTGTGCCGTCGGGTGCCGATATCGGAACCATGACGCGCTCGAAGCCCGCCGCGATCAGGGCTTCGACGCTCCCATCGCCGCCGTCGGCCATCGGTCGCGCGACGATGGATGCACGGGGGAGCACGACCGACACTGCCGCGCTCATGGCCGCCGCGGCCTCGATCGCGGAAAGGGAGCCCTTGAAGGCGTTGGGGGCAACGAGGATTCCTGTCACGACTGAAGGCCGCCGCACGTGAGAGCATCCGTCACTGGAGCAGCCAACCACGTGGAGGTCTGCAGTGTCCCGTACGCCCTTGGTCGATGCGTGGCGGCGCGCGATGGCCGCTCGGCGACATCCCATGCAGGTGCCCGGCCACAAGATGCAGTACCGCGAGGGAAGTACCGCCTTCGGGGCCGAGCAGCTGGTCGCGTTGGTGCGCGACGACGTTCCGTTGCAGGGCGGTGTCGACGACAACGCGTACACCGGGCACTTCCTCGTCGACGCCGAGGCCTTGTGGGCCGAGGCGGTGGGAGCCGACCACAGTCGCTTTCTTGTTGGGGGCTCATCACAGGGCAACATCGCCGCGCTGTCGTCGGTCGCGCGACCCGGGCTTCCGGTCGCCGTCGATCGCACGTCGCACCGGAGCGTGCAGGCGGGATTGGTGGTGTCGGGTGCGCGCCCGGTGTGGATCTTCCCGACGCTGCATCCGGAGTTCCACGTGCCGATCGGCATGAGCCCTGACCAGATCGATGGCGTTGCCGAGCCGGTGACCGCCGCCTTTGCGACGTCGCCGTCGTACATCGGCACGCTGTCGAATGTCGCTGCTCTGGCGCACGCAGCCCACGGGCGCGGCCTCCCGCTGGTGATCGATCAGGCGTGGGGCGCGCACCTGGCGTTCCTCGACGGTGGCGGCGCGATCGGCCAAGGTGCCGATGTCAGCGTCACCAGCGTGCACAAGGCGCTGATGGGCTACTCGCAGACCGCGGTCGTCAGCATGCGCGACGGCCTCGTCGAGCGCGCTCACCTGGATCGCTGCGTCGACCTCACCTCGACGACGTCGCCGTCCGGGACCCTGCTCGCGACGATCGACGCCACGCGTGACCTCATGGAGCGGCAGGGCAGGGCAGTCCTCGACCGCACCATCGATGCCGTGAGTGCGGCCCGCCGCCGCCTGTCGCAGGTTCCGGGCCTGATCGTCCTCGACGATGCCAATGCCCTGTGCGGCGTCGACCCGATGAAGATCACTCTGGTGCTACCGCGCACGGGTGCCTCGGGCCTCGACGTCGGTCAATCCCTCTGGGATCTCGGCCACGGACCGGAGTCCGCGGATCGCGACACGGTGGTCCTGACGGTGACGGTGGCCGACGACCCGTCATTCCTGGCCGGCTTCGCCGACACTCTCGCCGCGATTGTCGAGAAGCACCGCAGCGATCCTCGGGACTTCGCGCCCATCGATGTGTGGACGGTCGAGCCCGAAGTTGTCCTCACCCCACGAGAGGCGTTCTTCGGCAGGCACCGGCGCATGCGTCTGACCGATGCGGTCGGTCAGGTCAGCGCCGAGCAGTTCTGCCCGTACCCGCCCGGCGTGCCCCTGCTGGCGCCCGGCGAATTGGTGACGGCCGAGGCGGTAGCGGCCATCCAGGCGGCGGGTCTCATCCAGCGAGTTGCCTATAGCAGCGATCCGACGCTGGAGACGATCGAGATCGTCGAATTGGCCTAGCCGGTCACGTACATCAGGTTCGGCAGGGCGGCGGACAGCTTCGCGGTCTGCTCCGGCGTCCAGCCGGGGGGATTCACCGTCAGCGCGACGGCCGGCCCGATGCCCGCCGCGTAGTTGTGGCCCACCTCGGGCGGCTCTCCGCCGCTGATGAGGTCCATGCCCACCTGGAGGAACGTGATCACGGGGAACCACTGCATCTGCGGGGCCACGCCCGGCCCGAGCGGCGCGTTGAGCCAGTCGGGCTTCTTCAAGAGCAGGTCCGGACTCCAGTACACGACGGGGTCATTGGGATGGGCGACGAACGAGATCGTCGGGCCGGTCTGACCCGTCGCGGCCCGCAGTTCCTCCGGGCCGATGTACACGTGTGCGATCTTCCCGTCGCCGATCACCGGCTGCCACGCCGGCCCGGCCGTGCGTCCGGCCTGCCACGGCTTCCAGAGCGTCGACTCCGCGGGGGGTCCGATCCAGATCACCTTCTGGATGTCGTTCGCGACGGTCTCTGGGCTGGCATTCGCATCCCACGCGGCCTGGCTGCCGAACGAGCCGAGTGACTCCCCGAACAGAATGAGCTCGGGCCGGCTGTCTGCGGGCTTGGCCTTCCATGCCTCGACGATCGCGTTGACGGTGTCGCGGTTCTGGACCATGGTCGTGTTCTGGTCCACCACGAATCCGATCCAGCTCGGCACCGCGGAGTACTGCACCGCGACCGTCGTGACATCGCCGCCGGTGACCGTCTCGAGGCTGTTGATGCCGTCGGGGTTGACCCATCCTGTGCCGGTGACGGCGTAGATGACGAGGTACGGCCGGTCCCAGGCCTTGACCCGGTCGAGCTCCTTGAGCGCCAATGCGGTTCGAGCCTCAGGCGTGTCGGCCTGCTGCATGCCCACGTACACGCGCACCGGCGTCTGCGCCGGCTGCCCGGTGATGGCGGTGATCTTGTCGGGAGTCATCGTGTTGCTGACGTAGAAGCGACCCTCGCGCCCGAGCGTGTCCCAGGGCGTCAGGCTGCCGGCACTTCCGCTGTTGACGCCGAGGTTCGTGGGGTCCTGACCCGAGGAGTCGGCGTTGACGCTGTCGTAGGACGAGATCAGCAGCGACAGGCCTACGCGGACCCCGAGGAAGGCGATCACGATGAGGGCCACGGCCGTGGCCAATCTCATGACGAGAGTCGGTCGAGAAGAGCCCTTGCCGGCAGCGCGCGTCTTCCAGCGCTGGATGGGGCCGATCCGGCTGATAAGGCTGGCGATCCCGTTCGTCGCGACGCGCACCACTCGGCCGAGCAGGAGCAGCACCGTGATGATGACAGCGGTGAGGACGATGAGGGTGACCGTCGACGGCAGGGGCGCGGGCATGTCGAGTGCGCTCTGCTGCTCGTTCTGCCAGCTCACGGCCACCGGTGTGAAGATGAGGGCGACGAGCCAGGCCAGGGCCGGGATCACGAACCGGAAGGCGCGCACCCAGCGGACGTGCGGGCTCGGCAGGACCTTGGAGACGGCCCAGGCGAGGGTTGCGCCGACGGCGTACCCCGTGATCGCCCCGAGCGCCGTGAGCAGCAGCAGGAACATCAGCTTGTGCGGGAGCAGCGAAGGAGTCAGCGCTGCCATGTAGCCGCCGGCGGCACCGGTGAGACCCGCCATGCTCGGCTTGCCCAGCAGGATCTGCTTCGCGGTCTTCATGGTCTCCCTCTCTCCGCGTCCGCCGAAGTGTATTGGGGCAGGATGCAGGCATGAATGAGGCCTTCGACGCACGCGCTGCCGATCTGGACTGGTCCGCCCTGCCGGCCGACAAGTGCCCCGACGGTCCGATCAACACCGGTGTCGGCGTGCTCGCCGAGACCTCCTTCGTCGATGTCGGCGTGTGGGAGCACCCGCGTGGGACATCCACCGACGTCGAGCAGGACGAGGTGTTCGTCGTCCTCGAGGGTCGCGGTTGCGTCGTGCTTCCGGACGGCAGCGAGCTCGCGCTGCACCCCGGCGTCGTGGGTGTCCTCGTCGCGGGAACGCCCACCACCTGGATCATCGATGAGCCGCTGCGCAAGGTCTGGATCACGCCGCGCTGACGCTCGGCGGTTCAGGGCGAGGTCAGAGCGTCGCTGATGAGCTCGGCGACAACGGCCGCCGCCCGGTTGTTCAGGTGGATGTGATCGGTTAGCAGCGTCAGGCCGTTGCGCCGTGAGACGTCGTCCCAGTCCCGGCGCAGCAGCAGGTGCGTCATGATCGAGCGCGCCATGAGATTGCGGTCGCCGGTGTACGGCGGTGGGGTCCCGTCGGTGGGCAGCATCGCTGCCAATCGCTCGTGGAGCGGAAGGCACTCCACCTCCCGCTCGTTGCAAATGTCCCGCAGTGCCGCGTTGTACTCGTCCACCCGCCGGTTCATGGTGCTGCTCAGGTCCTCGCCAAGCATGGGGATCTCAAGCACTACCGGGCGGATGGACGCACCGCGGAGACGATCGAGGATCGCGGCGACGCTCTCGCAGTAGCCGTCAAGGTCGGGGGTCTTCTCAAGCCCCTGCTCCTTGCGGTACATCTCGGTCCACGCCTCGCTGAAGGTGGCGTTGACGTCATTGGTGCCGACGAGCAGCGTCACGATGCGCGGCCGGCAGGCGACGATCGCGTCGATCCGCTGCAGGACGTTCCAGGCGAGGTTGCCGTTGACGCCGGCGTTGAGGAACGCGTACCCCTCTGGCTGAAGTCGCTGCTTGAGGAGGTCGACGTAGTTGGCGCTGGCCGAACCGTGCGTGATGGAGTCTCCGGCGCACACCACCAGCGTGCCGTCGTTCGAGCGAGGGCCACCGGTGCGCAGGTAGGCATGGGGTCCATCGCTTCGACTGCCGGAGATCCGCTCGAACAGGCCCTCAAGCACCGACGGATCCCTGGCCTCGGTGCTCGGGTGTCGGCGTCACGCGAACGTCAGCGCGGTGAGCGCCTCCAGGGCCGCGTCGTCGAGCGTGACGGTGGCGGCGTCGCAGTTCTCCTCGAGGTGGGCCAGCGAGCCGGTACCGGGAATCGGCAGCATGACCGGCGATCGCTGGAGGAGCCACGCCAGGGCGACCTGGCCGGCCGTGGCGCCGACCTGCTTCGCGAGGCCCTCGAGCGGTCCACCCTCGGCGACGAGACTGCGTCCCCCGAGCGGGAACCACGGGATGAAGCCGATGCCGTGCTCGTCGCAGTAGTCGACGAGCGCCTCGCTCTGCCGGTTCTCGAGGTTGTAGAGGTTCTGCACGGTGACGATCTCGAGCTGCTTCTGCGCGGCCTGGGTCTCCGCGACGGTCACCTCAGAGATGCCTACGTGCCGGATCAGGCCCTCCTCCTGAAGGTTCTTGATCTCGCCGAACTGGTCCTCCGCCGGCACCAGGGGATCGATGCGGTGGAGCTGCCAGAGGTCGATGCGATCGACGCCGAGTCGACGAAGCGACATCTCCACGCACTGCCGCAGGTACTCCGGCCGCCCCACCGGCGCCCACTGATCGGGACCCTGGCGGGTGAGGCCGCCCTTGGTCGCGATCAGCACGTGGTCGTAGGGATGGAGCGCCTCGCGGATGATCTCCTCGCTGACATGCGGCCCGTAGGAATCCGCCGTGTCGATGAGGTCGACGCCCAGCTCGACGGCCCGGCGCACCACGGCGATAGCGGTGTCGCGGTCCGGCGGGTCGCCCCAGATGCCGGGTCCCGTGATACGCATGGCCCCGAAGCCGAGTCGATGGACCGTGATGGGGTCGGCGCCGCCGGCGCCGATGGTGAAGGTGCCGCTGGACAGGATGGGACGAGGATCGCTCATTGCCCTATTCAATCGGGGTAATGGACGTCGCGCTCACGGGACCCGTTTCAGCGAAGGAGGCCCGTCAGTCGGCTGCGATCACGGCCCAGCAGGCGATCGCGCTGTTCACGCTGGTCCAGTAGCCGAACTGGTCGTAGTAGAAGACCGCCCAGTGCGCCTGCATGTCCGGGACGTGCGGCGAGGTGGGGAGCTCTCCGTTGATCGGCGGGTCCGAGGCGTTGCGGACGACGAGCCATCGCGGTGCTGACGCGCCGAGTTCGTCCGCGACGAGACCCAGGACGGCATCGCCCATCTCGACGCCGCAGCCCTGGTCGCCGAGCTTGTTGGTGCTGGTGCCGAACTCGAAGTAGTCCGTCGTGAGGATCGGGTGGTGGGCCGCGAAGTCGACTCCTTCCACGAGGATGCTCGGCGTGTTCTGGTAGCCGGGCACGGGTGCCACCGGGGTGTACCGCGTCGTCGGCGGACCGAAGTCGGGCTCCTTCAGGTGCACCGCGCTGACGTCGAGCAATGAGGCGGCGGTGGCCAACTGGCCGTGCGGGATCTTGCCCTTGCTGGTGTAGGTCTGCCCGTTGAAGGAGGCGTTGCGGAACTCGTCGGCAAGCCGGAACTTGGCCGATCGCGTGATGACGACGTCGCCGAGGTCGCAGTCGGCCATCGTCCCGCCGGCCGTGCCGGTCGTGATGACGAGCTTCGGTGACGCCTCCGCGATGATCTGGCGGAAGAGCTCCGCGACCGGCATCGTCGCCGTGCCGTCGCCGGTGCTGATGGAGTCCTGGTTGAGGTGCAGTTCGGACTTCATGCACAGCACCGTCTTGTCACCGACGCGCGTGCGGTGCCAACTGCCGAGCCGTTTCACCGATCGCGCCGGAGCGCCCGAGCGGATCGTCGGCTGCAGGGTGTCGAAGTTCCGGCTGTACGGATGCCACCTACGGGCCGGGTTGGCGCCCGGCGTCAGCACGTCGGCGAGGGCCTTCAGCTCGGCCGCGGTCCAGGTGATGACCACGTAGTCGGAGGGCGGCAGCGGCGCCCGCGGATCCTGGGCAGGGTCGTCGATCGGCGTCGGGGCGAGCCCCGCGGGCCATCTGCTCGCGAGGGCAGAA
>Ga0302322_100001189_pt1 | contig 21173 bp, 13 predicted proteins | sample Fen_T0_2_FD_203757 | JGI IMG/M metagenome (GOLD analysis project Ga0302322, IMG submission 203757) | Peat permafrost microbial communities from Stordalen Mire near Abisko, Sweden - Fen_T0_2 | ecosystem: Environmental > Terrestrial > Soil > Wetlands > Permafrost | place: Sweden: Abisko...
TTGAAATGGCCGGCGATGAAGATGGATTTTGTGTTGGCGAATCCTTCGCTGGTTTCTGGTTTGAAACCGGGGGCTGCGGTGGAGTTTGAGTTTGTTGAGAGGGCGCCGGGTGAATGGGTGGTTACCTCGGTGGCGCGGAAATGACGCTTTCCTTTGTCAAGCTGGGGGTTCCGCCTTGCTGGCGGGCGTACTTTCTTTTGCTTCGCCAAAAGAAAGTAGCCAAAGAAAAGGCGACCCCTGGGTCAGCGCCCTTCGGTTTCCTTGCGCTACTCGGCAGGCCGGGCGGCTGGTTAAACTCGCCTGCGGCTCAGACAACGCCAGCCGAAAGCCCCCGGCCAGCCTGCGTTGCTCAGCGCCTCGCAAGGGGCCCAAAGGCGTCATGGCTCAACCTTTTCGACCAAAAATTGCATTCCCACGGTCAACCGGGGGAAAAGCCAAAAAATGAAATCCCCAGCCCAACCACGGACGCCTTACCGGGCCCCTTGAGAGGTGCCGAGCAACGCAGGAATGCCGGGGGTAGTCGGCGAGGACTGTTTGAGGGGCGCAGCCCCGAGTTCCGCAGCCGCCCGGCGTTTCGAGTAGCGCAGGGAACCGGCGCAGCCGGCACCGACCCAGGGTCGCCTTCTTCTTTGGCTACTTTCTTCTTGGCGAAGCAAGAAGAAAGTACGCCCGCCAGCAGGGCGGAACCCCAAGCCAATTCCAGCCACGCAGCCAAAAGCCAGGAAATCAAATGCTAAATCATCTGATCGACTGGTCGGCAAGAAACCGCTTCCTCGTCCTGCTGGCAACGCTCTTCATCATCATCGCCGGCATCTGGTCGGTCATAAAAACCCCGCTCGACGCCATCCCCGACCTCTCCGATGTCCAGGTCATCCTGTACACCGAATTCCCCGGCCAGGCACCGCAGGTCGTTGAAGACCAGGTCACCTACCCGCTGGCCACCGCCCTGCTCTCGGTGCCGAAATCGAAAGTCGTCCGCGGTTTCTCCTTCTTCGGCGCGTCCTTCGTCTACGTCATTTTCGAGGACGGTACCGACATCTACTGGGCCCGCTCGCGCGTGCTGGAGTACGTCAATTCGGTGTCCGGCAAGCTGCCCAAGGGCGTCTCGCCGACCCTTGGGCCGGACGCGACCGGCGTCGGCTGGGTTTTCGAGTACGCTGTGCTGGCCAAGAACAAGACACTGGCCGAACTGCGCACGCTGCAGGACTGGTATCTTCGCTACCAGCTGACCAAAGCGCCGGGTGTCGCCGAAGTCGCCAGCATCGGCGGTTTCGTGCAGCAGTATCAGGTGACGGTCGATCCCATCAAACTCAAAAGCTACGGCATTCCACTCATGCGCGTCGCTGAGGTCATCCGCAATTCCAATCGCGATGTCGGCGGGCGCACGCTGGAAATGGCCGAAACCGAGTACATGGTGCGTGGTCGCGGCTATCTGCGCGGCAAGGGCGACATCGAGAATCTGGTACTCAAGGCACAGAACGGCACGCCGGTACGGGTGACAGACATCGGCCGCGTCGAACTGGTCGCCGACGAGCGGCGCGGCATCACCGAACTCAATGGCGAAGGCGAAGTGGTGTCGGGCATCGCCATGGCGCGCTACGGCCAGAATGCGCTGGAGGTCATCAGCAACCTGAAAGCCAAGGTCGCCGAAATCAGCGCCGGCCTGCCGGAAGGCGTCAGAATCCAGACCGTCTATGACCGCTCCGAACTGATCGAACGCGCCATCGCCACGCTGAAACGCACGCTGGCCGAGGAAAGCCTGATCGTCGCGCTGGTCTGCGTCGTTTTCCTGCTCCACCTGCGCTCGGCGCTGGTCGCCATCATCATGCTGCCAGTCGGCATCCTCGCTGCCTTCATCGGCATGCGGGCGATCGGCATTAATTCGAACATCATGAGCCTGGGCGGTATTGCCATTGCTGTCGGGGCGATGATCGACGCCGCCATTGTGATGATCGAGAATGCGCACAAGCATCTGGAAAGGCTCAAGCCGGGCGAGTCGCGCCACGAGGCAATGATCACGGCATGCAAGGAAGTCGGCCCGGCCCTGTTCTTCAGCCTGCTCATCATCACCGTCTCCTTCCTGCCCGTCTTTACGCTCGAAGCCCAGGAAGGCAGGATGTTCGCGCCGCTGGCGTGGACCAAGACCTTCGCCATGGCCGCCGCCGCTTTCCTGTCGGTAACGCTGGTGCCGGTGCTCATGCTGCTGTTCATCCGCGGCAAGATCAAGCCCGAGGCCGAAAATCCGGTCAATCGCATCCTGATCCACCTCTACCGGCCGATCATTGCCGGCGTCATGCGCTGGAAGAAGACGACCATCGCGCTCGCCATGATCGCCATGGTCATCACCATCATCCCGGCCAGCCGGCTGGGTAGCGAGTTCATGCCGACCCTCAACGAAGGCACGCTGTTCTACATGCCGACCACCCTGCCCGGTCTGTCGGTAACCAAGGCAGCCGAACTGTTGCAGACCCAGGACAAGATCATCAAGAGTTTCCCGGAGGTCGCTTCGGTCTTCGGCAAGGCCGGTCGTGCCCAGACGGCAACCGACCCGGCGCCGATGGAAATGTTCGAGACGGTGATCAACCTGAAGCCGGAAAGCGAATGGCGGCCGGGCCTGACCACCGACAAACTGATCGCCGAACTCGACAAGGCGCTGCAATTCCCCGGCGTCGCCAATTCATGGACGATGCCGATCAAGGCGCGCATCGACATGCTGTCCACCGGCATCCGCACCCCGATTGGCATCAAGGTCTTCGGCACCAATCTGGTCGAGATGGAACGCCTGGCCAAGGAAATCGAAAGCGTCGTCAAGGCCGTTCCCGGCACCAGCAGCGCCTTCGCCGAACGGATTACCGGCGGCTTCTACCTCGACATCGTTCCCGACCGCAATGCGCTGGCCCGCTACGGCCTGAGTGTCGGTGACGTGATGGATGTGGTCGCCGCCGCCCTCGGCGGCGAAATGGTCACCACCACCGTCGAAGGCCGCGAACGCTTCGGCGTCACCGTGCGCTATCCGCGCGACCTGCGCAGCGACCCGCAGGCCATCGCCCGCGAAGTGCTGGTCCCGGTCCCGGCCGAAATGGGCGGCGCCGCCAGCATGATTCCGCTCGGCCAATTGGCCGAAGTCAAGATCAGCACCGGGGCCCCGGCCATCCGTACCGAAAACGCCCTGCTCTCAGCCTATATCTACGTCGATATCCGCGACCGCGACATCGGCTCCTACGTTGCCGACGCCCGCAAAGCCGTCAACGAAAAGGTCAAATTCACCGCCGGCACCTACGTGACGTGGAGCGGGCAGTTCGAGTATATGGAACGGGCCATAGAAAAGTTGAAAGTAGTCGTACCGGTCACCCTGCTCATCATCTTCCTGCTCCTCTATCTGAACTTCCGGCGCATCACCGAGACGCTGATCGTCATGCTCTCGGTGCCCTTCGCGCTGGTCGGCGGCATCTGGCTCATGTGGCTGCTCGGCTACAACCTGTCGGTCGCCGCCGCCATCGGCTTCATCGCGCTGGCCGGCGTCGCGGCCGAAACCGGCGTCGTCATGCTGATCTACCTCGATCATGCGTGGTCGGCCGTACAGGTCAAATGTGCCAGTGAAGGCCGTAGCCCGCAGGCCGCCGATCTCTACGCCGCGGTCATGGAAGGCGCCGTCGAACGGGTACGCCCGAAGATGATGACGGTCACCGCGATCATGGCCGGCCTGCTGCCCATCCTGTGGGGGACAGGAACCGGCTCGGAAGTGATGAGCCGGATCGCGGCACCGATGGTCGGCGGCATGATTTCTTCAACCATCCTGACACTGGCCGTCATTCCGGCGATTTACGCCCTGCTCAAGCAGCGCCAGCAAGGGCTCGGCAAATGATGGATCCGTTCTAAAACCCGGCGGCGCGACCGATGAAACGCCAGCTGTTCAGCCAGTCTGCTTGGCAACAGCCGCTAGCCACGCCTCATAGCCACCTTTCAGCGGCCGGACGAACAGGAATCCTTCGTTGAGCAACTTGCGCGCGGCCTGAATCGCCCCGGCATCCTCCGGGCAGGCGCACAGGGTGACGATAGGCCGGTTTTTTGGCCAGTCGCCGACGGCATCGAGAAGCCGGTCATGTTCGGCCACTGTCGCGCCGACGATAGGGCCGGTTTCAGCCACCATGCTGTGCCCGCGCAAATCGAGGATAAGCGGGGGCTGATCGGCGGCCGTCGCGGCCAGGAGTTCACCCGGCGTGATGTGGGGCACGGCCGATAATTGCCGGAAACGATATTTCTGCCACAGTTTCCAGCCCAGCCACAGAGCGAACGTGCCAGCGATGAGCACGAGCAGACTCCCGGCGTGCCGGTCCAGCGCTTCGATGGCTCGATGAACCTCCTGACGCAAAAGCCAGCCGGCCCCTAAAGCAAGCCCGGCCCAGAGTGCCGCCCCAGTGGCAGCGGCGAGCAGGAAACCGGGCAGCCGCATGCGCAATGAGCCGGCAATAGGTGGCGCCACCGTTGAAAACCCCGGAATGAACTTGGCGAAGACCAGAGAGCCAAGCCCCCAGCGGACAAACCGGGCCTCGGTCTGGCTGACGCAGGAGCCGGGGTTGATCGACAGCTTGCACAGGCCCGCCAGCACGCGATAGCCAAAGGCACGCCCGGCCAGGTACCAGACCCAGTCGGCCAGCACCGATGCAATGATGGCGGCGGCCAATACGCTGGCGAACTGCCCCGAGCCGACAATCAGGCTGCCGGCCAGGAGCAGCGTCGGAACGGCCGGCACCGGCAGCCCGATCTGCTGCAGCAGGACGTTCAGGAAAACGACCCAGACCGCATCCCGCTGGAGGGCTTCGCCGAGCTGGGAAATTTCCATCGAATAGCCTTTCCGTATTGTTCGACAGGCCCGGCCATGTCGGTAAATTTGTCTTCCCGATTCGACGATGGCCGGGCCTATTGGTTCACAGCGATTGAACCGCTGCCGCCGCGAATTTGCCCGCCTCATAATCACGCATGGCCTGATGAATCTGCTCGGCGTTATTCATCACGAACGGGCCGTACTGGGCAATCGGCTCCTTGAGCGGCTGTCCGGCCACGATCAGCAGACGGGAATCCTCCACGGCTTCAACGCAGACTTCGCTCGCCCCGTTGTTGTCCAGGATCGCCATGTGCCGGTCGGCGACGGTCGTTCCGGCGATGCTCACGCTGCCCCGATAGGTATAGGTGAAGGCATTGTGACCGGCGGCTATCGGCTGCACGAAGCGAGTGCCTGCCGGCAGGTGCACGTCGAGATAGAGCGGTTCGGTATCCGGACGCTGGACGGCCCCGTTGACGCCATGACTAGCCCCGGCAATAACGCGGACCACAACGCCATTCTCGTCGGCATATTCCGGAATGGCAGCCGGCGGAATGTCACGATAGCTCGGCGCAACCATCTTCTGGCTGGCCGGCAGGTTGAGCCATAGCTGGAAACCTTCCATGAGCCCGGCTTCCTGTTCCGGCAGTTCGGAATGGATCAGCCCGCTGCCCGTCGTCATCCACTGGGCGCCGCCCGGCCCGAGCAGGCCTTCGTTGCCGACGCTGTCGTGGTGGCGCATGCGACCGGCGATCATGTAGGTGACCGTTTCGAAACCGCGGTGCGGGTGATCGGGGAAGCCGCCGATGTAGTCGTCCGGATTCTCGTTGCGGAAGGCGTCGAGCATCAGGAAGGGGTCGAGGCGACGCTGCAAGTTCTGGGTCAGAACCCGCGTCAGGCGCACGCCGGCGCCGTCGGAGGTCGGAACACCGGCAACGAGGCGCTCAACCGTTCTGAATTGATGGCTGGATGAAGCTGTGTTCATGATTTTCTCCAATGGGCTCAGGGTGGCAGCGCTCATTTCCGAACGCCGCCGCTCGTCGCTGTTAGGCAATCAATTCTTCAATCTGTGCGTCGGCCTCGGCAAAAGCCTTGCTTGCCGACTCGGCGCCCAGCGCCAGACCTTCGGCGTAAATAAATTCGACGTCGGTCAGGCCAAGGAAGCCGAGAACGCTCTTCAGGTAAGGCACTTGCGAATCGGCCGGGGTATCGCGGTAGAGACCGCCGCGGGCCAGGGCGACATAAACCTTCTTGCCCTTGAGCAGGCCTTCCGGACCCTTCTCGGTGTAGCGGAAGGTGACGCCGGCCCGGGCGATGGCATCGATCCAGGTTTTCAGTTGGACGGGTACGCCGAAGTTGTACATCGGGACGCCAAGGACGATGGCGTCTACCGACTGGACCTGGGCGATCAGCGCGTCATCGAGGGCAACGCGGGCCGACTGTTCGGCCGTGCGCTGATCGGCCGGCGTGAACAGGGCGCCGAGCGCCGGTTCGTCGAGCACCGGATGCGGGTCGCTGGCCAGATCGCGCAGTTCGACCACGGCGTTCGGATTTTGGGCGAGCAGGCGTGCCGTCACGGTATCAGCCAGACGAGTCGAGTTGGCACCGGCAGAACGGGCGCTGGCATTGATTTGCAGGATTTTCATGATCGTTATCTCCAATGAGTGGTGGGGTTCGTGGCTCAGCTTGAAAATTCACCGCTGAACCCATGGAGTGAATTCTATTGGGCACAATAGCGATCCGGAAGCCGTCGGAATGGGTATCATTGTTCCGTTATTGAAACAATGAGCGCACCTATGAGCCTTGATGCCAACGATCTGATCCTCTTCGCCCAGGTCATGGACGCCGGCAGTTTTTCCCGGGCGGCCGAGCGCTGCGGACTGCCCAAATCGACGCTGTCCCGGCGCATTACGCAGCTCGAAACCAAGCTCGGCGAACGCCTGCTGACGCGCAGCACGCGCCGTCTGGCCATCACCGAATTCGGCGAGCAGATTCTCGATCACGCCAAACGCCTGCTCGAGGAAACCGAAGCCGCTTCGGCCATGGCCCTGCACCGGCAAGGCACGCCGCGCGGCGTGCTGCGCGTTTCGCTGCCGCCCGATTTCGCCGAGCTGGACCTGACGCCCCTGCTCCTCCAGTACGCCAGCAGTTACCCGGAAGTCCGGCTCGAACTCGATCTGTCGCCCCGCCGGGTCGATTTGCTGGCCGAGCGCTTCGATCTCGCCGTGCGCGCCGCCAGCCGTCTGCCCGACGACAGCACGCTGGTCGCCCGCAAGCTCTGCGAGATGCCGGGCAGCCTGTACGCCAGCCCGGCCTATCTGGCCAGCTATGGCACGCCGGAACAGCCGGCCGATCTGCTTAACCACGTTTGCCTCGGGGCGATCAGCGGCACCGGGGAAGCCCTGCCCTGGCAACTGGCGCGCGGCGCGGAGCGCAGGGAGGGGATGCCGAACGGCCCATTGGCGGCAAACTCACGCAGCCTGCAACGCGATCTGGCGGCGCACGGCCTGGGCATCGTCGGGCTGGCCGATCGCTTCGCCGCCAAATGGATCGAACAAGGCCTGCTCAAACGCGTGCTGCCCGAATGGACCTTGCCGACCGTGACCATCTGGTGCGTGACGCCGGGCCGGCGCCTGCTGCCGGTGCGCACCACGGCCTTTATCGACCTATTGCGCGCAGCCATGGAAAGCCGCTGATTTCAAAAATGGCCAGTATTTCCGGTTGACCGTGGCAATGGCCACTCCCTGGCGTACACTGCGCCCCTTACCTTTCAGTCAGGATGCCCGATGCAACAAGAACACTTCATTCCGGGCAAAGACGCCTCACTCGAACACTCCATCAACTCGATGCAGGCCAAGCTGGCGGCCCGCGGTTTCGACATCGAGGAATGCTCCTGGCTCAACCCGGTCGACAACGTCTGGTCGGTGCATGTGCGCAATCGCGCCTGCCACCTGATGTTCACCAACGGCAAGGGGGCCACCAAACTGGCGGCTCACGCCAGCGCGCTCGGCGAGTACTTCGAGCGGCTGTCCTGCAACTACTTCTGGAACCACTATTACCTCGGTGAGCAGATCGCCAACCGCGCCTTCACGCACTACCCGCGTGAACGCTGGTTCCCGCTGACCGCCGACACCACCGACTGGCCCGCCGAACTGCTGACGCCGGAACTGCAAGCCTTCTACAACCCGGAAGGCAACATCCCGGCCGAAGTGCTGGTAGACATGAACTCCGGCAACGAGGAACGCGGCATCTGCGCCATTCCCTACGTCCGCCAGCGGGACGGCGCCGAGGTGTTTTTCCCGGTCAATGTCATCAGCAACCTCTACGTCAGCAACGGCATGTCGGCCGGCAACACCCAGGCCGAGGCGCGCGCCCAGGCGCTGTCGGAAATCCTCGAGCGCCACGTCAAGTTCAAGGTCATTGCCGAAGGCCTGTGTCTACCGGATGTGCCGGAAGAAGTCATCGGCCGCTACCCGAGCATCGCCGCAGGCATCAAGGGCCTGCGCGACGCCGGTTTCGGCATTCTGGTCAAGGACGCCTCACTCGGCGGACTCTATCCGGTGCTGTGCGTGACCATGCTCAACCCGCATGACCAAGGCGTTTTCGCCAGCTTCGGCGCCCACCCGCGCTTTGAAATCGCCCTTGAACGCGCCCTCACCGAGCTGCTGCAGGGCCGCGCCCTCGCCGCCCTCGACGGCTTCCCGCCGCCCGGCTTCGATCTCGACGAAATCGCCAGCGCGCCGAACATCGAAATCCACTTCGTTGATTCGAGCGGCATCATCAGCTGGGAATTCCTCGGCGAGGAAGCAGATTTCGATTTCGTCGACTGGAATTTCAACGACCTCGAAAACGGCAAGACCGCCGACGACTACGCCTGGCTGGCCGAGCGCATCCACGCCGATGGCCACGACATCTACGTCGCCAACTTCGACCACCTCGGCGTCTACGCCTGCCGCATCCTGGTCCCCGGCATGTCCGAGATCTACCCGATCGACGATCTAGAATGGGAAAACAACAGCAACGGCAATGTGGTTCGCGCCGACATCCTGCGTCTGGCCGAACTCAACGACGACGAATGCTGCGAGCTGCTCGACACGCTGAACGAACTGAACGTCGCCGACGAACGCCCGGTTGCCGCACTGATCGGCCTCGCCGCCGATCCTGGCTCACTGTGGGCCGACCTCCGCGTCGGCGAACTGAAGACCATGCTCGCCCTGGCCGGCGGCGACCCCGACGCGCTGCGCGAAGGCCTCGAGTGGGTGCGCCAGTTCGAGCAGCTTGAAGCCGGCCGCCGCCGCATCTACGCCTGCCTGCAGACCATCATCGAGATGGAAGACCCGGCCGGCTACGAAGCCGCCCTGCTCGGCCTCTACGGCGAGACGACGGTTGACCAGGCAATCGCCATGCTCGACGGCGACCTGCGTTTCTTCGGTCTGGTTTCGCCCGGCCTCGATCTCGCCGGCTGCGATCTGCATCAGCGCCTGCTCAAGGAATACGAGAAAGCGCATGCGGTAGTTGCTAGTTGCTAATAACTAATGACTTCCGGCTAATTCCCCCGAACCTCCTCGCCGCCAACGCATCAAACAGACAGGCCAGACCGGTATCGCCGGTACCGCGTGTGGCCAGCGAGGAGTCGGTCATGGATCCAAACACCCGCTTGGAGAAAGATTCGTTCGGCGACATCGAAGTTGCAGGCGAACGCTTGTGGGGCGCGCAAACCCAGCGTTCGCTCGAACACTTCGCGATTTCGACAGAGCGCATGGCGGACGAGCTGATCCACGCGCTGGCCATGGTCAAGGCCAGTTGCGCCAAGGTCAATCGTCAACTTGGCCTGCTCAATACCAGCGTTGCCGCCGCGATCATTCTCGCCGCCGACGAAGTGATCGATGGCCGATGCGCTGATGAATTCCCGCTCTCCGTCTGGCAAACCGGCTCCGGAACACAAACCAACATGAACTTGAACGAGGTGCTGGCCAACCGCGCCTCAGAGCTGCTCGGCGGCCAACGCGGCAACGCCCGCCTCGTTCACCCCAATGACCAGGTCAATCTCGGCCAGTCGTCCAACGACATTTTCCCCACCGCCATGCACGTTGCGGCAGTGATCGGCATTGAGCGCCGCCTGCTGCCCGCCCTGCGGCGGCTGACTGCGAGCCTGGAAGAAAAATCCGGCGAATTCGCCGACATCATCAAGATCGGCCGCACCCATTTGCAGGACGCCACGCCCCTGTCGCTGGGCCAGGAATTTTCGGGCTACGTCGCCCAGCTACACCACGCCGAGGCGATCATCACCGCCGCGCTGCCCTCGCTCACCCCGCTGGCCGTCGGCGGCACCGCTGTCGGCACCGGGCTGAACACCCATCCCGAATTCGGCCAGCGCGTCGCAGCCGAACTGGCCGACCGTACCGGCCTTCCCTTCACCAGCGCCGGCAACAAGTTCGCTGCGCTGGCCGCCCACGATGGTCTGGTCGCGGCGCACGGCGCACTGAAAACGCTGGCTGTGGCACTCATGAAAATTGCCAATGACATCCGCTGGCTGGCTTCTGGTCCGCGCTCGGGCCTCGGTGAAATCGGCATTCCCGAGAACGAACCGGGCAGTTCGATCATGCCCGGCAAGGTCAATCCGACCCAGTGCGAGGCGCTCACCATGCTCTGCTGCCAGGTCATGGGCAACGACGTGACCATAGCCATCGCTGGCGCCTCGGGCAATTTCGAGTTGAACGTCTTCAAGCCGGTAATTGCCCACAACTTTTTGCAAAGCGTGCGCCTGCTGACCGACGGCATGCAGAGTTTCGAGCACCACTGCGTGCACGGCATCACCGCCCACCGCAAACGCATCGCTGAACTGATGGAACGCTCGCTGATGCTGGTCACCGCGCTGACCCCGCACATCGGCTACGACAAGGCCGCCGAAATCGCCAAGCTAGCCAGCCACGACGGCACGACACTCAAGCTGGCAGCGCTGGCGCTCGGCCATGTCTCGCTCGAAGACTATGACCGCTGGGTGGTGCCGGCCGAGATGATTCATCCGGGATAACAGCAAAAAGCGGACTTCTACGACCACAAAAACAACTGCTGGCCCTAGAGTCAACCGGAAAAATCGGCGGAATATCGCCTAAGTCGACCGCCGTTTTTTATCAAAGCTGAGCAGCGAATATCAGGCACCTGAACAGTTCGGCACAGTGACCATACAATCGTCATCAGGCAGCGTTCGGCCCAGAGTGTGTAAAAACGTGAACGAATTGTGCTTGGCTGGGTCAATGCAATAGGCATTGATATTAAGGTGGGCGAGATGAAGCGTTTCGTTCAAGGCGAAAGCAGGACTCAAAGCACATTGCTGCCAGAGTTACTCGACGACTACATAACTGAGTCGAATCCAGTCCGGGTCATTGATGTCTTCGTCGATGAACTGTCGCTAGGTAATCTCGGTTTTGATGGTGTTGATCCGGCAGAGACGGGTCGGCCAGCCTACCATCCAGCGGTGCTACTGAAACTCTATATCTACGGTTATCTCAACCGCATCCAGTCGAGTCGCCGGTTAGAGCGAGAGGCACAACGAAATGTTGAACTGATGTGGCTTATGGGGCGCCTCACGCCTGACCACAAGACGATTGCCAACTTCCGCAAGGACAATGGCAAGCCCATCCGCAATGTTTGCCGTCAATTCGTCGTCCTGTGTCAGCAATTGAATTTCTTCACTGAAGCCTTGGTCGCCATTGATGGCAGCAAATTTAAGGCGGTGAATAACCGGGACCGGAATTTCACCAGGGCGAAATTACAACGCCGAATGGAAGAGATCGAATCGAGCATCAATCGATATTTGACCGAGCTGGATACGGCAGATCGGCAGGCGCCGGAAATCGCCCAAGCCAAGACAGAGCGGCTCAGTGATAAGATTTCGGCACTGAAGGCGCAAATGCAAAAGCTCAAGGAGATCGAGGTCGAACTTGAGCAATCGCCAGACAAGCAGATTTCCCTGACCGATCCGGATGCTCGCTCCATGAAGACGCGCGGCACAGGCGTCGTGGGCTACAACGGCCAGACGGCGGTTGATGCAAAGCATCACCTGATCGTGGTTCACGAAGTCACCAACATTGGCACTGACCGAGATCAACTCTCGAATATGGCCAAGCAAGCACGTGAGGCCATGAGTGTCAGCGATCTAACGGTGATCGCTGATCGTGGGTACTTCAAAAGCGATGAAATCCTCGCCTGCCAGCAGGCTGGCATTACCGCAATCGTCCCCAAAACGGGAACCTCTGGAGCCAAGGCCGATGGCCGTTTCGATAAGGCCGACTTCATTTACGATCCGGCAGCCAATGAGTATCAGTGCCCGGCAGGACAGCGTTTGATCTGGCGCTTCTCACGCATCGAAGCTGGGTTGAAACTTCACCGCTACTGGAGTTCGCACTGCCCGCGCTGCACTATCAAGGAACAATGCACACCAAGTGATTACCGACGCGTTAGTCGCTGGGAGCATCAAACGGTGCTCGAAGAGATGCAGATTCGGCTAGACCGGGCTCCTGACAGCATGCGCATCCGCCGCCAGACGGTTGAACATCCCTTTGGTACTCTCAAGTTATGGATGGGTGGCGCTCATTTCCTGACTCGAACACTGGATCGAGTTAGTACCGAAATGAGTTTGCAGGTGCTTGCCTACAATTTGAAGCGGGTGATGAAAATATTGGGAGTTGCGGCATTAATTGGAGCGATGCAGGCCCAATAGGGCCTTTTTGCTTTGCCCTTTGCGCTTCCCAATCAATATTTCTGCCTTGCTACAGCCAAACTACTTGCGACAACTTTCCGTGGGGTAGATCTGCGCAGCGTTTTTACACGCTCTGGGCCACAAGCGGACGGCACCTAAGAATTCCATATGCGTACTTTCGGCGGCCAAATGTTACATTGGCACTTTCCATTTGCGTTTTGCCACCATGAAATTTTATGAATGGTTCAATTCACGGCCACTGACTGACCACCTATATAGGCTGCTCTTCCTTATCCCCATTTCATTGATTGCGTCGGGTTTCGTTTATGGGCTGCTCAAGGGTGGCAGTTTGTTTGGTGGCGTGGTTGGAGCCTTTCTCGCGTTCGTGTCTTTTGGTCAAATGCCACTAGACGAGGGAGGTGTTATGTCATTGAACACTTGGCCAATGGCGCTTTTTATCTCGGCAATTGCATTTTTCATCGCATCTATGCGTGCCTACAATAGCTGGAGCAGTGGTGCCAATGGCGCAAAAAAAGGCTCCTCAGAAAGCTAACCAGTTGTTAAATGACTGACCGCATAGGGCACTCAACAGCTGCTCAACAAGTCTTGGTCAAGTTCAATGAGATTTTGCGGTCAAGCTAGATTTGGCTCGCTTGATTGTCCACACGCTCTAGCGAAGTCCCGCAAAACTGGCCAATTTTGCAATCCGGGCCAACAAGCTAGCAACCCCATTTGAACTTCCTCGCATCTCACCTGTCATTTAGTCTATGAGTGAAATCACGGCAGCCTGAGACTCGAAGGCGTTGATGGGGAGAAAACGTATGAAACGTACTCTGCTGGCCGCTATCGCGGCATTCGTTACCCTTGCCGCTGGCATCGGGATATTCCAAAGCCAGCACCACGGCATCGGCGATGCCCGGGCCGAGAATGCGCCAGCCAGCATTGCGGCGCCACCCGGAAAACCACTCCCCGAGATTTCCGCCATCGATCAGGACGCGCCCTATCACGAGGCCTGCGCCCGTGAAGGCCTCAACGAATCCGAGTGTGTCGGCCGCCTGATCTGGTTCAAGGCCACCGCCGGCAACGACCGTTTCCACACCTACACCTTCCAGCAGCGCATCGGCGTGCTGGTTGACTGGTTCCGCGTCCTGCGCGCCGACCAGCGCGACGACCGTTTCTGGGCCTGGGGCATCATCAACGACCCATCCTGCTGCAAGCCGGGCGATCCGGACTGCCCGGCCAAATCAGCGGAGGAAACCTACGGTATGGACTGGTGCCCGGGCGACGACGTCTTGCTCAAATACGTCGGCAAACCCGGCTACGTCGACCCGGCCTGCGGCCTTAAAGACGCCGCCCTCGACCCGGACGATCCGCACACTCAAGGCGGCAAGACCGACCAGCGCGCCTCGGCCTGCGACCTCAAGTTCGGCACCTCGACCGGGGCGCTGGGCCTGCGCAAGTTCCCCAACCCACGCTTTGATGCCACCAAGTGGCAGGCACTCAACGGCGGCAACGCCAGCTGGGCCGGCTTCGATGCCACCAAGGCCGCAACCACCGGCATCGAGTCCGACACTCGGGTCAGCAAGCTGGCCGACGCCTCGGTCGAGCCCCCCTTCCTGATCGGCACTTCCTGCGGTTCCTGCCACATCGCCTTCGACCCGCTCAACCCGCCAGCCGACCCGGCGCACCCGAAGTGGGAAAACATCAAGGGCCTGATCGGCAACCAATACACCCGGATGTCCGAACTGCTCGGCTCCGGCATGCCGAAGAACAGCCTCGAATACCAGATGTTCGCCCACGCCCGGCCCGGCGTCACCGACACCTCGGCCATCTCGCACGACCAGATCAACAACCCCGGCACCATCAATGCCCTGATCAACGTCGCCCAGCGCCCGGTATTCAAGGGCGAGATGGTGACCAAGTGGCGCAAGGCTGCGACCTGTGGCAGCGAGAAGGACGAAGACAAGTGCTGGTGCGAACCCGGCCGCAACGGCAAATGCTGGCAGAAGAGCACGCGGGAAGATGACACGACGACGGTTTTCCTCGGCGGCCAGAAGGTCGTGCTGCCCGGCGTCCATCACATCCTGAAGGGCGGCGAGGACTCCATCGGCGCCCATGAAGCGATCCAGCGCGTCTATTTCAACATCGGCTCGTGTTCGGAGCAGTGCTGGGTCAACAACTTTACCGATATGCGCCAGCTCGACCCGGAACAGCGCGGTTTCGGCCAGACGGCGTTCAACATCGGCCAGTGCCGGCGCGATTGCCCGAATTTCAGGGCTGTTGAGGACAGGCTGCAAAACATCCTCGACTTCTTCGCATCGGCCGAGTCCGATGAAACCGACCTCCATGCTGCCCGCGCCAACCAGCGCAAAGCGAAAAATCCGTCGGCGACTTACCTGCCAGCCGATCTGGTCGCCGATCTCGACAAGGAATTCGGCAAGGGCGCCGTTGGCCGCGGCCAATCAGTCTTCGCCGACAACTGCGCACGCTGCCATTCGAGCATCCCGGAAAGCACCGGTGGCGCCTTCAAGAACCGCGACTTCGCGGCGCCAAACGATGCCCATCCGCGCAAAGTCCGCGCCGACTTCCTCGGCAATGACCAATCGACGCCGGTCACCGAAGTCGGCACCTTCCGTTGCCGCTCGCTGCACGCCAACCACAAGCCCGGCCATCTCTACATGGAATACGGCTCGGACACGATGCACAAGCGCCCGGTGGTAGCCGACATTCCGGAACGCAACGAGCTGAAGGACGGCGGCCGCGGCTACATGCGCAACGTTTCGCTGGTCAACATCTGGGCCACCGCCCCCTTCATGCACAACAACGCCGTCGGTCCGGAAATCTGCGGCAAACCGGCCAACAAGGACAATGATTTTCATCGCGCCCGCTATGTCGGCCCCGATGGCAAATTGCTGCCCGAACAGCCCGAGTGCGTGCGCTACGATCCGACGGTGGATGGCCGCTTCGATCTCTACAAACGCTCGATGTTCGAACTGCTGCACCCCAGGGATCGCGGCAGCAAGCGCACGCTGACCAATGCCGACCTGCTGATCGATGTCGGTATCCGCCCGCTTGACGGCAAGACCGAGAAACCGCTCGGCGGCTTCGGCCAGGTCAAGATCGCGGCAGGCGCCAGCGCCGGCTTCCTGAATGGTCTGGAGTACAAGCAACTGGTCGGCGACCTCTTCCTCGCCAAACGCCACCCTGATCAGCTTGAAAAGGCTGGCCACAAGGCCTTGCAGCCCACCTTGCTGGAGATTGCCGACGAGGTTCTGAAAACGCCCTCCCGCTTCGTCGAGATCCTGCGTGAGAAGCGCGATTTCCTCAGCGCCAATTACGAGACCTGCACCCAGGAGATCGAAAACGAGGGCCACCGCTTCGGCGAGGACCTTTCCGAAGCCGACAAGAAGGCGCTCACCGCCTTCCTCGCCACCCTTTAAGGCACGGGAGATCAGATCATGGGACTGCATACCTTCACCCCGCGCACCGGCCTGATTGCCCTGGCCGCCCTCGCAATGCTGGCTGCCTGCAGCAAGCCCTTGCCACCCAACGTCGCCTTCGCGCCTTATGACAAGGACTACTCGAGCAAGATGAGTCTGGCTCAGGTCGAGTACAAATATCCGATCGCCCCGGCCGAACTGGCGAAGATCACACCGGATTACCTGGCCAAGCTGGATCAGGAGCAACTCGACCAAATCTACGCCCGCCTGCCGGCCGGCCCCATTCCGGACGGTGCTTTCGATGGCCACATCCTGCTGCCACGCGGCGAAAGCGGCAAGTTCCGGCTCTCCGAAATTGTCGGCGGTTTTACCGGCATGGGCCTGCATCTCAAGGGCCTGCTCATTGAGGACGTCGGCGAAGCGCTGTGGCGCGGCAAGGTCTTCTTCCGCGACGAACGGGTGCTGCGCAACCGCATCGACGACCTGACCATCCTCAAGAAGATCGGGCTGGTCGAGGGCGAGCCGAAGAAGATGACTTACGGCGGCAAGGAAACCTGGCTGCTCTTCCCGGCCAAGCTCTACTGCGGCCAGAGCCTGCTCGACGCCCGGCGCGAGTCGATCATCATCGACTACTTTTTCACCGACGAAATCCCCGGTTACCAGGAAAATCCTGACTACCTCGCCGGCCGCCGCGGCCTCAAGGTGCGTGACGAAATCCGCATGATCCGCCCCGGCCTCTACCTCGGCCGCGCCTACCTCGACAAGGGTTTCGCGCTCAATTTCACGCTCTACGACAAAGTGACCGACGACAAGGCGCGCGACGACTTCGTCAAGACCGGCACGGTGCAGCAGGACTGCTGGCCCGGCACCCAGGTGCGCCCCGTCGCCGTTTCTGCCAAACCGTGAGCGATGGCCGGGTCATGGACATCGCTCATGACATGGCGCAATGCCACACTCGCCGGCCTGCTTGTCCTGGCCTGCGGGCTGGGAGCCAGCGTGCCTGCGGCAGCTGAAAGCAGCTCGGCAGCGCCAAGCTGGGTTATCACGCCGAGCGCCGCCGGCGAGAACCTGCCGCCGAGCGGCCGTTCGCTGTTTGACCAGCTTTTTGCCGTATCACGCAACGGTCAGAGCAACATTGAGATTCCCTTCCCGTTCGCCGCCTTGCTCAACCGGCTCGACAGCGAACTGGCCCGCGACCCGGCCAGCCCGCTGCCGCCGGCCAAGCGCGTCCTGATCCCGCTCGGCCGTTCGCTGCAACGCACCGCAGCCGCCCCGGACTATTTCGCCTTCCCGCGCGTGGTGGTTGCGGTCGACTCGGAAAATGGGCCAAATTCGAAATTTTTCCTGAAGGACCGCCTGTACATCGGCTACCAGGAAAAATCCTCGGTGCTCGAAGTCATCAGCTACAACGAAAGTGCCGGGCGCTTCGAGTTCCAGCTGATCAAGGACTACCGCGCCGGTGGCAAGCAGCAGGTCTATTACGCCAATCGTAACCTGTGCTTTGCCTGCCACCAGAACGGTTCGCCGATCTTTTCCCGCGCCCTGTGGGACGAGAGCAATGCCAATCCGCAGGTGGCCAGCCTGCTCGCGGCCAGCGGCCGCAATTTCTACGGCATTCCACCCGGACGCGGCGTCGACATCCCCTACGCCATCGACAACGCCACCGAGCGCGCCAATGGCTTCGCGCTGACCCAGCGGCTGTGGCGCGAAGGCTGCGGCGAAGGAGACTTGCCGGCCCGCCGTTGCCGGGCAGGGTTATTCGTCGCGGCCCTGCGCCATGCGCTGTCCGGCGGCCAGAACTGGGCGCCGGATGAAAATTTCCGGCGAGCGGTCGCCGAGCCGCTACAGAGCGAAGCCAGCCGCCGCTGGCCCGGCGGCCTGGCCAGCGGCAACCCCGATTTGCCCAACCGCAACCCTTTGGATGGCATGAGCAGTTGGCCGGAGGACCGTGCGGCAAGGATTGCACGCTCCCACGTTGCGGCGCGTTTCGATCCGCTGTTGCCTCGCCAGTCTCGGGAAACCTGGCAGCCCACTACACCAAATGCCATGAGCCAACTGATTGTCGGCCTGGCCGAATTCGTTTCCGCCGCCGACCGCCAAGACCTCGACATGTCCCTGGCTCGGCAGACCGGCGTGGCCAAAACGCAGAAAATTTCACCCTGCCGGATCGAGCGCGCTGCTTCGCGCTGGTCAGTGCACTGCGCACCGGGTGCCGATCAGTCCGGCCCGAGCCTGAGCGCCACGCTATCGGTCAGAGACGGACGCCCGGTCAGCGGTCGGCTGGCTCGATTCAGCTTGCCTGGTGGCACAGCATTGAGCAACGTCGAACTGACCAACCCGTCAGGAAATTCAAGTTTCACACCACGCCTGAATGGGCGACTGCCGCGCACCGCTGAAGGCCATGCGCTGACTCGCCTGAGCTTCCGCCCAAAGTCGGGCGAGGCGAATGGCGGCGAGGTCATCCTGGAACTTCGCGAGGACTTCGCCGCCGTCGAACAATCTGTTTCAACTCTGGCCGAATCGCCGCAAGGCGAGAAATTGTTCGGTGCCACGGCCATCCCCCGCGCCGACTTGTTCGCCTCGCTACTGGCCCGCCTCGGCGCCACCCAGCCGCAAACCTGCTGCAAGGCTGCCGACTCGCTGCCGCCGCCCCGCCTGGAAATACCGGCGGCGATTCCCGGCAACAGCGCCAACACAGCGATGGATGCGAGCATTCAGGGCTTTTATCCCTACTGCGCCACCTGCCACCAGTCGGCCGAGACCTTCCCGCCCAATTTCCTGAGCGGCAACGGCGCGCAAGTTGCTGCCCGCCTGCGCCAATGCGCACCGCGCCTCTACGTCCGGCTGGCCATGGCTGACCTGGCGCCCGATCAGCGCGACAAGACGCCAATGCCGCCGGAAAGCATGTTGCCGGCCTTCGCCACTGACATCGCCGGCTGGAAAAACAGCGCGGCCCGGGCCGCACTTACGGCTCAGGTCGGCCAGTGGTTGCATGCTGAAAACGGCCATCCACCCAAGCTCAACGAATTGCTGGCCGGCGGCTACGAAGCCCTGCGGCCCTGCCTGCCAACGCCATAAACACCAACCAAGGGGAGCACCATGAACGAAGAATTCGAATTGAGCCCCAGCGAACAAACCCCCAGCCCCTGGAAGCGCCGCTTCCTGATTCTCTTCATTGTCACAGTCGCCATCCCCGGCTTCATCGGCCTACTCCTCCTCAAGCGCTTCGGCGAGGACATTCCGGTCGACTACACCAGCCCGACCGAGCATTTCAAATACGGCTCGACCGGCGGCGAGCACGAAATGGGTTTCCCCTACTGGATCTGGCGGGCGCTGCCCGAGGTCTGCCCGCAATACCTGCCGGGCAAGGGCTACCAGTCGCTGGGCATGATCTACGAGAAAAATGCCGACGGCAGCGAGCGCGACGTCCCGGTCGGCACCTCGAAGCGCCGCTATCAGGGCATCGACCGCGTCTTCGTCAATTGCGCCGTTTGTCATGTCAGCACCGTGCGCACCGCCGCCAACCAGCCGCCCACCCTCGTTCTCGGCATGCCGGCCGCCACTTTCAACATGAAGGGTTTCGAGGAATTCTTCTTCCGTTGCGCTGCCGATCCGAAGTTCTCGAAGGAATACATCCTGCCCGAGATCGAACGCCAGGGCGCTGCCCTTGACCTGCTCGACCGCTATCTTGTTTACCCGATTGCCATCGCCATCATGCGCGACCGGGTTCTCGCCCTGGCCGGGCGCTTCGACTGGGTATTCAAGCAGCAGGAATGGGGGCCGGGCCGGGTCGATACTTTCAATTCGGCCAAGGTCATCTTCAATTTCCCGATGAGCCATCTCGACCCCAGTGAATTCGATGCCCCGGCCGACTTCCCTTCGCTCTGGCGCCAGCGTCAGCGCAAGGAACCCAAGGAGATGCAACTGCACTGGGACGGCAACAACACCACCGTCGAAGAGCGCAACAAGAGCGCCGCCTTCGGCACTGGCACAACCCCGCCGACCATCGACACCGAACGCATCAAACGTGTCGAAGCGTGGATCATGAATGCAGAGCCACCGGCTTTTTCCGCCTTTTTCCCGGTTGACCGCAAACTGGCCGCGCAGGGCGCCCCGATCTACCAGCAATATTGCGCTTCGTGCCACGGCGTCTCGGGCAGCGACTTCAGCGGCGAATATGTCGGCACCGTCGAACCCATCGCCAGGATCGGCACTGATCGCCGCCGGCTGGACTCCTACACCTACACATTGGCCGTCAACCAGGCCACGCTGTACACCGGCTACCCGTGGCGCTTCACGCATTTCCAGAAGACGCATGGCTACGCCAACATGCCGCTCGACGGCCTCTGGCTACGGGCGCCTTACCTACACAACGGCTCGGTGCCCAGCCTGCGCGACCTGCTCGAACCGGCCGCCCAGCGCCCGAAAGCCTTCTACCGCGGCAACGACGTCTATGACCCGGTCAAAGTCGGCTTCGTCTCGACTATCACCGAAGCTGGCGACAAGAAATTCTTCCGCCTCGACACCGCCCTGCCCGGCAACGGCAACGGTGGCCACGAGGGCAAGGCCTACGGCACCGAACTAAGCCCCGGCGAAAAAACCGCGCTGGTCGAGTTCCTCAAGACATTCTGAGAGGCGATGACATCATGACTACCTCCTGCTCCTGCAAGACCTGGCTGAAATACGCCGCGCTCGGCCTCGCCACCATCGCCGTCATCGGCGCCATGATCGGCTACGACCGCGGCTTCCGCCAGTATCCGCAGCCCGACTGGGTCACCGCCACGCCGGAAATGCGCTTCAAATATGGCTCAATCGGTGCCGAGCACGATGCCGGCGTGCCCTACTGGATTTTCTACGTACTGCCTCGGATCTTCCCGGAAAAGCTGACGCAGGACGGTCTGGTCACGCCCGGCGGCTACGCTGCACTCGGTGTGCCTTGGGAACAAGGCCGGGAACTGCCGGTCGGCTTTACCCAAAAGACCATCGGCTTCCCGCGTGTGGGTAATAACTGCGCCGTCTGCCACACCACCAGCTATCGCGAGAAAATCGATTCCAACCCGGTCTTCGTCGTCGGCGGCCCGGCTCACACCACCAATGTCGAAGGTTTCTTCCGCTATCTGATCGACTGCGCCAAGGATCCGCGCTTCAACGCCGACATCCTGATGGCCGAGATCAACCGGGTGACCAAACTGGACTGGATCGACAAACT
>Ga0302322_100001191_pt1 | contig 21164 bp, 10 predicted proteins | sample Fen_T0_2_FD_203757 | JGI IMG/M metagenome (GOLD analysis project Ga0302322, IMG submission 203757) | Peat permafrost microbial communities from Stordalen Mire near Abisko, Sweden - Fen_T0_2 | ecosystem: Environmental > Terrestrial > Soil > Wetlands > Permafrost | place: Sweden: Abisko...
AGTCAAATTGCTGCAATAACTATCAGCCACCCCATTTAAGCCGATGAGCGCCTGCCGAAATACTCGCCGCCAGGCAACCAGCACGGCCAATCCAAACACAACTAAAACATTTGCATGAAAAATAAACTCTGGAGGGTCGGTTCCCGGGTCGCCGCCTGGCTGGCAATTTTCGTGGCGCTGCCGGTATCGGCCGCCTCGCTCCAATTGGTGCCCAACTGGGGTGCGAGCGGCGTGCCAACCAATCTCAGCATGTATGTTTACGTGCCGGATAACGTGGCCACGAACCCGCCGATCCTGGTGCTTTTGCACTATTGGGGCGGGACTGCCAGCAGCGTTTTTGGGCAGGCGGCCGGCGGGGGGCTGGTGGCGGCCGCCGATCAATATGGCTTCATCATGGTCGTGCCGCAGCGCGCTTCGGACTGTTGGGATTATTCTTCGGCGCAGTCGCTGACGCACGACGGCGGCGGGGAGACGCAGGGGATCGCCCAGATGGTGAAATATGCAATCAACACGTATCAGGCGAATTCAAACCGGGTGTATGTTACCGGGGATTCCTGCGGCGGCATGATGACCGAAGCAATGCTTGCGGTTTATCCGGACATTTTCAAGGCCGGTACCGCGTATGCAGGGGTGCCAATCGGGGGCGCGTGGACGCCGGTAACACATACTGCTCAGGAATGGGGAAACCTCGCCCGCGCCGCCTACCCGGGCTATGCCGGTCCTCGTCCCCGTGTCCAGCTCTGGCATGGCACTGCGGATGGCCTCGTCAATTACAGCAATCTGGTTGAAGCCACCATGCAGTGGGGCAATGTTCTGGGTTTAAGCGCCAGTCCCACCGTTACCAATACGGTGTTCATTCCTGGCCTCACCAACCAATGGACGCATCAAGAGTGGCGGGATACGAACGGGACCATGCTGCTCGACGCTTGGTCAGATATCGGTGGGGATCACGGCCCGTCGGATGCGCTCTTCAAAGCGCGCTATGTCATTCCCTTCCTGGGCCTCGATCAGGTTGGCCCGGTTGATCCCAAAGCCAGCGGGCAGCGCGGCCGGCCAAAACTCAATGCCGCGCGCACCACGTTCGTGGCCGAGAATGGCCAGCCTCTGCGCGGACCCTACACCTCCACGGAATGGACCTCGGCGACCGATTACACCAACATCGCGAAGATGAAGGCGCTGGGCTTCAACGCCGTTCATCTCTATGGGGAGTCTTTCGACAAGAGTTATCCGACCAACGGCAGCACCGCGCCGGGGTACGCCTTAAGCCGGATTGACAGCATTGTGCAGAGCACGCGGGATCTGGGGCTTTATCTGGTGATCACCATCGGGAATGGCGCTTGGAACGGTGACTACAACCGGGCCTACATTACGAATTTCTGGAATCTTTACGCGGCGCGATACGCGAACGAGACGCACGTGCTGTTTGAAATCCAGAATGAACCGGTGGCGTGGGGGCCGCCCTACTCATCGGCGAGCGCCACGCCGCCCGGCGCGCTCGACATGGAGATCGCCGCTTATCAAACGATCCGCCAGTATGCGCCCGACACGCCGGTGTTGCTCTTTACCTATGCCGTGTTGGGCGGCACGGGCGGGGCGACGTCCGCCTTGACGGATATTCATGCTTTCAACCAGGCTGTTTTTGGCAATCAAAACGCGGTCTGGACCAACACGGCGGTGGGTTTCCATGGCTATGCGGGCGCGGCTGCTTTTGAGCTGGCCGTTTCAAATATTCTGAAGGCGGGCTACCCTTGTTTCCAGACGGAGTTCGGTGACGGCACCTGGGGTGGCAGCGGCGGTGGCCTGGATGTGGAAGGGGTGGCGATTTTGGAACGCCTGGGCGTTTCCTGGCTCGCCTTCGCCTATATCCCCCCCACGGGTGTTTCCGATGATGTTACCAAGCCGGAAGTTTACAGCAATCGGGTGGTGAACGCCGGACTGTCCTGGACGCCCGAGTATGGCAGCTTTCCGCAGACCCGGAGCGTTTATGGCAATGGCGGCATGCCCTGGACCGCTCCGGACTACACTAATAACCTGCTGAGCGGCACCCTGCGGATCGAGGCGGAGAATTTCGACAACGGCGGCCAGGGCATCGCCTACTGCAACACGAATGGCAGCAACGCGGGAGGAAAATACCGCACGAATGAGACCGTGGGTATCGAAACCACTTCAGATACGGGCGGGGGCTACGATGTGAGCTGGACCATGGCCGGCGACTGGCTGGAATATACGATGAAGATTCCCCAGGCGGGCACTTATAATCTTCGCTTGCGCGAGGCGGGCACCAGCTCCGGCCGCGTTCAGGTGCTGGCGGGGGGAGCCGATTTGACCGGCGAATGGACGCTGCCGAACACCGGCGGCGCGCAAATCTGGCGGACGGTGACCAACAGCGTGTTTCTGACTCCGGGGCGGCAGAAACTGCATATCAATGTTCTGGCGGGAGGATTCAATTTGAACTGGATCGAGCTTTCCCCGGCGAGCGCCGGCCCCATCGCCGATGGCACTTATAAGTTCTACAATGCTGCCAGTGCCCAGGCTTTGGATCTCGACACCAACAATGTGGTCGTAACCGCCACCGCGGCCAGCACGAACAGCCAGCAGTGGACAATCCGGCATATTGGCGGCGGCCAATACCAGGTTAATTCCGCTGCCAAGGGGAACAGTTGGTATACTTGGGGCGCACCATTGCACCTTTTGCCGTGGGGGTGGAGTGCGGGCGGCGACACCTGTTTTATTTTGCTGCCGACCGGCGGAGGCTATTACCGCTTTTGTTCGGCCGGCGGTGGCAATAGCCAGGAACCATCTGCCAGCGATCCGCCCACCTTGGAAGATAATCCCTACACCGAAGCCGCGGCACAGCAATGGGGAATTCTGTCGCCGTCGGCCCCGCAATTCCCGGTCGGTCTGGTGGCGACGCCAACTTCCGCCACGCAAGCCAGCCTGACCTGGAACGCGGTCGTTGGGGCGACCAGCTACAACGTGAAACGCGGCACCACCAGCGGCGGGCCTTACACGGTGATTGCCACCGGCGTCACCGCGACGAACTTTGCGGATGCGGGTTTGGTTTCGGGATTCAGTTATTACTATGTGGTCAGCGCGGTCATGGGCGCGAGTGAAAGTCTCAACAGCATGGCGGCTGGCGTGTTGCCGCCCTGGCAGTGGCAGGACATCGGCTCACCGGGGGTTGCGGGCAGCACCAGTTATAGCAATGGCGTCTTTGCGCTGGCCGGGTCGGGCGCGGATATTTGGGGGACGGCGGACGCCTTTCGCTTTGCGTATGTTACCGCGACGGGCAATTGCACGATCGTGGCCCGCGTCGCCGCAGTGCAAAACATTGATGGGTGGTCCAAAGCCGGGATCATGATCCGGTCGGGTCTGACGGCGAATGCCGCCAATGCCTTGATGGCGGTGACGCCGGGAAACGGAGTGACGTGGCAAACCCGTGCGAGTGCCGGCGGCACCACCGGGAACAGCGCCACCACCGGCCTGAGCGCGCCTTACTGGGTCAAGCTCGTGCGCAGTGGCAATACCTTCACCGGCTACCGCTCAGTGAACGGAGTCACTTGGACACAGCAGGGAACCGCCACGACGATCACCATGGGGACCACGGTCTATGTCGGCTTGGCCTTGACCAGCCATAACAACTCGGCGGCGGGGGCGGCCGCTTTCGACAATGTATCGGTGCCGGGCTGGGCGGCGCCATCCTCAGCACCGGCCGGTCTGGTGACAACGACCCTGTCGGCGAGCCAAATCAACCTGGCCTGGAATCCGCTGACCAACGCAACCAGTTACAATGTAAAACGGTCGACGACCGACGGCGGACCTTACACGCTCATTGCCAGCGGCGTGATCGCAACGAACTATCTGGATGCTGGATTGGCCGGTGGCACGATATATTATTACGTGGTCAGCGGCGTCGTTTCGGGCAGCGAAACCCCGGACAGCATGCCCGCCACGGCGATCACATTATCACCGACTTTGGGAGCGCTGGTGCACCGCTACAGTTTTAGTGAGACCAACGGCACGAGCATTGCGGATTCGGTGGGGGGCCCGGTTTGGAATGGGGTATTGCCGAATGGCGGCACCTTCGCCAGCGACCGGTTGACGCTGGCACCGGCTTCTTCTCAATACGCGAACCTGCCCGGCGGCATCGTGGGTTCCTTGAGCAACATCACGATCATGGCCTGGGTGAACCTCAATTCGACGGCCACGTGGAGCCGGCTTTTTGATTTTGGCACCAGCACCGCCAATTACATGTTCCTGACCCCGCAGACGGGCGGGGCCATGCGCTTTGCCATCACGACGAATGGGAGTGGCGCCGAGCAGCAGATCAATGCCAGTCTGGCCGTGAGCACCAATGGGTGGCATCAGGTCGCCGTGAGCTTGTCGTCAGGGAAGGGGGTTCTTTATGTGGACGGGGCAGCGGTCGGAACGAACGCCAGCATGACGCTCAACCCGACCAGCTTGGGCAGCACCGCCAACAACTACATTGGCAAGTCACAATGGCCCGATCCATATTTTGACGGGGCGATTGACGAGTTCCGCATTTACAGCGCCGGACTCTCGGCGGCGGAAATCGCGGCGACGGCGGCGCTGGGCACCTACCAGCAGTTGAGCACGAATAGCCCGGTGATGAACATAACCAGCTCGGGGGCGAACCAGATTCTGTCCTGGCCGCTGGGGTGTGCCGGCTACACCTTGCAGTCGCGGACGAATCTGACGTTAGGCAACTGGCTGAATGTCACGTCGCCCGCGCCGCAAATCATCGGCAGCCAATGGCAGATGCTGCTGCCGCAGCCAGGGGAAACCAGTTCAGTCTTTTACCGATTGGCGAAGTGAATTGTTCAACCAAGCCGAATTGATCCGCATGAAATCAAAGCATCTGTTCCCAATCATCGCTTCGGTGTTGTCTTTTGTCTCCGCAGCCTTGGGGCAGACGAATGCGACGATGACGGATATCGGCTCGGCGACTCCGCCGCCGGGGCCCTATGATGTTGGCCAGACGCTTTGCACCTATTGCGCCAGCTCCGCTGGAACCCTCGACAATCCAGATGGTTTGAATTACTACACGGACAACGGTGCCAATCACGGGTTGTGGCCGGGCCAGACGTTCAGGACCGGAACCAATTCCGCCGGTTACAGCCTGGCTTCCGTCTCAATCAAAACGGGTGGGGTGGATAACGGTGGCGGCTATGACGGCTTGAAACTCAACCATCTTTACCTCTACTCGGTTTCCGGCAGCACCGCGACGTTGCTGGGGCACTTCACAAACACCGCTTCGTTCACCGACGGTCACTGGGTGCGGTGGAATCTGGCGGCAAGCCCGATCACACTGGCGGCCAACACCACATACGCCTACGGCTTCGGACGGGACGCGAGCGTCGGTGGCTGGGCGGGTTTGGGCAATGCCAGCGGCAATCCCTATTCGAGTGGCGAACTCGCGATGCTTCCGACTGCCGGCGGCACCATCACATTTGGTTCAAGCCACAATTACGACGCAACGTTTGAAATCGGACTGAATGCGGTGGGGGCGCCTGCGGTCGTGGTTTCGGTCAACCCTGCCTCTGGTTTGACCGGACAAACCTTCACCGTCACCGCCACGGTCACACCGGGACTTGGAACGGTGACGAATGTGGCGGCCAACCTCGGTGCCATCGGCGGGCCGGTTTCCGCAAGCTTAGCCCTTTCCAATGCCAACACCTACACGAACACCTTCACGGTTCCCGCCGGAGCGCCGACCGGGGCCGCCTACCTGGCCGCAACAGCGACAGACACCACGCCGCTGCAAGGCGCGGGCGGCGCGCCATTCACCGTCTTGGCTCCGAAGGTGGTCACGATCAATCTCAGCAAGACCTATCAGACCATTGAAGGGCTGGGTGGCGCAACGGCGTTTTATGCCGGTTGGATCACGGCGCATCCCTACAGGAACGAGATCTACACGAACGCCTTCGCGGGCCTGAACCTCTCGATGTTGCGGCTTGGAAACTGGTTTCGTTACCCGTCCTCCATATCCGGCTTTGACAGTGCCGCCACGGAAATTGTTGCCAATGCGAACCGGCTTCTGGGGCGTCCGATTCCGGTCTATATGAGTTCGTGGGCGCCGCCGGCGTTTTTGAAGAACAACGGACAGGTGGCCAACGGTGGTTCCTTGATCTACACGAACGGAAACTTTGCCTACGCGGCTTTTGCTCAGTATTGGTATGACTCGATTCGCGCCTACCAATCCAACGGGGTTGATCTCACCTGGATCAGCATCCAAAACGAGCCGGACTGGGTGGCGGACTACGATTCCTGCATCTTCAAGCCATACGAAGAGGGAACAAACTACGCCAGTTACTCCAAGGCGCTGGACACGGTTTATCAGAAGCTCACGAACCTGCCGTCGCCACCCAAGCTGCTCGCTCCGGAAGTTGTTCACATTGCCTACAACGATCTGGCGAACTATGCGGCGACGCTAAATGGGAACAATTTCTATGGGATCAATTATCATCTATACGGTGGCGACAACAACGATTTGGCCTCGTCCACAAATGTCTTCCCCAACAAGCCGCACTTCATGACGGAGTTCGGGGTGGACGATCAGATTGGGGCCGCCACTTTGATTCACGACTGTCTCACCCTCGCGCAGGATTCGGGCTTCAATTTCTGGAATCTGGTCTGGCCGGGCACGGGGGCGGGGCTGATTCAAATCGAAAATCCCTGGAGCGCGCCGAACGCTTGGACGAATGCACCGGCGGGAATTCCGGAACCGCACGGTTACTGGCTGGCACCGTCGTATTGGTCCATGAAACATTTTTCCTATTTCATCACTCCCGGCTTCAAGCGTGTGAGCGCCGCCAGCGGCGACAACGCTGTTCTGGCGTCCGCCTATGTTTCCCCGGACAACCTTCGGCTCGTCGTTGTCCTGATCAACACCAACGCGAGCCTGCCGTCAACCGTCGCGCTAAACTACGGCGCTTTCGCCGCCGGTAATTCCGTCGTCTATCAAACCATCGGCACCAATGCCTGGAAATCGCTCGGCGCGCTTGCCGGTTCGACGACCCTGCCGTCGTTCTCATTGACGACCGTGGTGCTGGACAAAACCATTACCGTTGGCGCGGCAAGCAACCCGTCGCCCGCAAGCGGCGCAACGCATGTTTCCTTGAATGCTTCGCTAAGTTGGACGCCGGGAAGCAATGCGGTGACGCACGCGGTGTATTGGGGGACCAGTTCCAACGCGGTGGCCAACGCCACGCCGGCCTCAGCGGAATTCGGCGGCGTTGTCTGGACCAACGAATTCACGTTGCCGACGGCGTCATGGGGAACAACTTATTACTGGCACGTGGACGAAATCGCCTACTCGAATACCAACCACGGTTCGGTGATCGGTTCGTTCACCACCGCGCCGGCAGTGCAATTGCCGTCGCCGTGGCAATCGCAGGACATCGGAGGCGCTGTCAGCCAGAGCAGCGCGATATTCAGCAACGGATTGTTCTCTGTGGCTTGCGGCGGCGCGGACATCTGGGGCGCGTCCGACGCCTTCCGCTTTGCTTATCTCACCGTGACAGGGAATTGCACCATCACCGCCCGCGTTCTTGGAGTTCAGAACACGGATTCGTGGGCAAAAGCGGGTGTGATGATTCGCGCCAGCTTGGACGCCAACGCTGCCAACGCGTTCATGGCCGTGACGCCTGGGAATGGCGTGAGTTTCCAATATCGTTCCACGGCCGGAGGCAACAGCGCGAACAACATCACGACAGGTTTGAATGCGCCGTATTGGTTGAGGCTCGTGCGCAGCGGCAACACGTTCACCGGATACCGATCCCCGGATGGCGTGACTTGGACTCAGGTGGGAAGCACAACCATCAGCATGGCGTCAACCGTCTATATCGGTCTGGCCGTCACGGCGCATAACAGTTCTGCTCTCTGCACGGCGACCTTCGACAATGTGACGTCGCCGGGTTGGTCGAACTGGACGTTGCCGCCGGCGCCCGCCGGCTTGAGCGGTGTTGCCGAGAACGGGCAGGCGGTATTGACGTGGCAGGCGAGCGCCACCGCCACCAGTTACAACCTCAAGCGTTCCACAACCAACGGCGGGTTGTACAGCATCGTCGCCAATATGACGGCACCAAATTACACCGACACCGGCCTGACGAATGGCACGACCTATTATTACGTGGTTTCGGCGTTGAATCCGGCCGGAGAGAGTGCGAACTCAGTTCCATTGGCACTTTCGCCGCGTCCGCTGGTGAGTCTGACGCCGGCGGAAACGAACCTGACGCTCTCGTGGCCGCAGGCCAGCGCGGGCTTCACGGTGCAGTCGCGCACGAATCTGGTATTGGGCAACTGGGTGAATGTCACGTCGCCGGCACCGCAGATGGTCGGCAGCCAATGGCAGGTTACGCTGCCGTCCACCAATGCCGGCCCGGTGTTCTACCGGTTATCGAATTAACCCCAACCAGCAGGCAAAATTGAACCGAGTTTTTTGTATTCTGGCGGGATTTTTGCGCTCCCCGCCGGAGTGATGGCGCAACTATTTCCAGTCACACCGCCAGTTGGTTATGACACGGGCGGCCTTTTCCCGGCGGGCAGGCGTTGTTTGCCGGATTTGCGCAGCTCGACAAATGTCACAGAGGGCGGTCATACCTGGATGAACGCCCGGCACTATCTGCCTGAAACCCTGCCGTGATATTTTAAACCGCCGCCGCCCGGCGCGGTTCATTCGAAACGTATCCAATCCAGGTCCAGGCTGCGCTTGCCCGGCTGAATGACAAACAAGTTGTGGACGGACGTTGGCGCGGTCTGAAGCGGTGTGCGGTTGACCTGCCAGGCCGAATCCTTTCCAATGGCAATTTTTGCCAGCAACGGGCCATCCACCTGATCCAGTCGGATTTCGAGGTCGCCACCGGTGGCTGCGGCGGATCGGGCGCTGACGGATTCCAATGTTTCCCGGCCAAAATCCACCCGGTCAAACCGGAGCCATGCCGGTTGGGCGGGCAGCGAAATCTTCCAGCCCGCAAAGGGATTCGTGCTTTCCAGAAAGGAAACCATCACCCCGGCCTCACTGATGGCGCTATACCGGTCAATTTGAATTTTACTTTTGGCGTCCACGATTCCAACGCCCCGCCGGGTGGGGACAACTTTTTGAATGGTGCCGTCATCGGCAAACGTCAAATAATCTGCCCGGATGGAGCGGTTCTTGTCGAAGTTCGGCGATAAATCCCGGTCGTGATAGAACAGATACCATTGCCCTTGATATTCCACGATGGATTGGTGCACCGTCCAGCAACCATCGGGCGATTCATCCATGATGACCCCGGCTGGTTTGAACGGGCCCAGTGGGTTTGTGCTGGTGGCATATTCCAGCCGCTCAATGCGGGTCTGGACGTGTGGGTAGGTCAAATAGTAAAGGCCCTTTCGCGCAAACACAAAGGGGCCCTCCAAAAGGCCCTTTGCCGGAAGATTATCAATTGCCACGGGCGCGGAATCCAGTTCCAGCAGGCTGGGCTTTAGCTTGGCCACAAATATTTTGCCCATGGAATAATACAGGTAGGCGCTGCCGTCGTGATCAATGAAAACGCAGGGATCAATTCCGCGCACCCCGGCAATGGGGCGGGCTTCGGGTACGAATGGTCCCTCCGGGTGATCGGCGACCGCCACGCCAATGCTAAAGCCGCCCGCTTTGGCGGTGGCGGGAAAATAGAAGTAGTACTTCCCATTTTTCGCCACGCAATCCGGCGCCCACATGCTGTCGGCAGCGGGGTTGGCCCATGGCACGTTGGTCTGGTTCACGATGACGCCATGATCCACCCAGTCGGTCAGATTTTCGGAGGAGAAAACGTGATAGTCTGCCATGCAGAACCAGTCGGGGCGCCCCCGGCCTGGTTGGGCGCGGATATCGTGGGAAGGATAAACGTAAACTTTACCCTCAAATACCCGGGCGGTTGGATCAGCGGTGAATTGATCCATGATGAGCGGGTTGGTGGCCAGGGCGCGATTGACCAGCAGCAGCCCCCAGAGCCCAACTCGCGGCAGATAATGCTTTAATTTATTCATGCGTGCTTGGAGCGCGATTGGTTGCTCCGGTTTCCGTCGAAAATCTGGGTTGCTGATCCTGGCTCGCGGTCAAAATCCGGGCCCGGAGTTTCCCGGGATCAACTGATCCGGAGCTGGCCACGGGCCCTGCCGGCTGAATCATTTTGCCTCCAATTCCAAGATGGTGATCGAGCAGGCCGGAAAACTCCGGGTGAAACTGAGGCCCAGCCCTTTGATTTTTTCGGTCACCGGCACCACCCGCTGCGGATCGTTGATGGTGTTGGTCTCTTTTCGGTTGGCGGCCTTGAGCACGGTGGCAGTCCCCCGGGCGGCCACGGATTTTACTCCGGCAAGGTCAATTTTGATGGCCTGGGGAGCGTCGGCCCGGTTGACAATTTTGACCAGGATCTTGCCCCGTTTGGTGTCACGTGTTGCGGAATAGAATACCGATTTCACCTCGTTGGTCCGCGGCTGGGCGTTGCCGCGCCGGCCGGCTTGAACCCACTGGTAAGTTGGCAGGTTCCGGGCCTTGGTCGCCAAAACTTCATCGCCTTGATGCTGGCTGAAGATTTTTTGGACATAATACGAGGGCGAGGCATAGTTTGTCAGCGCATCATAGCCGATGAGGTCGCTCGCCCATTGCATGGAGCGGTTTGGGCCGTTGAGCTGGCTGACGTTGACAAACAGGGGCGCGTAGCAGTGCATCAGCACGATGTCGGCATTGCGCTCCAGCCCGCAGATCCAGGCGGCGTCACCGAGCGCGCCAGCCATGTTCGGGGTGGGGGAGCCGACGCGGGTCGCCCATTCGCCCACGAAGATTTTGGTGGGGAGGCTGCGGTCGCGGGTGTCATACATGAAGGCCTGGGCTTCCATCGCTTCTTCGGATTCGTAGTAATGTTCGTCATTCAAATCGGCGGTGCGGCTTTTGACCGCCGTGGTGGAGATGATCTGGAGTTGTGGGTGCCTGGCTTTGATGGCGTCGTAGAATTGGGCAAACCGGCCTTCGTAACTGCCGGAACGGTCAAAGAAATCTTCGTTGCCGATTTCCACATAATGCAACGGGAAGGGGGCGGGGTAACCGTCCTTGACCCGTTGTGCACCCCATTTTGTGGCGGGGTCGCCGATGACATATTCAATTTCTTCCAGGGCTTCCTGCACGTAGGGCTCCAAAGCCGGACCGTTGGTGAGATGATCGCGGTTGAGGGTGTAGCCGGCAAAGACGGCCAATACCGGTTCCATGCCGAGATCCTGACACCAGCCAAGAAATTCGGGCAAACCAAAACCATCCGTGGACCAATACCCCCAGCAGCTGCGGTGGCCCGGGCGCTGTTCCAGCGGGCCGGTCATCTGCTTCCAGTTGAAGCGCTCATTGAAGTTATTGCCCTCGACATAATTGCCGCCGGGCAGGCGCAGGAATTTGGGCTTGGCGTCCGCGAGCCGTTGGGAAATATCAGCGCGATCGCCGTTGGGACGGTTCCGGTATGTCGGCGGGAACAACGAAATCTGTTGCAGCCAGATGGTTCCGGGTGAGGCTGTGGTCAGTTTGAAGACGTTATCCTTCGTGGCCCGCCCCCGTTTGGTTTTGAGGACCACGGAAAATTGCTGCCATTCACTCGTGACGCCAGCGATCGTGGCAGACGCCAGGATGGTTTTGCCATCGGCGCTTTCGAGGCTCGCCACCAGCGGCCCGGTGAAGCCGGGGGCCGCCTTGGCAAAGAAGGAGAGTTGGTAAGCCGTTTTGGGCGTGACGGGAATGCCCCAGTAGCCGCCGTTGGCGACGCCGGCCGGGGAGGACTTGGCGGCGGTGGTTGCCTCAAGCCTCAGACTAACGTTCAGGGAGTCGTTTAGCGGCGTGCCCGGGTCTAGCTTCAGGACTGCGCCGCCGACGCTGGTCCAGAATTTTGGCACGCTGTTGGCAGGATATTTGGCCGGATAATACTTGGCCGGATCGTAAATGTCGGGCTTGATGGGCTGCGGGAGCGCGTCGGCTTTGAAGGTTCGGTTACGGATGAGTTCCCCATACAAGCCGCCTTCGTAGGAATAATTAATTTCCTCGGTCATCAGGCCGTAAAAAGTGGGCGGGATTTTGGCCGTGACCGTGTCGGCCCGAATTTGGATGACCGGGAGATTGGTTTGGGCGAAAGCGGCCGGGGTTGCGGTCAGAAGATAAATGGCAAGGATTGGTGCGGCGGAGGCAAGCGGCAGCGTGATTGATTTAATCAGGTTCATGTTCGGGTTTGTGGTTTGATTTGGCGGAATGGGCCGGGAGATTGCGCTGGCTCAAAATTAAATGTGGGATTCCTTGCAGCTTAGCCTGTTTCTTTGGCGCCCGGTAATATGATGGATGTCATATTGGCCGCCTGCCAAATTTGCCGGAGACTCGGTGGACCAATTCACCTGATCCCAAATGCAAATTTGGCCTGGCAACTGTTTCTGGCGGGCTGCATCCGCGCGGGACAAAGGGTGAGTTCGGTGTCATCAGCTGCAGTAAATTGATCCGCTGATGTTTAATCCAGCCAAGGCAAAATTTTGGAACCTATGAAAAAAGCAAAATTACTTGTATTCAGCAGTCTCATTGGAATCTTTGCGTCTGCGTTTGCGGCGGATATCACGGGCCAATGGCGCGCAGAATTTGACTCGCAGATCGGTTTCCAGAAATACACCTTCACTTTCAAGCAGGATGGCACAAATCTAACCGGGCAGGCCGCCTCGGAAGTCAACGACCAGAAACGGTCATCAGCGTTAAAGGATGGCCGGGTGGAAGGCAACACGGTTGTCTTTGTCGAAATGATGAATTTTCAGGAAAACGAAATTCGCATCACCTACACCGGCAAGGTCACCACCAACGTCAATGAAATCAATTTTACGCGGGAGGTTGGTGAATTCGCCAAGGAAGAAATTTTGGCCAGGCGTGTGCCCGCCACCGTGGCGGACACTGTCCCCGCCGCGCCCGCAGCCTCGCCTGAGCCCCAAATCAGGCGCCGCGGCGGCGAGCCGATCGTCCTCGGTCCGGATGATAAAGCGGTCTTCCCGCCGGCACCGGAAGGGTTTGATAAAATCAGAGAGGGCATCGGCCACGGCAAAATTGAAACGGTCGAGTATCTCTCCACCACGGTTGGCAACCAGCGCAAGACGTTGGTTTACCTGCCACCCGGCTATGCCATGGATAAAAAATACCCGGTCCTGTATCTCCTCCACGGGATTGGTGGGGATGAAGAGGAATGGCATCAGCAAGGCCACCCTGAAATTATTCTCGATAACCTCATAGCCGACAAGCAGGCGGCGCCGATGATTGTGGTGTTGCCGAACGGCCGGGCGCAACCAAACGACCGTGCGGAGGGGAATGTTTTTGCGACGGCGCCCGCCTTTGAAACGTTTGAGCAGGATTTGCTCAAGGATCTCATCCCGTTCATTGAATCAAAATATTCCGCCGAGACAAATCGCGAGAATCGCGCTCTCGCGGGACTTTCGATGGGCGGCGGTCAGTCGTTGAATTTTGGTCTGGCGCACCCGGATATGTTTGCCTGGATTGGGGGATTCTCTTCCGCTCCAAACACCAAGGCAGGCGGGCAATTGGTGCCGGACCCGGCGAAAATAAACGCGCTGATCAAGTTGCTCTGGATTTCCGGCGGCGACCACGACGGCTTGATCTACATTGGCCAGCGCACGCATGCGTATCTCAAGAGCCAGAACGTAAAACATATCTGGCATACGGACTCTGGGGGGCACGATTTCAAAGTCTGGAAGAATGACCTGTATATTTTCGCACAGCATATTTTCGTTTGAGTGCGTCTGACAAACTGAGCCGTGCAATAAAAACCGCAGGTGTTTCACTTTGAAACCGGGTCTCAACCGCTGATTCCGACCGCCATGCGTGCAGGCCAACAATTGCGGTAACGCAGGTCCCGGCGAATCTTTCCCGAACGCAGTGATTCCGATGAAAAGCCTGCATACCGGCGGTCGACGATCGCTGGTTCAAAACAGGCTGCCTTGCGGGGCGGCGGGTGATTTCTGCGCCTGAGGCGGCTGTTTGAGCAGCGCCAGAAATTGTTCCTGATTCAAGATTTCCACGCCCAGCTCTTTGGCCTTGTCGTATTTGGAACCGGCGCTTTCGCCGGCGAGCAAATAGTTGGTGTTTTTGCTGACGGAGCCGCTCACCGTGCCACCCGCTTCGCGAATCAGGGCCGATGCTTCATCGCGTGACAGGGTGGGAAGCGTGCCGGTAAGGACGAAGGTTTTGCCGGTCAAGGGCGCTGCGCCGGTGCCGGTGGCAGCCTGGGCGCCGGTGCCGGGCGGGTGAATGCCCAGTTCGCACAGCCGCTGCAAAACTTTTTTGCCGCCCTCGGAAGCGAAATAACGAATGATGCTGCTGGCGACGACGGGTCCGATTTCCTCCGAGAGGCCCACCGTGAGCAACCGGTTCTCCCGGGTCTTGATCCGGTTTTTGAGGCTGGTGCGGGCGTCGCGCAAGCGTTTGACTTCCGCCGCCGGCAGACCCGCTCCCGCCAAAGCGGCTTCGGTTTTTTCCAGCTCCGCCTGCAAGTTTTTGATTTCAGTTTCGAACCCTTTTCGCTGATGCTCCGCGGCCAGCTTCAAGGCTGGGTTGGTGGCCACAATCCGTTCAATTTCCTTTTGCAGGTCGGCGGATTTCTTGCCCTCGCCGGCGACCAGCCGCAGCAGTTTTGAATCCGCCAAATCGGCCATGTCCGCATGCAATTTGGCGAGGTCCAGCGCGGTTTGTTCGCCGATATCGGGAATCGCCAGGGCGTGAATCCAGCGGGACAGCGGTGCGGTGCGGGCGCGCTGGAGCGCCTCCAGAATCTTGGTGGCGTTCTTTTCGCCAAAGGTGCGCGGTTCCGCCTCCGTGCCGAGATTGAGTTTGCCGAGCACTTCCAGTTTCAGGTCGAACAGGTCGAGGGGGTCTTTGACCAGGCCGCGTTCGACCAGCTTTTCCGCGACGATGCCGCCGAGGGATTCGAGGTCGAGGGCCTTGCGCTGCGCGAAATATTCCACGCGCCGCGTGAGTTGCGCCGGGCAGCCGGCGATGTTTTGGCAGCGCCAGGCGACTTCATCGGCTCCGCCGGCGGAGACTTTTTCCTTCGCAATCGGTCCGCCGCAGGCCGGACATTTGCCGCCGATGTGCTGGTACAGGTCGAATTCCGGCGCGCCGGGCGGGCGCTTGGTTTTGACCACCTCGAAAATTTCCGGAATGACCATGCCGGCCTTCCGGATGACCACGGTGTCGCCAATGCGGATGTCTTTGCGGCGGATCTCGTCCTCATTGTGCAGGGTGGCCCGCGCAATGGTGGAGCCTTGCACAAAGACGGGTTCCAGTTCCGCCACGGGCGTGAGGACGCCGGTGCGGCCGACCTGCACGGTGATGGCCTTGAGCACGGTCTCGGCCGGCGTGATCCACGGCACGGGTTTATGGACGATGGCGTAGCCGGGGGAACGGCTGCGGCCGGGAATGCGGGGCCAGTCGGCCAGCGTGTTGACCTTCAGCACGAGGCCGTCAATTTCGTACGGCAACTGGCGGCGCAGATCGCGGTCTTCGTCGTAATGCGCCACGATTTTTTCGGTGTAAACCTTCAGCACTTCCTCGATGCCGTCGCACACCCACCAGAGTTTTTGCGTGGGCAGGCCGAACCGGGCCAGCGCTTCGAGCATCTCAGAGTGGGTCTTGAATTCGATTCCCTCGGCCGCACCGACGGCGTAAAACACGGCGCGGAGGGGGCGTTGGGCGACGAGGCGCGGATCCAGTTGCTTGAGTGTGCCGGCGGTGGCGTTGCGGGCGTTGGGAAAAGATTTTTCGCCCGCGGCGGCCAGTCTGGCGTTGAGGGCGGCGAATTCGTCGTTGGCAATGTAGGCCTCGCCGCGCACTTCGAGCAGGGCCGGGGGATGCGCGAGTTTTAGTGTCAGCGGAATCCCGCGCACGGTCTTGAGATTGGCCGTGATGTCATCGCCCTCGGTGCCGTCGCCGCGCGTGACGCCGAGCGCGAGCTTGCCGTGGCGGTAGTGCACGCTGAGGGAAACGCCGTCCACTTTCGGCTCGATAATGTATTGCACCCGGTCGCGGCCCAGGTGCTTGCGTATGGTGACGTCAAAGGCGCGCAACTCGACCAGCGTGTTTTCATCCTGCGCGCGGTTGCGCCGGTCGCGGTCGGGTTCTTCGTCCTTGGTCGGAACATCGCTGGCCGCCACTTTGTCGAGCGAGAGCATCGGCACCAGATGTTTGACGCGGGTGAATTTTTCGCTGGGCGCGCCGCCGACGCGCTGGGTGGGCGATTCCGGCGTGACGAGGTCGGGGAAATGCTCCTCCAGCTTCTGCAGTTCCTGGAAGAGCTGGTCGTATTCGCGGTCGGTGATGAGCTGCCGGCCGGCCACGTAATAGGCGTGGTCGTGCTGGCGGATTTCTTCAGCGAGCTGGACGTGGCGGGCGATGGCGTCGGCGTGTGTCACGCGGCAAGGTTAGCCATGGCCGGTAAAAAAGAAAAGCCGATGAATGAGCGTTCCGGCGCCGCTGTGCCATGACGGCACCGGCGCGAACTTGAAATTATTCCACCTGCAATGCCTGATCAAGCAGTTGGGGCAGGTAACTGGTGATGGCTGATTCGCCCACGGCGAGGTTGGCTCCCGCCTTTTGGCCGGCGGCAATCAACTGGCTGGCATTGTCGGGGGCAAACGCAATGACCGGCACGTGTGTGGTTTCGGGCGTGCGCTTGATGGCGTCAATGGCGGCACAAATGTCGCCTTTGGCGCTGAGGTCCACGATTAGGACCAACGGCATTTCCTGCTGCACGGTGGCGGCCAGACGGGCGGCATTGTCCGCCGCCAGGACGCGATAGCCCAGATCCTGCAACCGGTTCAGCAACTGGCTGCCGGGCATGAGCCGTTCGTAAAATACAATCGCAAGCGGATGCAACATCGCCCAAGGATGGCTGGGAAAACGGCAAAACGCAAAAAACTTTTCGTCTGACAGTTTTACACATTTTTTACAATCGTTTGACCCGGCGGTGACAACCGGCCGCCGCGCTACTGGCAGACTGTGGGCATGAGAAAAATATTGCTCACCCTCGGTCTGGCGATGACGGTCAATCTGTTCGCTGGAGAAACCTTAAGCCTGCAACTCGTGCCCGACCGCGAGGTCGTGTTGCGCGGTTCCCCGCAGGAGGTCGTCGTCAAGATCGACCTCTCCGCGCTGGCCGGGCGGAAGAAACCCAGCCACACCCCGCTGAATCTTGCGGTGGTGCTGGATAAATCCGGCTCCATGACCGGGCCGAAGCTCGAAAAAGCCAAACAGGCGGCCCGGCAGGTCGTGGAGCGGCTGGGAGCCAAAGATTTCTTTTCCCTGGTCGTCTACAGCGACCGGGCGGAAGTGCTGGTTCCGGCCCGGCGCGTGACGGACAAGGAAGCCGTACAGGAGCGCATCGACAGCATTCGCGCCGATGGCAGCACGGCGCTGTTTGCCGGGGTCCGGCTGGGCGCGGACCAGCTTCAGGAATACTTTTCCAGCAAGCGCATCAACCGCGTCATCCTGCTGTCCGACGGGCTGGCGAATGTCGGGCCGAGTTCCACGCGCGATTTGCGGCGGCTGGGCAGCCAGTTGGCCGAAGGCGGCATCGCCGTGACGACGATTGGCGTGGGTGATGATTACAACGAGGACTTGATGGCCGGTTTGGCCGAGGCGAGCGACGCCAACTATTATTATGTGCAGGATACCGAGAAGCTGCCGGGTATTTTCGCCAAAGAACTGGGCGAAATGCTCGCGGTGGCGGCGCGCGACGTGCGGATTGAAATCACCTGTCCCGCCGGGGTGACACCGCTGGGGCTGGTGGGCCGCGCCGAGCGGTTTGAGGATCAGCGGGCGATCGTGAATTTGAGCCAGTTCACGCTTGGCCAGAACCGCTATCTGTTGCTGCGCTGCCGGGTGCGCGACGGGCAGCCCGAGGTCGCGCGGGTCAAAGTCAGTTACAAGGACGAACTCGACAACGGCAGCGACCAGTCGGCGGCCGGCGTGGCCCGAATCAGCTTTACCGAAAACCGGGCCGACGCTGACAAGTCGATAAATAACGCGGTCGTCGCACAAAAATTGTTGATGCTCACGGCGGTGGCCAAGGATGAGGCGATGACGCTGGCGGACAAGGGTCAGCTCAAAGCCGCCGCCGTCACGCTCGCCCGGCAAAAAGCGGAATTGGATGCCATTTATGCCGCCGCGCCCGCTGCGGTGCAGGTGCAAATCCGCGCCGAGACGGACAACTTGCACGCGTTCGACGGGGTGTTGAATGACGGCAGCTACAACGCGGCAACGCGCAAAGTCATGCAGTCGCAATCATACGACACCCGGAATTCGAAATAATTCAACCACCCGGATTTTATCATGAAAAATTCCATTGTGCTGGCCCTCGGCTTGATCGCCGGCGCGTGTCTGCCTGCGTCCGCGCAAAACCAGCCGCTGCCGCAAATTTCCGTCTCCGGCTCGGCGGAAGTCAAGGTGGTGCCTGATGAAGTGCAAATCAGCGTGGGGATCGAAACCCGCGATGAAAATCTCGACGAAGCCCGCCGACAACACGACCTGCACATGGCGGAAGCCCTGGCGTTCCTCAAAAAAAGCGGCGTGCCGGACAAATATGTGCAGACCGATTTCATCAGTATCGAACCCCAATTCGACCGGCTCATTTCCTACGTCAAGCCGGTGACGTATGTCGTCCGGAAGTCCATCGAGGTCAAGCTGACGAATGTCACGAGCATGGAGCCGGTGCTGACCGGGTTGCTGAACAGCGGGGTAAACTACATTCACAATGTGAATTTTCGCACCACCGAACTGCGCAGATATCGGGACGAGGCGCGGGCGATGGCAATCAAGGCCGCGAAGGAAAAAGCCGTGGCCATGACCGGCGGTTTGGGGGTCAAATGCGGCAAGCCTTGCAACATCAACGCCAACGAATATGGCGGCTGGTGGAACTATTCCTCCGGTTCCAACTGGGGCGGTCGCAACCAGCTGAACAGTTATCAAAATGCCGTGCAAAACTTCAATGGCTCGGCCGAGGCGGCCGGGGAAACCCTGGCGGTCGGCCAGATCAGCGTATCGGCGACGGTGAATGTTTCGTTCCTGATCGAATGAGCTTGGTTATGAAGGCCGAGTTGCGATATTTCCCCCGTAGCGCAAATGAAAAAAGTCGCCCTGGTATTTGTGATCGCCGTGCTGGTGCCGAGCCTCGTGCTGGCCTGGCTGGCCGTGCGCTCGCTGCGCGACCAGCAGTTTCTGCTGGAGCGCCAGCAGTCGCTGCTTTGCCAGCGCGTTACGGATGGCCTCGCCAACGAGGTGGCCGGTCGCCTGGCCGCCCGGCAGCAGGAATTTGCCGGGCAGGTGGAGAATCTTACCGCCAACCAGGAGGCCCGGGCCGTCGGCGTGCAATTTGACAGCCGGATCCGCAAAAACTGGGCGCTCGCTGAAGTCGGTTTTTGCGTCACCCTCGCCGGCAAGATTCTTTCGCCGGCCGCCAATGCCCGCACCGAGGCGCAGATGTTCTACCTGGACAATGGCGCCTTCCTGGGCAATCGCGAAGCCGCCGAGGTTTACAACAACAGCCTTTCCACCGCCAACAACCTGGCGAACCTCACCCGCAACAATGTCAGCCAGGGGCTGGCTCTGAATGACGTTTATGGCAGTTCATTCAAGGCGGCTGCGCCCGCATCGCTGGCGGCTCCCGTCGCCCGGCAGAAAATGGAGCCGGTGCGTGCCGCCACACGCGCGCTCGATTCGGATAAACTGAAATCCGACGACGCCAGCCAGGCCGCCACGGTGCCCCCGGCCAGGGAAGCCCCCAGTCAAAGCACGTTCTCCAACCGCGGCCAGCAGGCGCGCAAGGTCAATCCGCAGAGCGTCAACTTTGAGACGAGCAAAGATGCGTCGGTGGACGAGCAAAAGTATCTCTCCAAGGTCATTCCCGCCGAGGCGGAATTTCGTCAGCTCATCGGCAACGACATGGACGGGATGCTCGCCCGCTTCCTTCAGAACAAACTCACGCTCATGTTCTGGCACCGGCTCAATCGCGAGCCGGATTTGATCTTTGGCGCCCAGTTGAACTTGAGCCGCGTCGTGGACGACTTGCGCGGGCTGGTGCAGGCCGAGCCGGCGATGCGCGACGAAATCTGCCTCGTGCTCCTGGACGACAACGCCCGGCCGGCCGTGGTTTCCCGCCCCGGCTTTTCGGCGAACTGGAAGCGGCCCTTCGTGGCCACGGAAATCGGCGACGCCCTGCCACATTGGGAGATCGCCGCCTATCTGGTCAATCCCGCACAATTAACCCAGGCTGCGCAAACGGCGAAACTCTCGCTCGGACTGTTCATCGCCCTGCTCCTGCTCGCCATCGGCGTGGGCAGTTGGCTGATCGTCAGGAGCCTGAATGCGGAATTGAAGCTGGCGCGGCAGAAAACCGATTTCGTCAGCAATGTTTCGCATGAACTGAAGACCCCGCTGACTTCCATCCGCATGTTTTCCGAGCTGCTGGCCGAGGGGCGGGTGACCGATGCCGCCAAGCAGCATTCCTATTTGAATATCATCACCGCCGAGGCCGCGCGCCTCACGCGGCTCATCAACAACGTGCTCGATTTCTCCCGGCTCGAAAGCGGCGAGAAGAAGTATCATTTTCAACCGTGCGATTTGACCGATCTCGTCCGTCAGACCGTGGCGACCTTCCGCCCGCATCTCGAAAGCAGCGGGTTCAAACTGGAGTGTGAACTGCCCGACGCGCCGGTGCCCGTGCGCGGCGATGCGGACGCGCTCGCGCAGGTCGTGGTTAATTTGCTGTCCAACGCCGAGAAGTATTCCAACGGTGGCAAGGTCATCACGATTCAACTCGCTGCCCAACAGACGCCGTTGCCCTACGCCGAAATTCGCGTGCTGGATCGCGGCACCGGCGTGCCGCGCGGGAGCGGGGAGAAGATCTTCGAGAAATTCTATCGCGCCCACGATTCCTTGAGCAGCGGCGTCCAGGGGTCCGGCCTGGGCCTGACCATCGCCCGGCAAATCGCCCGCGCGCACGGCGGCGACGTCGTCTACGAACCCCGCGCCGGCGGCGGCAGTTGTTTCAGCCTGCGTCTGCCAACCGCAACCCCGGCCGCAACTGGCTGAACCTGAAAGTGGAAAGGAT
>Ga0302322_100001192_pt1 | contig 21155 bp, 19 predicted proteins | sample Fen_T0_2_FD_203757 | JGI IMG/M metagenome (GOLD analysis project Ga0302322, IMG submission 203757) | Peat permafrost microbial communities from Stordalen Mire near Abisko, Sweden - Fen_T0_2 | ecosystem: Environmental > Terrestrial > Soil > Wetlands > Permafrost | place: Sweden: Abisko...
GGTTTGGCTTGCACAGGGCGCTTTCCGGAAGGCCCTTGCCAGTGTTGTCGACCCAAATGGCTTCGATCCCGAGCTCCACGGCCGGGGCTATATCGAAAGTTAGACTGTCGCCGATCATCCAGGCTTCCTGTGGTTCGCGTCCTAGGGCGCGCAGCGCGTGGGCGAAGACGCCGTGATCGGGCTTTCCGATGCCGAATTCACCTTCGATCAGGACATATTTGAAATGCCGAGCGAGGTCGAAACGCTCAATCTTCGAGCGTTGAATTCGCGCCTCGCCATTGGTGAGAAGTGCCAGCTCCACCCCACGGCGCCGCAGTTCGACGAGGGTCTCGAGGGCTCTGGGAAATGGCTGAACGAGTCGTTCTCGTTCATCGGAGTAGTTGTCAGCCAGACGAAGCGCGACATCCTCGCGGTCGAGGTCCAACTCATCGAAAGCACGTTTCACGACCTGTCTCCGAGCCGACTGCAGGTCGCGTCGTCCTGTTTGGTGCCGCTTCAAGTCCGACCAAAACCACTCGCGTGCTCGGTATATAGCGAGGAACAGGCGATCGGCGTCGACGCTCGAAATTTCAGCGGCGTAGCGCTTGCAGAGGGAGAGCCAGCAATCATCGGCGACCGCATCGAATGCAACGATCGTATCGTCGAGGTCGAGCAAGATAGCATCGGGAAGCATCATTGCAGCTTTCGAATCAACGATCGTAACTACCGTGCGAGACCCGACCGCCGTTCCGCGACGTCTAACGCGCAGGGCATCCTTTCAACACGGGGCGGCAGTCGAATTCGTCAGAGCCAAACAACCACGCGCGCAATTGCTAGGAAGCCGCGACCAATGGTCGCCGCGCTTCCTCGACCTGTACCTTCTTCGCGAGCAGCGGCAACAAATCCTCGCCCACGCGAATCGCCTCTTCCAGGTTCGGGTAGGCGGAGAGGATGAACGTGTCGATGCCGATCCCCTCGTACTCGGCAATGCGCTCGGCGACTTGCTCGTGGCTGCCGATCAGCGCGGTGCCCGCGCCGCCGCGCACGAGGCCCACACCTGCCCACAGGTTCGGATAAACCTCCAAGTCACGCACGGAACCGCGCTTACCACCGTTGAGCTCGAGCATGCGAGACTGGCCGACCGACTCCATCGAGCCCAGCTGGCTTCGCGCGTTTTCGATGGCCCCGGGCGGAATGCCGTCGAGTAGCCGTTGCGCTTCTTTCCAGGCCTCTTCTTCTGTATTGCGCGTGATGACGTGCAGCCGGATACCGAAACGAATTTCGCGTGAATGCGCCTCCGCCTGCCTCCGAACCGAGTCGATCCGCGCTTTGACCATGGGCGGCGTCTCACCCCAGGTCAGGTAGACATCTGCGTGCGCTGCTGCGACCTTCTCCGCCGCGCCCGAGGCGCCGCCGAAATACAGCGTGGGCTGCGCGGCCAACGGCTGAACTAGGCCACCATTTTCGACTCGGAAGTACTGGCCTTCGTAGTTGAAGCCTTTGCCGCCCCACACCCCGCGCACGATACTGAGAAATTCTGCGGTGCGCTCGTAGCGCGCGTCGTGATCGAGAAAGTCTCCGAACGACTTCTGCTCGCTCGAACTCCCTCCAGTGACTACGTTGAGCAGCAGGCGGTTACCCGTGAGGCGCTGAAAGGAAGCCGCAGTCTGTGCTGCAACCGCCGGTAGTTGAAAACCGGGGCGGAAAGCCACGAGCGGTTTGAGCCTCCGGGTGTGCTGCGCCACAGCTGCCGCAATCAGCCAAGCGTCTTCGCAGTACGAGCCGGTAGGGATCAGCGTACCAAGAAAGCCCGCAGACTCCGCTGCCAGGGCGATCAGTTTGATGTAGTCGAAATCCGGCGGTCGGTCGGACGATTTCCCCGCGTGGAACGCGCCCGCAACCAAATTTCGCCCGTCGCCATGGGTCGGCAAATACCAGAGAAAATCGCTGCTCACGCTCGAGACATAGCGTCCATGCTGTCTACCGCGCAAGACCCTAGGTCTCTACGACTACCTAACGGCGAACTGACCGATTCCACCGCAGCTGCTGATCTGCTGCTGCTCAGGCAGCAATACCCTTCCCGCGAGCGCGTTCCCCATCGAAACGATCAGAAGAATTAGGTCCATTATTATAGACAGTGTCTCAGCTACTGCGTAATAATCGTATGCCATGAGCCAAGCACTCGAAGCGCCCGCCGAAGCCTCTAGCCCGAAGGTCAGCAGCGATAGCCTCAACCTCGAGGCCGATGTGCTCGTCCTCGGCGGTGGCCCCGCGGGCACGTGGGCGGCGTGGTCCGCGGCGGCCCAGGGCGCCAAAGTGGTGCTCGTGGACAAAGGCTATTGTGGGACCAGTGGCGCGACGGCCCCCTCGGGTGTCGGAGTCTGGTACGTGCCCCCAGATCCCGAGCTACGTGAAGAGGCGCGGGCCAGTCGCGAAACCATGGGCGGGCACTTGGCCGATCGCGTGTGGATGGATCGCGTGCTGGACAAGACGTACGAGAACGTCGGCAAGCTGGCTGACTGGGGTTACCCCTTCCCGACCGATGACGACGGTCAACCCGCACGCCGCAGCCTACAGGGGCCTGAGTACATGCGGCTGATGCGCAAGAAGGTGCGAGCTGCTGGTGTACGCATTTTGGACCACAGCCCGGCGCTCGAGCTCTTGGCGGACGCCGACGGCGTGGCCGGAGCAGCGGGCGTTTCCCGCCAGACAGGCCAACGCTGGGTGGTCAAAGCGCAGGCAGTCGTGATCGCGACTGGGGGCTGCGCGTTTTTGAGCAAGGCGCTCGGCTGCAACGTGCTCACCGGCGACGGCAACCTGCTGGCCGCTGAAGTGGGCGCAGAGCTCTCCGGCATGGAGTTTTCGAACGCCTATGGGCTCGCGCCTGCGTTTGCGTCGGTGACCAAGTCGGCGTTCTATCGCTGGGCTACCTTCTACTACGAGGACGGCAGCGTGATCGAGGGGGCGGGTTCGGCGCGCGGGCGCTCCGTGATCGCGCGCACGCTTCTGACGCAACCCGTGTACGCGATTTTGGATCAGGCGCCCGAAGCCATTCGCGCATCGCTGCGCGCATCCCAACCGAATTTCTTTCTGCCCTTCGATCGCGTGGGCATCGATCCGCTGACCCAACGCTTCCCGGTCACGTTGCGTCTGGAAGGGACGGTGCGCGGGACGGGTGGCATTCGCATCGCGAACGAAGAGTGCGGCACGTCGGTGCCCGGCCTATACGCGGCCGGCGACGCAGCGACGCGCGAGCTCATTTGTGGCGGCTTCACCGGCGGCGGTAGCCACAACGCGGCCTGGGCCATCTCCTCGGGGACTTGGGCGGGCCAGGGCGCCGCTGCCCACGCACGCAAGCTCGGATCGAGCGCGCGCAAACGCGATCCGCTCGGCACTGGCCGCGCGACCCTGCGACCAACCACGAGCGAGAGCGCGAGCTCGTTGCTCGACGCCGACGCTATCGTGCGCGGAGTGCAAAGCGAAGTCTTCCCCTACGACCGCAATCTGTTCCGCACTGAGGCCGGGCTCAGCGACTCGCTCGTGCGGCTGGATAGCCTGTGGCGCGCGGTTCAGGTGCGCCCCGCACAATTCGCGCGCACGGTCGTCCGCAGCCGTGAAGCCGCCGCGATGGTCGCCACCGCTCGCTTCATGTACAAAACCGCTCAGTATCGTCCGGAGACGCGCGGTATGCACAAGCGTCAGGATTTCCCGGCGCTCGATCCCGCGCAACAGCGTCGGCTGGTGACGAGCGGCCTAGACGAAATTCACGTGCGGCCGGAAGGCGCCGAGCTCGATGCCAAGGAGCGTCCGACTGCAGCGCCTGCGAACCGCAGTGTAAGCCAAGCACTCGAAGGCACCGCCTCAGCGGCGGAATGAGTCATGATTGAACTAGTCAGTGATTCGCGCTGCATTCGCTGCGATTTGTGCGTCAAGGCTTGCCCGACCAACGTGTTCGACGCCGTGCCCGATGGCGCGCCCGTGATCGCACGTCAGGAAGATTGTCAAACCTGCTTCATGTGCGAGCTGTATTGCCCGACGGATGCCTTGTTCGTCGCGCCGGAAGCTGACCAGAGCGTTCCGGTACACGAACAAGCGCTCGCAGAGGGTGGGTTGCTCGGCAGCTATCGCGCGGCGATCGGTTGGGGCGAAGGCCGCTCGCCGGGCGCCCGGAACGACCAGTCGTTTCGCTTGCTCCCACTCAGCGCCAAAAAGTCACCCGCGCTCAAACCCACCAGTTCCTAACGCAGCGTTTCTGACCTGGCCTCATCGGTGACGTGGTAGACCGGCCCGTCAGAAACGCCATCCCACCTTCTCGGTTGCACCGGGAGTGGCTCAGGAACGAAAAACGTAGTTGGAATTCAAACTGCAGTTTTCGCTCGCAAAGGGTCCTCAATTGATCGGCAAAAATTGCCAATCGGGTGCCGTCGTGAACAGTGCTGCGGTCGGTGCGCACCCGGCGAGTTAGCGGCCGGTCGAAGTTACGCCCGCCCCTTCGGGTGTCGCGAGGTTGGTGCCCTCTGGGATCGCTCGGTCGCACCGAACGGCGTGAAACCGCGCTCGCTCCGGGCTCGATTGGCTGCCCGCGCCTTGTCTTTTGTACGAGACATTCGTATACTGCCTCAACGAGCAATCGACCGCCGCGGCGAGCGCCGCACGCGACTCAGAAAGGGAAGAAAATGGCGCGCTTCTTGAGAATACTCCTCACCGTTCTACTCATGTCAGGTCTAGTTGGCCTGACCAGCGAGGCTCGCGCGGACGCGCCGAGTGTGATCCGCATCGGCTACCCGGGCGTTGGAATTGGCAATCGACCGGCGTCGTTCGGAAATTCGATCGCGACCTTGCACCTACGCGGCCTGCTCGAGGACGAATTCAAGAAGGACGGGATCAAAATCCAATGGACCTTCTTGCGCGGCGCGGGGCCCGCGGTGAACGAGCTCTTCGCCAACGGCTTGCTCGACTTTTCACACTTGGGCGATTTGCCGTCGGTCGTCGGCCGCGCGAGCGCGCTCAAGTACAAGGTCCTCGGCTCGTCGGGCGTGCGCGGCAACATCTACGTCTCGGTACCTGCGGACTCAGCCGTCAAGAATTTGAAGGAGCTTCGCGGCAAGAAGGTGGCGGTGCAGAAGGGCACCTCGACGCACTTGGCTGCGCTGAAGATCTTGGAATCGGCCGGTCTGAGCGAAAAGGACGTGCGCCTGATCAACATGGATACGAACACGGCGAAGAGCGCGATAGTCACCAAGGATATCGACGCTGCCTTCGGCCAAGCCGACTACCTCGCCCTGCAGGACCAGGGCGTGGCCCGCGTGATCTTCACCACCAAGGGCGGCGACGCCAAGCTCACCTCCAACGGCTTGTTCCTGGGCTCTGACGACTTCATCCATAAGTACCCTGAGATCACCAAGCGCGTGGTCAAGTCGTACGTTTTGGCGGCCAAATGGCTCGCCGACAACGAGAAAGAACCCCTGCCCATTTTCCAACTGTGGAGCAAATCCGGAAACCCGTTTGCCGCCTTCAAGCGCGACTGGCAGGGCGAGAACATCAAGTACCGGAACAGCCCCCTCGTCGACGCCTACGTGGCCTCGCGTTACAAGCTGCAGATCGAGGAGGCGAAACGGCTCGGCCTCACCAAGAAGACCTTCTCCTTCGAAGAGTGGGTTGACTCGAGCTTTCTCAACCAGGCCCTGAAGGAGCTCAATCTGGAGGGCTTTTGGCAACCGCGGGACTTGGCTGGGAATCCGACCCCAGGAAAGAGCTAGGCCTGGTCAGGAGACTTGCGGAGCCGCGCCAAACAATGACAGTGTAGGAGACACGTATCTCCTACACTGGACTTTTTGCTCGAGCCAATGAACCGCCGCTTCACCCGACGAGCCAAGTCTAAATTCGTGGCCCACGCCGATTGGCGCACCGTGCTGTCGATCGCCGTGCTGGGACTCTGTTTCGCGTGTTCGGCTTGTTCACGCAAGCCTGGCGCCTCGACTGAGGAAGCACCAAAAAAAGCCGCCTTGCATGCCTTTCGTATCGTTCGCCCCAAACAGCTCGTGGGCCTCTCGGTCCTAGAGAAGCAGGGCACGCTCGAAAGGGATCTGGCTCCACTCGGGTTTTCGGTGGAGTGGCTCGAATTTGCGGCCGGCCCGCAACAACTCGAAGCGTTGAACGCGGGCGCTTTGGATTTGGCATTGACCGCCGAGTCTCCGCCGGTGTTCGCGCAGGCGGCGCAGGCGGCGGGTGGATCGCTCGTCTACCTTGCCACGACCGCGCCCAACGGAAAAACCGTATCATTGCTGGTGCACGACGGTTCGCCGATCAAGACGGTCGCGGATCTCAAGGGCAAGAAGATCGCCTTTCAGAAAGCCTCCATCGGGCACTACCTGCTGGTCAAAGCGCTGGAGAGCGTCGGCCTGAAGCTGACCGACGTACAATCGGTGTTTTTGCCGCCGCCGGACGCAAACGCGGCTTTCAGCGCGGGTAGCGTGGACGCTTGGTTCATCTGGGAGCCCTTTCCAACGCGCATCCTCGAGGGGCACGTGGGTCATGTCTTGGTAGACGGCGACCATTTTCGCGACACCGCGAATTTTTACACCACAACCCGCGCGTTCGTCGACGCCCACAGCGACGTACTCAAAGTGTTCTTGGCAGATTTGGAGCGCGCGGAGGCGTGGTCCACCGCGCACCCCCGAGAGATGGCCGACCTGCTGAGCCCGACCCTACTCATCGATGTGCCGACGCTGCTGCAGATGCACGAAAAGTACGAGTTTGGTGTGCTGCCCATCAACGAGCCCGGGATCGTGAAACAACAAGAGGTCGCAGACCTCTGGTTTCACCTCGGGTTCCTGCCGAACAAGGTGGACGTGCGCACGGGCTTTCTGCCCGTTGCGCAGTACGCAGCGCTGATGCCACCGGTTGCGCCAGTGGCGCACTGAGCGACACGCAGGCGAGCTCGCGGTTCGAGTCCGCTGTCGTTCAAATTAGGCGTAGTCCGAACGAAAGTAGAGCAAACGCGAGCCCAGACGCGGCAATCACGGTCATCGGGCCGAGTATTCGGCGCGTGTACAGCAGCCAAGCCAACGCCGTGACGGTGACCGTAACGACCGCATTGGCGCTGAGCTCAGCACGCAAGATGGTGACGAGCGCAGCTCCCATGAAGCCGATTGCCAGCGGCCTCAGCGCGACTTCCATACGGCGCACCCAGGTCACTCCGTAGTAGCGGTGAAAGGCCTTCGCGACCGCGCAAATCAGCAGGATCGGGGCCAGGTACGTGCCGAACGACGCCGCGAGCGCACCGGGTATGCCGGCGATCTGCAAACCAATCAGCGTGCACGACACCATGTTCGGGCCGGGCACGAGCTGACCTATCACGTATTTTTGAATCAGTTGCTCGGACGACAAAAAGTGGTGCTCGACCACGAACACGCGCTGCAGCTCCGGTAGCGCGCCGTACAGACCGCCGAAAGAGACCAGGCTGGTCCGAAAAAACAACCAGAACAATTGCAGCAAAATCACGGCAGGAACTCCGCACCCATACAGGCGAGCGCGCCCGCCGCCACCACCGTGAACATCGGCACGCGAGCCGCAATCAGGCCAGTGACGGCCAAAGCGACGGCCAGTCTGCGCACGAGCTTGGAGCGCGTTGCGACAATACCTGGCAGATGTGTACCCCGAACACCGGGCCACAAGCGGCGAACGAAATCAGCCAGCAGCACCACCGCACCGACGGCAAAACCATGCATGAAAGTCTGCACGAGCGGTCGTTCGAACGGCACCCAGCGGACGACCAGGGTCGCCCACAAGGCACCGGGTAAACACAGACAGACCACGCCGAGCAACGCGAAGGTGGTGCCGTAAAGGCGCTGCCCCAAGTACATCACCATACTGACGAGACTTGGGCCGGGCAACACCTGCGCGAGCGTGAGCGTTTCCTGAAATTCCTCCGCCGTCAGGGACTGAGTGTCCTGGACCAATGCACGCTCGAAAATCGGCGTGATTGAACCCATACCGAAGGTGAGTCCACCGACCCGAAGGTTGAAGAGCAACCACGCGCTCGCGCTCAAGCGCTTCGCTCTGGCCTGCGCGGGCAGCGTGACGTCGAGGCTCGGTACGAGCACTCAGGCAGCGCCTTCCAGGGCCTCACGCACTTGGTTGGCGTTGCCAGGGCGAGAGAGTCCGTAGTTTTCACGCAAAGTCTTACCTTCATACTCCGTGCGAAACAGGCCGCGTCGTTGCAGGATCGGCACGACTTGATCGACGAAGATGGAGAGCCCGGAGGGCAACACGGGCGGCATGATGTTGAAGCCATCGGCCGCGCCGTTTTCCCACCACTGTTGAATCGCGTCCGCCACCTGCTCCGGCGCCCCAGCAAAGGTGCGATGCCCGCGGCCGCCACCCAAGCGCCCGATCAGTTGACGTACCGTGAGCCGCTCGCGCCGGGCGAGATTGACGATCAAGGTGAAGCGACTCTTGGCGCCTTCGATCTCGTCTTCGCTCGGAATGTTTTTGGGCAGCTCGGCGTCCAGCTCGAGCTCCTCGGGTTTGACGCGCAGGGTTTGCGCGAGTTGACGTTTGGCGAACTCGGGTTTGATCAAGCGGTCGAGCTCCGCCTCGAGCTGCAACGCCTCGGCTTCGGTCGCGCCAATCACCGGCACTATTCCGGGGAGGATCTTGATCGTGTTCGGATCGCGACCCGCCTCGCGCGTGCGCTGCTTCAGATCCACATAGAAAGCGCGGCCGTCCTCGAGCGTCTGCTGAGCGGTGAACACGGCCTCCGCATAGCGAGCTGCCAACGCCTTGCCGTCTTCCGACGAGCCTGCCTGCACGAGCAACGGGTAACCTTGTGGCGAACGAGGCACGTTGAGCGCACCTTCGACCTTGAAGAACCGACCCTTGTGCCGCGGCGGGTAGAGTTTGGTCTCGTCACCCCAAATGCCGCTCTCCTTGTCACCGAGCGGCGCATCGTCGGCCCAACTATCCCAAAGCTTCAGCGATACGTCGACGAACTCGGCCGCACGCGCGTAGCGATCGGCGTGCGCGGGTAGTTCTTCGAGATTGAAGTTGCGCGCCGCGTCGACACCGGCGGTGGTCACGATGTTCCAGCCCGCCCGACCGCCGCTCAAGTGGTCCAGCGAGGCGAAGCGGCGGGCGAGGTTGAATGGCTCGTTGTAGCTGGTGGACGCCGTGGCGATCAGCCCGATGTGTTCGGTCGCGCCCGCGAGCGCAGCCAGGAGCACGGTTGGCTCCAAGGTTCCCGCCGGCCGACGACCGATGTTGTTCCAGAGCACGGGGCTGTCGGCCAGGAATAGCGAATCGAGCTTTCCGCGTTCGGCGGTGCGGGCGAGCTCCTTGAAGTGCTGGACGCTCGTGTTCGCGAATGGGTCGCTCTCCGGCAGCCGCCACGCAGACTCGTGATGGCCAACACTCATGAGGAACGCGTTCAGGTGCAATTTTCCAGGTCGCTGGGTCATGGCTGATTTCTCTGGGGTTGGGATGACTCGATCGAGCGCGCCCTGGCTTCTGCCGGGAAGACGCCGAGCGAACCGAGCAAGAGCTCTCGATATTCTAGAAATTGTCGATCGCGGTGCGAGCGAGGCGTGGGCAGCGTGATTTGCTGGTCGACAGCGATTCGACCTGCCACTAAAACGAGCACGCGATCGGCGAGCTGGATCGCTTCATCCACGTCGTGCGTCACGAGCAGCACCGCGGGTCGGTGACGTTCACAGAGCTCGCGCAGCAACTCGTGCATGCGCAGTCGTGTGAGGAAATCGAGTGCGCCGAAAGGCTCGTCCGCCAAGAGCAAATCGGGGGCACGCACCAACGAGCGAGCCAAAGCCACGCGCTGCTGTTCGCCGCCAGAAAGCTCGATGGGCCAAGCACGCTCGCGTCCGGCGAGACCCACTTCTGCCAACGCGGCTTCACCCAGCGCACGCGCACCCGGCGAACGGACACCCAAAATTACGTTGTCGATCACGCGAGCCCACGGCAAAAGCCGAGCGTCTTGGAATACGACTGAGCGATTCTTCGACGCATGCAGCTCACCTGAGCCGCGCACCTCGTAGTCCAGCTCAGCGATGGCTCGCAGCAGCGTGCTCTTGCCCGAGCCACTCTGCCCGAGCAGCGCCACGAATTCCCCAGCCTGAATTTCCAAGTCCACGTTGTCCAGCACACGACGTGAGCCATGCTCGCGAACCAAGCCGTGAACCCGGACGGCGGTCGACGGAGTCCGCGTCAGCTCGAGAGCGTGCGACGCCACGTTAGCGCTCTCCTCTCCAACAACCGCACGCTGGTGTCGGTCACGAGCCCGAACAGGCCGTAGACGACTAGGCCCACGAGGATGACTTCAGTCTGCCCGTATGACCGAGCCAGCGACATCATATAACCAACGCCGCTGGTCGCATTGATCTGCTCGACCACCACCAATGACAGCCAGGCCGCGGTCACCGCGAAGCGTACGCCCATCAAAAAGCCAGGCAACGCTCCGGGTAGCGCGACCTTGCGCACGAATTCCCAACGCGTCAGGTGCACGGTCTCGGCTAGCTCGACATAGCGGGTATCAATGGCGCGAAGCCCCGCGTGCGTATGCATGTAAACGGGAATCATCGCGCTCAACGCGATCGTGAGCACCTTCATCGGCTCGCCGATCCCGAACCAAAGAATCAATAGCGGGATCAGTGCCAGCGTGGGGATGGCCCGCTTGATCTGCACGGGTCCGTCCATCAGCACCTCGCCGATGCGCGTGAGCCCGGAAAACAGCGCGAGCAGCGTACCAACGCTGATCCCGAGCGATAGTCCCAGAAATGCGCGCTGGGCAGACGTCACTAGGTGGGCCTGCAGCCGGCCGGCGGCGAGCAAGTCATGCGTCGTCACGGCGACAATCCAAGGCTTGGACAACACTCGGGCGTCGAGCCACCCTGCCCATGAGCTGAGCGCCCACAACGCGAGCAGCAACGCCGGGCCAATCGCGAGCGTGTACGGAATGCGCGGCGCAGGCCCGAGTCGTCGACCGCGCTTGTTGCGCTGCGCGCCGTGCGACGGGGCAGAGCGGACTACGGACCCGGGCTGGCTGGTGAGCTCTTCGGCACGCAGCGCTTGCGTCATCGAACTGCTTCCCGCGTTGGATCCGGCGCTGTGCCGACGCCCGCGGCCGCTGCGCCAATCGGCTGAAACCCGAGCTCGAAGATTTTGCTGGCCTCGAAGCGCGGCCTACCAGTCGTCGCGGCCAACAAATCGATCGTCTCCTGGGTCCAAGCCATCACGTCGCTCCAATCGCTGGGAAACGCAGGCCGACCGCTGGCATTTACGAGGTATTGGCCTTCCTCCACGGTGAGGCCTTGATCTTTGACGTAGTAGCCATCAATCCATTCGCGCGGATGAGTGTAGGCCCAGAGCTGAGCCTGGGTTCGGAACTTGACGTACGCACGCAGCGCCGCTGCCTGCCGTGGATTTCTGAGTGTGGTGGCCCGAACGTAGAAGAAGCTCAAGTTGTCGCGTACGCCGGGTGCGAGTGTACTGGCCCCTCGGACGCGGTTTTCATTCAAGTATCGAAGAAGGATCGTGCCAGAGAGCGGCGCGGCGTCCACCTGCCGACTCGCCAGCGCATCTTTGAATTCTGGGCTACTCAATTCCACGAGCGTCACGTCTTTGGTGGATAGCGCGGCTTTCTTGAGGGCGCGCAAGACGAGTGCGCCCTGGGCCTGTCCGGGGGAATAGGCAATGCGCTTGCCGCGCAACTCAGCGATCGTAGAAGCCTTGATTCCGGGCGCGAGCGCGAATTGAAAGACTTGCGCGTCGCGCACCAGCACAGCCACGATCTTCACATCGAGCCCCGTGAACGTCGCGTGAATGGGCGGCGTGTCGCCAACAGCACCGCCGTCGAGGGCGCCCGCGCGAAAGGCCTCGAGCGTTTGCGGGCCGCCACTGATGTTCTGCCACTCGACCTTGAAAGGCAATTGATCGATGGCCCCGCTCAGCTGCAGCGCTTTCTGCACCACCGGATCTCCGAGGCTCAGCTTCACCTCGCTGGAAGCCGGTTCAGGGTCGCTGCTTCGCTCGGCAGGTGGGCTGCCAGACGCTCCGCGGCTGCAACCGAGTACGGCCAGAGCGGACAGCATGAGGAAGAGCACACGGGGTAACATTGAACAGGGACTTCTCGGGGCGAGTGCGGCGGCGCAGGAGGGCGCGTTCGCGGACCCCAAAACCTCGATCCAGAGTCACAGCATAGCCCAGCGGCTCTTTTATACAAGACACATTATCACTGGCGCCACCGGGGAGGGTCGGGCAATTTATAGCGTCCCAGACACGCTTTCGTTCCGGGGCCTACCATGGCGTCTCCTATATTACCGAATATTCTTGCCAAGGACATTCGAGGAGCTAGGCTGGGCGTCCCGAGACGAAAGGAACACCACGATGTCCGCGTTGAGTTTGGCCTTGGATACTCCGGATCTGGCACGGCACTATGAACAAGTGAGCGCTGAGCGCCAGTTCAAGGCGGGGCAACGCTTGATCGATGCCTTACGGCTTCGCGCTGGCGAGCACGTCTTGGATGTAGGCAGCGGCACTGGTCGCTTGGCGGAATACGTCGCCGATCTGGTCGGCCCTTCAGGCTCGGTCCTGGCGATCGATCCGCTCCCGTTGCGAATCGAAATCGCAAGCTGGAAAGCTCGACCGAACCTCAGCTTCCGCGTGGGCAACGCGTACGAGCTCGGTTCACTGGCCGACGCTAGCTTCGACGTCGTGTATCTGAATGCGGTTTTTCACTGGTTACCGGAAAAGCTCGAGCCGTTGCGGCAGTTCCGCCGCATCTTGAAGCCCGGTGGCAGGCTCGGCATTTCGACCGGCTCGAAAGACCACCCAAACCGCATCCAGTTGATCCGCAAGAGGGTGCTGGAAAAGCTTCCCTACTGCGAGTTTCCCGAGGCCAAAGCCGGCGGCCCACTACGCGTGAACGCGCCCGAGCTGACGGAGCTATTCCAACAGGCTGGCTTCGAGATCCAGCGACTCGACGTGCTGGCGAACACGAATCATCACGCCAACGCCGAGGCTGCCATCGCATTCTCCGAAGCCAGCTCGTTTGGCAATTTCTTGGGTCACTTACCCGAGCCCCAGCGCGCTCAGGCTCGCGAAGAGATCCGCCATGAACTCGAGAGCATCAAGACGCTACGGGGCATTCACCAAGAGGGCGGTCGGCTTCTCGCCATCGCGGTGAAGCCCTCGTGATCCTAGCGGGCGCGCGTGGCACGACGGTCACATCGCGTGTTCGCACACGCCGATCGACAGCCCGAACCGCCGACACCTCTGCTGAGTCCCCACTCCGCAGTCGCGATCGAAGCGACAACGGCCGACCTCTAGCCGGCAGACGTTCTGCAGAGACGCAGCCGAGCCTCCATAGTGACAGCTGAGCCCTTCACCGCAATCGGTGCTCCGCGCGCAGTGATCGCCGACATGGTCACCGGGCCCGGCGGTCGGTGCCACGGCAGGTGAGCAGGCGTGCAATGCGCAGAGCTCGAGCGAAAGCAGGGCGCGAACGCCCGCCCTCAGCCAGTAGGGACAACTCGAGGACGGCGCGATCGACATCGATTGGTAGCTATATACCTCAACTTCCATCTTATAAGACACGAAAGCTATCGCTCTGATGCAAGGATTCGTTCACCGAACCTGGCTGGCTTCGAGGCGCATTTGGATCCTGATGCTTGGGCTACTGTCCGCTGCCTGCTCGAAGCACTCGCCCACCGTTCAGGCCAGCCAAGACGGCGGGGCGACCCTGGCTTTGAATGGCCTGAGCTTGCGCGTCGCCGATCAGAGCGGGCTCAGCCGAGCCAGCCTCCAGCTCGCCCAAGTCGAAGCCACGCCATATCGGATCGAGTGGAGCACGTTCGTTGCGGGGCCCCCACTGCTCGAGGCACTCAGTGCTGATGCCCTAGATATCGGCGGTGTGGGCGATACACCGCCGATATTTGCCCAGGCCGCCGGCGCGCCTATCCGCATCGTGGCGGTGACGGAGAATTCGCCCCAGTACGAGGTCATTCTCGTCGCAGACAAGTCCCCGTTGCGATCCGTGAAAGACTTGCGCGGGAAGAAAGTCGCCTTCGCTAAAGGGTCGGGCGCGCATCACTTGCTGATGGCTGCGCTTGGCCATGAAGGGCTGGCAATGAGCGACATCACTGCCGCCTATTTGACGCCGAATGACGCACAACCGGCCTTCACGAATGGGGATGTCGATGCGTGGGCGATTTGGGACCCCTACGCCGCGAACAACCTGCGCCATGGCGCACGCAAGTTGGTCGACGGGCAAGGCTATATTCACGGCTACGGGTTTCAAGTGAGCAGCGAGAAATCCCTGAAGGACCCTGCCAAAGTCGCCATGCTTGCCGAATACCTCCGACGTGCAAAGCAGGCGCAGGCTTGGGGAAACGCACACCGAGACGCCTGGTCGCTCAAGTATGCAGAGCTGACCAAGCTCTCCCCCGAGGTCGCGCACGACATGTTCGAGCACTACGCGCCGGTGTACGTGCCTATCGACCACGAGGTTGAGAAGGTGCAGCAAGAGCTGGCTGACTCGTTTTTCGAGGCCGGGGTGATCGGCAAGCGCATCGACGTGCACGACATTTTCGACGAACGCTTCAACGCGCTGTTTCGAGACTGAGAACGGTTGCGCTGAGGCGCCCCGCGCCTGCTGCCTGGAAATCTCCCGCAAGAAACGCGCCTTCCCGGCTTTCTCCCCCCAGGCTCCCGAGGATTTCGCTGACAGGAGGCAACGTCTATGTAATAAGACGCCCGTCCGTCAGGAGGAAGCCCATGCACTCAGCCTCACTCGTCACATTGATCAACGCGGAGGTGCCAGCCTCCGTGCTCACCCGCATCCGCGATATTTCCCCACGCCTCACGGTGGTATCCGCCGCGCAGCTACTCGAACGACCGGAATGGCTGGCGGAGGCCGAGATCTTGTATACGCATCACGTTGCCGCTGACAGGGTCGCCTCGGCGCAGAACCTGAAGTGGGTGCAGACCCTCGGAGCGGGGGTCGAGTGGCTGTTGACGCCAGAAGTCAGGCGCCGCGAGGATCTGGTCGTAACGAATACCAGCGGGATCCACGCGCAACCGATCGCCGAACACGTCTTCGGCTTCGTGTTGATGTTCGCGCACCAGTTGCATCGCGCGGTCCGCCAGCAAGCTGCTCACAATTGGGACAGCAACGCGCTGCGAAATGATGTGACGACCCTTTCCGGCGCAACGCTCGGCATCGTTGGCCTGGGCGCCATTGGCCGTCGTATCGCCGAAATAGGGAGTGCGTTCGGGATGCGCGTGACCGCGTTCAAGCGCTCGACGGGCCGCGCGTCGGGCGTGGAGCGGGTGTTCGGGCCAGGGCAGCTCGCGCCGTTCTTGAAGGAGGCGGAGTATGTGATCAACACCCTGCCGCTCACCGGACAAACGCGTGGCCTGTTCGGCCCGGCGGAATTTGCGGCCATGCGCTCGGATGCGATTTTCATCAACATCGGTCGCGGCGCAACCGTTCAAACCGACGCACTGGTCGACGCGCTCAAGAGCGGCCGGATCGCCGGGGCCGCCTTGGACGTGACAGACCCCGAGCCACTTCCCGCCGAGCATGCACTGTGGGGGCTCGAAAACGTAATCCTCACGCCGCACTACTCCGGTGCGCATCCGGGCTACGTTCAACGTGCTTCCGCGATTTTCCTCGAAAACCTCGTCTCTTACCTTTCGGGTCAGCCGCTCACCAACGTGGTCGACAAGCACGCAGGGTATTGAGCCCAGAGCCCGTCGGCAACGAAGTCCTCGGAATCAGCACATGGAAAAAAGACGCATTGGCGCGCTCTCGGTTTCCCTCGTCGGCCTCGGCTGCAACAACTTCGGCATCCGGCTCGATCAGACGCGCACCACGGAAGTGGTGCAGGCCGCGCTCGACGCCGGGATCGATTTCTTCGATACAGCCGACATCTACGGTGGTACGCACAGTGAAGAGTTTCTAGGCCGCGCTCTGGCCGGAAAGCGCGAGCGCGCGATCATCGCCACGAAGTTCGGTCTACCCCTCGACGACAAGCGTCAGGGAGCGAGCCCCGCCTACGTTCGCCGCGCGGTCGAGGACAGCCTGCGACGCCTGGGAACCGACCGCATCGATCTCTACCAGTTGCATCGGCCCGACCCAACGGTGCCGATCGCCGATACGCTCGGTGCGCTCGATGATCTGGTCAGACAGGGTAAGGTCCGCGAAATCGGCGCCTCGAACTTCAGCGTTGCCCAAATCCGTGAAGCGGAAGGCGCAGTTCGGTCGGGTGCTGCGCGCTTCGTCAGCATCCAAAACGAGTACAGCTTGCTCGAGCGCAGCGTCGAGGCGGACGTGCTGCCAGAGTGCGCGGCACGGAGCATCGCCTTTTTGCCTTACTTCCCGTTGGCAAGTGGTCTGCTCACGGGAAAATACCGTCCTGGACAGGCCGCTCCCGAGGGCACGCGGCTGACGGAGCCGAATTCACAGTTGCGTGATCGATTCTTGAAGGACGCGCAGATCGCCCAGGCACAGCGGCTCGCCGAGTTCGCCGCTAAACGCGGGCATAGCTTGCTCGACCTCGCGTTCTCCTGGCTTGCTGCGCGTCCGGAGGTCCGCTCGGTGATCGCCGGTGCGACTTCGGCAACGCAGATTGAAGCCAACGTTCGGGCCAGCACCTGGCATCTCGACGCGGATGACCTGGGCGAAGTCGATCGTATCGCCACGAGCTGACCCCTCTCGTTTTGTCTTGTAAACAAGACCCTAATTCTTCATAGTCCCGGGGCGTCGGCACGTGCGCCACGGAGGCACACCTTTGACCGAACGCACAGCGGAGTCGTCGTGGCCGAGATCACCCTATTCAGCGCGCGTGCTTGCCCGTTCGCGCATCGCACCCGCCTGGTACTGGCGGAGAAACGACTCGACTTCGAGCTAGTCGAGGTCGATCTGCAGAACAAGCCTGCGTGGTTCAACACCGTGTCCAACTACGGCAAGGTTCCCGCACTGCAACACGGTCAAGTGCGCGTCGTCGAATCGGCCATCGTCAACGAATACCTCGAGGAGGTCTTCCGCGAGCCCGCGCTGCTGCCGAAAGATCCCGGTGAGCGCGCAACCGCACGCATCTGGATCGACTACGCCAACACGCGCTTCGTTCCGGCCTGGGGCTCGCTCTTGCGTGGGCAAACCGACGCTGAGCGCTCGTCTGCGCGCATCAGCCTGCTCGAGTCACTCGAATACATCGAGACTCAGGGGTTGCAGAAAACATCCAGCGACGGGCCCTTTTGGTTCGGGGCGAATCCCAGCTTGGTCGACCTCAGCTTCTACCCCTGGTTCGAACGTTGGGCGGCGCTCGAGCACTATCGCGGGTCGTTGCCGATCGTGAGATTCGAGCGGCTGCGACGTTGGCGGGACGCGCTGGCTGCTCGCGCGAGCGTCAAGGACATCCAGAACGCGACGGCCTACTACGTCGAACGATACGCCAAGCACGCCACTCCTGTGCCACAAGCGGTCGCGGTCTAACTCCTTCGAAAGCCGAGTCATGACTACGACCCACCCTGCACTGCTCACCCCCACGGGCGCACCCCTTGGGGCCATCGTAAACGACGTCGACGCTGCCCACGCGGTGTCCCCGGAGGTGATCTTAGCCCTCAAGCAGGGACTATTGGATCATCACATCCTGATCTTCAAAGGCCAGGACTTGTCCGAACCCGCGTTCAAGGACTTTGCGGCCTACTTCGGCTCGGTATTCCTACCGCCATCGGACGTGCCAGTGCTTGCATCGAAGGACGGCGGAGCCACGCCTGAGATCGTGCTCGTCGCCAACGTCGAGGGCGGCTACACGGGCAGCGGCGAGCTGAGCCCCCACTCCGACCACCACTGGACACCGTATCCGTCGAGCGGCTCACTGCTCTACGCACTGGAGATCCCCGCACAAGGGGGCGATACGTCTTTCTACAACATGCACCTCGCTTACGAAACCCTCAGCGAGGCGTTGAAACAGCGTATTCAAGGCGTACGGCTCATCACTTACAATCCGTTCATCCGCGACCCGAGCGGAGAGCGGCCCAAGTATCGTTTCGAGGCGCGTGAACTCGTGAGCCCGGTGTTCCCGCACCCACTCGTTCGTACGCACCCGAATAGCGGCAAGAAGATCTTGTTTCTGGATGCAGCAACGGAGGTCGAGGTGGTCGGTTGGTCGCCTCAGGCGGGCTCCGAACTCGTTGCCGAGCTACGGGCACACATCGAACAGCCGCACTACCGATACACCCATCAGTGGACGGTAGGTGACATCGTATACTGGGACAATCAGGCAGTCTTGCACGCCCGAACGGCGTTCGATCCCAATGCGCGCCGCGTGCTGAAGCGCATCAGTCTCTCGGGTAGTCGCCCGTTTTGAGCCGACACTAGCTGCGAACGGACGGCGGCCTGCCAGCCTGGCAGATGCTGGGAATCACGAGGCTCAGGGCGTGGGCAAAGCCGCCGCAACTGCCCACTTTCGGATTGAGAAATCGGTCTGCGCGAGTTTCTGCTCGACCAAGAACGCCTTGGTGCCCTCCAGCAAGCGTAGGCCTGCTTCGCCCAAGGGCTCACTCACGAACACGCGCGCTGGATACGCGACCCGGGCCGCGTCCAGCGGTACGCGCACGGTTTCGGCGTGCCAAGTGTGGTACTGGTCGAGGTTCTCGAGCAGATCGGCGACGGATCCCCGGCGTAGCTCGTTCCACGCCTCGGGGAAATGGGGATGAGCGGCGAGAAATGCCTCTGAAAGTACGGTGAGTGAGCTGCCCACGAGCCCCGGGTGCTCCGACGCGCGATCGATGATGCGCGCGCCTTTTGCCACCAGCAAGGGCGCGGTCGCGACCGGTGCCGCGTATGCCGCAATGTCACCGCGCTCCAAAGCGGCCGCGGCCTCCGAAGGCAAGAGGTGCGCGAACTTGACCTGCGCAGTCAAATTTTTCTCCAGCAAGAGGCCGCTCAAGTAGCGGTTCATGTACGACCCCTTCGAGGTGGCGACCGTCTTACCGACCAGGTCGGCCAGAGTTTTTGGCCCGTCTGCACGGACCAGCAGCCAAGCGTCCAAGCCGACCACGCTTTGATTCAAGAGCCGCGTCGGTAAGCCCGCCGCGCGCCCGACGACTGCCGGAGTATCGCCGTAGATGCCGAGATCGAGCGAGCCTCCGGAGAGGGCTTCGTTCAAATCCGGGCCGTTGGCGAAGCGAATGAACGATACGTCAGCGAAGCCCTGCTTGTGCAGGGCCGGAACCAAGAGCCCCCGCTTGTACGACCAGCCCTCGGCGCCTACCGGCTGATGCTCGCCCGTGCCGATGAACCCGACGCGCAGCGACTGGGGTGGCGGTGCCTTCGACGGGGCGCCCTGCCCCTCTCTGCGCGAACAGCCGATCGACAACGATCCGCCTGCGCCAAGCAGCAAGAAGCCGAAATCGCGACGGGAGAAAACGTGGACCATGCAATGCCTCGAAAGAGATGCGCGCTAGCGGCGCGGAATGGCCTGCATCACGGCGAAGAATTCATCGTCGCTCGGGAGCTCTGGCACATTCTTCTTGTTCAGCCCGACGCGCATTCGGTACAAACCGAGCTGGTTCCTTGCCTTGAGCGCGGCCTCGTCGCGCCATTCCGAACCGGGCTCGGCCGGTGTACGCATCGGCGCGACGAACAAGGCGTCCGCCGGGCAGTACGCTTCGCATTGAAAGCAGGTCTGACAATCATCGTGCCGCGCGATCACCGGAACGTCTTCGAGTCCTTCGTCGAACACATTGGTCGGACAGATCTTGACGCAGATGTTGCAGCCCGTGCAGCGCTCCGCCGAAACGATTTCGATCATGCAGCCTGCCAATCTCCGCCCAGCACCGGCAGCACTGAGTCCGGCTTGGTCCAAACGCGATCGAGGCCGCCCACCAGAATCCGATGCTGCTGGGCGGGATCACGCTCGGGAAAATCCGTGCGCGCGTGCATCACGCGCGTTTCCGTCCGAGAAAGGCCGCTGGTATAGGCCCATCGCCCCATGGCCAGCATGGCCGCGGCTTCTCGCGCGCGTACCAGATCGCGCCCAACGCCCGTAAGCCCGGCTTCCGCGTCTCGCCACAGCGAATCGAGCACAGTAAGCGAGCTGCGTAGGCCAACACCAGTGCGGAGCGCGTTCTTCGACACGGGCAGTAGCTCGGCCTGGACGACGCGCAAGGCTTCGTGAGAATCGAGTCCGCGTTCCGCGCTCCCGCTCGGTCGCAGCCCGACGCGCCCTGCACCCGAGAGCCTGCCCGTGCACGCCGCTTGCTTGCGCGCGTGAACGGCCGCGGCCTTGCCAGCCCAAGTCCCGGAAGAGACGGCCCACGAAGCATTCGGCGCCCCCGCGCCGGTCGCTCCCCCGACGATCTTTTCACGACTCGCGACGTCGCCCGCCACGTATAGGCCCGAAACACCGCTGGAACAGTCGTAGTCCACGGCGCGCAGGCCGCCCGTGCCGCGTACGGTGCCCTCGAGTACGAATTCGACCGCGAAGCGCTGCATGAACGGATCGATGCGCAGCTTGTCCATGACCATGAAGAAATTCGGCATGGCGCCGCGCATGGTTTGCCAATTCTCTCGCGGCGCACGATCGAACTGAGCGAACACCGGGCCTTCTAGGCTTGCGCGCAGCAATGGCAAGCGGCTGGCGAAGAGGGCTCCATCGATCACGCTACCGTCCTCGCGTGTGAACGTCGCAAAGCCGTAGTAGCCATTCTTGTCCATGGACGTGGACTTCGGAACGATCCCGTAAAATCCCGAGAACTCCATGCCCGAAAGCTCGGCGCCGACCTCCGCTCCGAAGAGCTGCCCGTCTCCTGTGTTGACGTCGCCGCCCAGCGACTTGCTCTTCCAAGTGCAGCCGCCAGTCGCCAGCACGACAGCGCCCGCGCGCACCTGCCAGTGCTGGGCTTGTCGCAATTGATAGCCGCTGGCACCGGCCACCTGCCCATCCGAGTCGGTCAGGAGCTCCAAAGCGGGGCTGTGGTCGAGGATCTTGACGCCTAAACGCTCGGCTCGGCTGCGCAGAAACCGTAAATAGTGGGGCGCGTGACCCAGGCGTAGAACGGGCTGGTTTCGCTGATCCTTGGCGTACGCGTAACCCCAATCTCCGAGCTGCGGCAAACGGCGCCAAGTCTCGTCGAGTACGCGTTCTTGCCAGAAGCGA
>Ga0302322_100001193_pt1 | contig 21135 bp, 16 predicted proteins | sample Fen_T0_2_FD_203757 | JGI IMG/M metagenome (GOLD analysis project Ga0302322, IMG submission 203757) | Peat permafrost microbial communities from Stordalen Mire near Abisko, Sweden - Fen_T0_2 | ecosystem: Environmental > Terrestrial > Soil > Wetlands > Permafrost | place: Sweden: Abisko...
CGAGCCCCGCCGGGCGCGAGCCGACCTTCTCCCACCGGCGCCACCGGCTGTTCGGGTACCGGTAGACCAGCGGCTCGCCGATCGGCTCGCACCGCGCCGCGATCCGGGCGAGTCCCGGGGTGGGCAGCTCGGTCGCGTACGCGGTGAAGGCGTCCAGCTCGGTGGGCGGCTGCAGCCCGTGGCCGCCCGCGAGCGTCACCGACCACCGGCCGTCCTCCTGGCGCAGCGCCACGCCGGAGCGCGGGTCGGGCGGGGTGCTGCCGATCACGTCGGCGTCCAGGTCGTCGAGGACGCCCGGGGCGGTCCGGAACTGGCGGGTGACGTAGCAGATGTCGGCGTCCACGACCGTCTCGGCGGGTTCGGGGTGGCCGAGCTCGGCCAGCCAGCCGGGCGCCCGCGAGCCGCGGCCCGTGGCGTCGACGACGAGGTCGGCGAGCACCTCGACCGGCGCCACGGCGGCGTCCGGCGGCGTCGCGGCGGCGGCGCGGACGGCGAGGCGGGCGCCCGTCACCCGGCGGCCGTCGTCGCTCGCCAGCAGGCCCACGATGTCGTGGCCGCCGAGCACGCGGATCCCCGCCAGCGCCAGCACCCGGGCCCGCACCTCGGACTCGATCAGGGTGCGCGAGGCCAGCAGGCAGGTCAGGCCGGACGGGAAGCGGGCGAGGGAGCCGCCGCCGAGATGCCACCGGGCCCGCTCGACGACGTCGACGTCGCGCCCGCCGCGGCGCACCAGGGCCTCGGTGAGGCCGGGCAGCAGCTCCTCCATCGCCCGCATCCCGCCGACCAGCAGGCCGTGGGTGTGCCGCCCCTGGGGGACGCCGCGGCGCGGCGCGTCCAGCGGGACGTCGAGCGGGTCGCGGTCCACGATCGTGACCTCCGCGAAGCGGGTCGCGAGGGCCGCCGCGGCGAGGAGCCCGGCCAGGCTCCCGCCGAGGACGACGGCGCGGCCGTGGCGGCCTGCCGCGCCGGACGGCGAGGCGGTCGGGAGCCGGTCGGGGCCGGACGCGGTCATGCTGGACCTCCTGGGAAGGCGCGGGGCCCACCGCCGGTGCGGCGGGCGATCTCACGCCGTCAAGAGGGGTAGCCCGCCGTCGGCGATACATCCCTCCGCCAGCACGGCCGGGTAGGCTGGCTCCCACCGGGCCGCCGCCACGGCCGCGGACCAGTCGCCCGGCACGACGCGCGCGACGCCGTCCGCCTGCGCCGCCGTGGCCACCGCGACCGCGACCGCCGCGGTCACCTCGCGGACGCGGGTCACCGGCGGCAGGAGCGCCGCGCCCGGTCCGGGCGCCGGGGACAGGGCCGCCACCGCGTGCGCCGCCGCCACGAGCATGCCGTCGGTGACCCGCCGGGCCCGGCTCACGACGGCGCCCAGCCCGATCCCGGGGAACACCAGCGCGTTGTTGGCCTGGGCCACGGTGACCGTCCGTCCGTCCAGGTCGACCGCCGACGACGGGCTGCCCGTGGCGACCAGGGCGCGCCCGTCCGTCCACCGCAGGAGATCGGCCGCCGCGGCCTCCGCCAGCTCGGTCGGGTTGGACATCGCCAGGATGATCGGCTCCTCGACGTGCCGCGCCAGCTCGGTCACGACCGCGCGGTCGAACGCCCCCGCCACCCCCGACGTCCCGATGAGGACGGTCGGGTGCACCCGACGGACCACCTCGGCCAGGTCCACCCCGCCGTCGGGGGGCCAGCCGGGCGCCTCGGCGCGGTCCCGGGCGTAGGGGACCTGGAAGTCGCGCAGCCGCTGGCCCGCCAGGAGCAGGCCCTGGCGGCCCAGGCACCAGTACCGGGCCGTGGCCGCGGCGGGCGCCAGGCCGTCCGCGACCATCGCCGCGCGCAACTGGTCGGCGATGCCGATCCCGGCCGTGCCCGCACCGAACACGACGACGCGCTGGTCGCGCAGCCGGGTGCCGGTCCGGCGCGAGCCCGCCACGACCGCGGCGAGGGCGACCGCACCGGTGCCCTGCATGTCGTCGTTGAAGGTGCACAGCGAGGACCGGTAGCGCTCCAGCACCCGGCGCGCGTTGGCGGCGCCGAGGTCCTCCCAGTGCAGGAGCGCGCCGGGGAAGAGGCCGGTGCAGGTGCGCACGAAGGCGTCGACGAAGGCGTCGTACGGCTCGCCCGTCACCCGGGCGTGCCGGTTGCCCACGTAGTCCGGGTCGCCCAGGAGCCCCGGGTTGTCGGTCCCCACGTCGAGCACGACCGGCAGCACCCGGGCCGGATCGAGGCCCCCGGCGGCGGTGTAGACCGCCAGCTTGCCGATCGCGATCTCGATCCCTCCGACGCCCCAGTCACCGATCCCGAGGATGCCCTCGCCGTCGGTGACCAGTACGAGGTCGACGTCGTCCCGGCCGTGCCCGAGGGCGCCCAGCGACGTCGCGATGTCGTCCGGACGGTCGACCGAGAGGTAGATGCCCCCGGGACGCCGGTACTGCCCGCTGTACTGCTGGATCACCGAGCCGATGGTCGGGGTGTAGACGACGGGCAGCATCTCGGCCAGGTGGTCGCGCAGCACCCGGTGGAAGAGCACCTCGTTGCGGTCGCGCACCGCCGCGAGGAAGACGGCCCGGGCGAACTCCGACGCCAGCCCGCGGTACTGGCGGTAGTCCCGGTCCGCCTGCTGGTCGAGGGTGAGGACGGCGGGCGGCAGCAGCCCGGTCAGGCCCAGCGCCGCCCGCTCGTCCGGGGTGAAGGCGAGTCCCTTGTTCAGGACCGGATCCGTGAGGACGGCCCGGCCCCGCAGCGCGGTCACCAGCGCGCCGGACGCCGACCGGACGGAGCGCGCCCGCGCGGGCGCCGTCGGAACCCGGTCGCCCGTCATCGGGGCAGCGGCGCCCGCCAGTGGACGCGGGTGCCCCCCGTCGACCGCGAGGTGACGGTGCACGTCCCGCCGACCGTGGCGGCCCGGTCGGCCATGTTCACCAGGCCGTGCCCGCCCGCGAGCCCGGGGGCGGCCCGGTGCGGGGGCATCCCGCGCCCGTCGTCGTCCACGGTCAGCTCGAGCGTCGCGCCGCCGCGCAGCGTGATCTCGACGCGCCCGGCGTCCGCGTGGCGGGCCACGTTCGACAGCGCCTCCCGCAGGACGGCGAGCAGGTTGCGCTCGGTGGCCGACCCGGCCGGCAGGTCGAGGCCGCTGTCCAGGTGGACGGTCGGGGCGAAGCCGAGGTGCCCCACCGACTCGGAGACGATCTGCTGCACCCTCGCGGGGAGCCCCCACGCCTGCACGGGGTCGTGGTCGAGGGCGAAGATCGAGGTCCGGATGTCGCGGATGACGGCGTCGAGGTCGTCCACGTGGGCGGCCAGCTTGCGCCGTCCGACCGGGTCGTCGATCCAGCGGGCGAGGCCGTGCGCGGACATCCCGGCCGCGAACAACCGCCCGATCACGTGGTCGTGCATGTCCCGGGCGATCCGGTCGCGGTCCTCCAGCACCAGCACCCGTTCGGCGTCCGCACGGGCCTGCTCGAGCTCCAGAGCCAGGGCCGCCTGCTCGCCGAAGTGGGTGAGCACGTCGACGTCGGAGGCGGTGAACGCCTCCCGCCCGAGGTCGCGGGTCACCGTGAGGATCGCGGACGCCCCTACCGCCTCCGTCCCCTCGCCGGTCACCGTCATCGGCACCGCGAGCGCGTGACCGGCGTGCGGCTCGCCCTCCGGGGACGTCCCGGTGACGGGACGGGTGATCGTGACGTGGTCGGCGCCCACCAGCCGGCGGCCCTCGTCCATCACCACGGCCAGCGGGTCCAGGACGTCGGGGGCGAGCAGCGCCGCGGTGATCCGCGCGGACGCCTGCTGCCAGCGCTGCCTGCGCGACAGCTCCTCGAAGAGGCGGGCGTTCTCGATCGCCACCCCGGCCGTGATGGCCAGGGCCGTCACCAGCTCCTCGTCCTCGGCGGTGAAGGGGGCGCCGTCCTTCTTGTCGGTCAGGTAGAGGTTGCCGTACACCTCCCCGCGGATCCGGATCGGCACGCCCAGGAACGACGCCATCGGCGGGTGGTGCCGTGGGAAGCCCGACGCGGAGTCGTGCGCGGCCAGGTCGTCGAGCCGCAACGGTCGCGGGTCGTCGATCAGGACGCCGAGGATCCCCCGGCCGTGCGGCAGCTCCCCGACCTCCTCGGCGGCCGCCGCCGTCATCCCGACGTGGATGAACTGGCACAGCCCGCCGTCCGGGCCGACCACCCCCAGCGCGGCGTAGGTGGCCTGGGCCAGCTCGCGGGCCGACTCCACGATCTGCTGCAGCACCACGGGCAGGGCCAGCTCGGCGGCGACCAGGCGGGTCGCGTGCAGCAGCCCGTTCAGGCGGTCCCGGGTGGCCATCACGCCCTGCGCCCGCGCGATGAGCTGCAGCAACAGCTCGTCCAGCTCCAGCCGGGCGACGTCCGGGAAGGCCGGGTGGGAGGGCGCCGGACGGGGCGGGGACGGATGGGACGCCCGGGACCTGGGACCGTCCGGGGGGACGGCCGTCGGCACGTCCCGCACCTGACGGTCCGGACGATCGCGGCGGGCCGACGTCACGTCATACCACCCGTCTCCGGCAGCGGCGCCCGGTATGCACCGGGCCGCTCACCGGGCCCACCGTACGTCGCCCCGGCGGCCGTGGCTACCCGGCGACGGGGACGCCGTCCCGCCCGCCCGGCGGCCGGGCGGGCGGGACCGGGGCCCGCCATCCCTGCACGAGCGAGAACGGGACGGCGTTCCACCGGTCCGCTCCCGGCGGGCCGCCGTCGGCCCCGGCGCCGTCGGACGGGTCCGGCAGGCAGATCCCGCTCACGACGACGGACCACAGCAGCTCCACGCCGTCCGGGCCCGGTTCGCGCCCCTCGGCCTGGACGCTGATCGGCTGTCCCTGCACGGCCCGGTCGAAGGTCGAACCGCGGACGGTGGCGAAGACCACCCGGTCCTCGACCACCCGCACGGGCACCGGGATCACCATCGCGATCGTCTGCATGGACAGCGCGACGCGGCCCCAGGACGCCGACCGCAGCCGGCTCGCGCACTCCGCCGGCGACAGTTCCCTCGCGTCGACGGTGTCCATCACCTGGCCAGCATCGACGCATCCCTGCCCCGCCGGTCCTGACGAACGTCCCTGCCGGGCGGCAGGCGTCAGCGCACGGGGTTCCAGCCGTCCGACCCGGCCAGGTACTTCTGCGGGGTGTAGTTCGCCGCCGCGGAGCTCGACAGCTGCGGCCGGTCGGCGGTGCCCTGGCTCCTGCCGGCGCCGCTGTTCGCGTACTCGGCGAAGCGGCAGGTCTTCCACGAGTACCCGCTCATGTCCTGCCAGGCGCCCGCCTGGCGGAGGTGGGCGCCGAGCGAGGAGTCGCGGACGACGACCTGGCCGCTGGCGCTCGTGGCGTCGCCGGGGTGCCAGCAGCGGCCGAGCGCGACGGTCCCGGCGGCGGCCGAGCTGGTGAGGGTGGACCGGGTGATCAGGATGCCGTAGGAGTTGGCCTTGGGGGTGGCCGCGGCGGTGACGAACCCGTTGTTCGAGCTGTTGCGGTTCAGCGACGTGATGGTGCTGCGGTCGATGACGAGCGTGCCGTCGCCGTAGATGAAGTCGACGTCGCCCTCGATGCTGCTGTTGTAGACGTACTGCCGGATCCGGCTGCCGCCGCCCGACCAGGACAGCAGGGTGTCCTGGTGCCCGAGCAGCCGCACGGTGTCGTAGACCTGCCGGTCGCCGCCCATGTAGAGGGCCAGGGCCTGGCTGCCCGAACCGTACGTGTTGGAGATCGTGACGGCGCGGAACGTCGTGCCCTTCGCCAGGTTGAGCACCGTCGCGCTCTTGGTGGCCCCGCCCGCGGACTGCGGGATGTCGCCGGTGATGACGACGTCCTTGGGGTTGCCGGTCGACCCGACGATCGAGATCCCGGGCTTGGACGCCGGGAGCTGCACCTGGCCGTGGTACGTGCCCGGCTTCACGGTGAGGGTGGTGCCCGACGCCACCGCGGCGAGGGCGGCCTGCAGGGTCTTGTAGGTGCCGGAGCCGTCGGCCGCGACGGTGACCGTCGCGCCCGAGGACGACGTCGCGGCGAGCGCCACCGCCACGGGCAGGGCCACCACGGCCGCCGTGCACCCGCCGATCAGGCGTGTCCGTCGGGACCAGGAGATCGTCATGTCGTCACCGTTCGTGAGGGGCCTTCGTGAGGGCCCGGGTACTGAGGTCGGTCGACGATCTGTTGTCCCCACGGCCCCGGGAGGTTGCCCGCCCCGGCCGAGCGGCGGACCCGCCGGACCCGACGTAGCGTGGACGGCGTCGCTCCGGACCCAGGTGACGAGCAGCCCGCGCGGTGCGGGTTGCCTCTCGCTGAGGAGGGGACGGACACGATGGCCACCGACGTCGTGACGACACGTACTCGACCGGCCGGACGTACGGCGATCGGCCTGAAGTCCCGGCTGCTCTGGGGGTTCGACGTCGACGCACTGGGCGACCGCCGCCGGGTCGCCTGGATGAACGTGCTGGTGATCGGCCTGCTGCTGCCCGCCGCGTCGCTGTGGGCCCTCGTCCGCATCGTCACCACCCCGACGGGCGTCGGCCTGTGGAGCCTGACGGCGGGCCTCTACCTCTTCACCCTCTTCGGGGTGACCCTCGGCAACCACCGGTACTGGACGCACCGCGGGTTCCGGGCCCGCCTGCCGCTGCAGATCGTCCTGGCCGTCGCCAGCGCGATGTCGGTCGAGGGCAGCATCCAGCAGTGGGTGATGACGCACCGGGCCCATCACCGTTACGCCGACGTGGTCGGGTGGGATCCCCACTCCCCGTACGAGTACTCGGGGTGGCGCGGCTACAAGGGCCTGCTGTGGGCCCAGGGCGTGTGGCTGATGTTCCACGACAACCCGGCCCTGCACCTGACCGTGCCCCCCGACCTGGCCCGGGACCGGGTGGTGCAGGTCCAGCAGAAGGCGTTCGGGGTCGTCGCGGCGGGGCAGTACGTCGTCCTGCTGGCGCTCTACCCCGTCTTCGGCTGGAACGGCGTCCTCGTCGCGGGGGCCCTGCGCACGGCGGCGCTGATGACGTCGACGGGAATGGTCAACTCGGTCTGCCACCGGTGGGGGCACCGGGCGACGGACAGCCGGGGCCGGGAGTACCTCCGGGACGACAGCCGCAACAACGTCGTCGTGGCGGTCCTGGCCGGCGGGGAGGGCAACCACGCGTGGCACCACGCCGACCCGGCCTGCGCCCGCCACGGCCGCACGGCCGAACTGGACCCCGAAGCGGTCCGGCGGGGCGTCCGGCGGGCTCCGGGCTGGCGCCCCGACGCGACCTGGCGCGCCATCCAGCTCCTGCAGGGCGTCGGGCTGATCTCGCACGTGCGGGCCCCCAGGGCCACCGTGCACTTCGCCCCCGCGCTCCGCGAGCCCACGCCCTCGCTCCTGGTCACCCACGACGAGTGGCGCCGGCAGCAGCACGGACCGCGCGACGCCTAGGTCCGGCTCAGGGTCGCGGTCGCCGTGTTGCCGGGGTTCGCGTCGTCCTGCCACGAGAAGCCGAGGGTGCCGTCGCCCGCCGCCGTCAGGACGATCCGCGCCGCCGCCGCGCACCGCCCCCGCGGGTCGGCCGTCGTCCGCTCGTCGAGCGTGAGGCGGGTGTCCGAGGGCGGCGGCCCGGCGACGTCGACGACCGCGGTGCAGCCCAGCGTGGGCAGCACCAGGCCGCCCTCGGCCGTGCCGCCGGTGAGCGTGAGGCTGACCGGGAACGTGCGTCCCGCACCCGGGGGCTGCGCCACCTGGCCGCTCCACCGGCCCGCGAAGCCCGCCGGCACGACGGGCGCGGGAGCGCTCGCGGGCGCGGACGGCGTGGTCGCCCGGGCCGCCGCGGGTGCCTGCGGGGCGGACGGCGCGCCGTGCCCGGCCGTCCGCCACGCCGTGACTCCCGCCAGCACGACGGCCGCGACCCCGAGGACGAGCGCCAGGGGCGCCCGGCCTGGCCGGCGGCGCGGCGGCTCCTCGACGTCGTGCCACCGCGCCGCGGTGCCGGCCCGGGCCCCGGCGCGAGCGTCCTCCCAGGCGCCGTCGTGGGCGCCGAACGGTCCGCCGAACGGGTCGGGCTCGGGCTGCGGCTCGGGCTCCGCCAGCACGGTGGTCACGTCCCCGGCCCGCAGGTGCTCCTGCGTCGCCCTCACCCGCGGGCCCGCGCCGCCCCGCGCACCCGGGCCGCCGTCGCGGACCCCGCCGAGCAGGTGGAGCAGCACCTGCTCGGCCGTCGGCCGCAGGCCGGGCTCCTTGTCGAGGCACCGCTCGACGACGGCCGCGAGCGCCCGCGGGACGCCGGTCAGGTCGGGCGGGGCGTGCAGCACCCGGTGCAGCTGGGCGACCGCCGACCCGGCGTCGAAGGGGCTGCGCCCGGTGGCGGCGAACACCATCGTGCTGCCCCAGGCGAAGAGGTCGGCGGGGGGCCCGACGGCGCCGGAGGTGACCTGTTCCGGCGCCGTGAACGCGGGCGTCCCGAGCATCGCCGCGGTCGCCGTGACGTCACCCGCCAGGTCGTGGGCGATCCCGAAGTCGATCATCCGCGGGCCGTCCGGGCCGAGGACGACGTTGCCCGGCTTGACGTCGCGGTGCACGATCCGGGCCTGGTGGATCGCGGTGAGCGCGGTCGCCGTCCCGACCGCCAACCGGTCCAGGGCCGCCCCGGACAGGGGTCCGGACGAGCGCACCAGCTGCGCCAGGGTCGGCCCGGGCACGTACTCGCTGACGACGTACGGCGGGTCGCCGTCGATGTCGGCGGCGAGCACCTGGGCCGTGCAGAACCGGGCGACGGTGCGCGCCGCGTTCACCTCCCGGGCCAGGCGCGCCCGGGCCGCGGGGTCGCGCAGGGCCGCCGCGCGCAGGAGCTTCACCACCACCTGCTCGCCGTCCGGCCCGAGCGCCAGGTAGACGACGCCCTGGCCGCCCTCGCCGAGCCGTGCGGTCAGCCGGTACGCGCCGATCCGGCCCGGATCGGTCGAGCCGAGCTCTCTCTGCAGCAGCACGCTGGGGTCCTCCCGCCGCGGCCCGGCCCGGTGGCCGGCTGCCGCCTCACCCCTCCATACGAGCGGGACGCCCGAAAGGTCACCCTCCCGGCAGGCGGTACACGGCGGCGTCCGCCGTCCGGAACGCGAGCCACCCCTGCGCCTGGGGCGGGGGGCCGCCGTACCGCAGGTCGACGAGCAGCCACCGGACGCCGTACCCCCGGTACGCCTCGGCGATCACCTCGGGCGTCGGGGCGGTGAACAGGGCGTCGTTGAGCCGGGTGCGCTCCGGGTACGGGGACGGCAGGGTGAGGTAGGGGAGGTTGGTGCGGACGGCCTCGGCCAGCGTGCGGTCGGCGTACGACCAGCTCTCGACCAGCATCCGGCGCTCGGTGAACGCGGAGTAGTAGAAGACCCGGTGGTCGGCACACCCTCCCGCCGGGGTGTGCACCAGGCAGGTGTTGTTCACGGCGACGACGTCGCCCGCCGGGGTGTGCTCGCGGACCCAGTCGAGCGCCGCCAGCAGCGCGGGCGTCAGGTCGGGGCGGGTGCGGGTGGAGCGGACGACGCTGTCCTCGGGCAGCACCGCCTGGCCCGTCCGCCGGTAGCTGTGGATCGGCTCCACGTAGTACGAGACCGTGCTCGCCAGGGCGGCGCCCCCGAGCACCGCGACGAGCGCCAGGGACGCCGTCGCCCGCCGTCCCGCCCCGGTCACGACGCCCCCGTCGTCGACCGGGCCGCCGAGCCGACGGCCCACCCGACCGGCCAGCACGCCCGCCGTCACCGCCACGGCCACCGCGCCCGTCACCACGGCCGCCAGCATGCGCAGCATCACCCCCGGGGCGGGCACCGGCGCGGCGTAGCTGGTGGAGCGGGCCACCAGGGCGAGCGTGCCGAGCAGCCCGAGCAGCCCGCAGCCCAGGCCCACCGCGGCCGCCGCGCGTCCGGGCAACGGCTCGGCCAGGGCCGCCGTCCCCCACCCGGCGAGCACCGCCAGCGCGACGCACCCGGTGAGCAGGAACCAGTGCTGGCTGGCGGCCGGGTCGTGCAGCCACGCCTTGGCCAGGTACCCGGCCACGAAGCAGCCGAGCAGGAACGCCTGCGCCTCCCGGCGCTCGCGCCGCCGGGCGAGGGCGACGACCCCCGTGTACCCCGCACCGAGCGCGAACAGGCTGACGGCGGTCCCCACGACCTGCCACGCCAGCAGGTCGCCCGCGGGGAACAGGCGGTGCAGGTAGATGCTGTAGCGCGTCGTGACGAACCACGGGACGCCCGGCACGAAGCCCAGCCGCCCGCCGCCGCCCCCGTACAGGACGGGCACCGACAACCCCAGGACGCCGACGACGACCGCCGTCGCGACCGCCGTCGCCACCAGCCGGGAACGGTCCCGCACCGCGGCGTGGCCGAGCGCGGCGAGGCACCCGCAGACGAGCACCGGCAGGATGCTGCTCTTGCCGCCCGCCGCGGCGGCGGCCAGCAGCGCGACCACCGCCCAGCGCCCCCACCAGCGGCGCCCCCGCCCGGGGTCGAACTGGTCCGGCACCAGGAGCAGCAGCGGTGCGAGGAAGGCCAGCCCGTAGACCCAGGTGGGGCTGTAGAAGGACCAGTCCTTGAACCCGCCCAGGGCCATCCAGCCCTTGTACTGGGTGAGGCTCAGCTCGCTGAGCAGCGGGACGACGGCGGCGGCGTACGGGCCGGCCCACGGCCGCCGGGCGAGCCGGGCCGCCGCGCTCGCCAGCACCCCCGCATACAGCAGCAGCAACGGCACCAGGTAGAGGCGGAACACCAGCCAGGGCAGCGCCACCCCCGTGATCTGGTGCGCCGCCGCCAGGTGGGCGTAGGTGAACCAGTGGTACGGCTGGCCGATCCCCGACAGCGTCGCGTCCGTCGGCGGCATCGCCCGGGTGGCGTCGGCGGCCCAGCCCAGCTGGTAGTACAGGTCGATGCTGAGGCTGGTGGGGCGCCGCACCGGCCACGGGGTGCCGAGGTAGTAGTAGGTCGCCGTGCCGAGCAGCACGGCCACCGCCACGGCCGCGGTCACCCCGTACCAGAGCGGTCCCCGGCGGTCGCCGCCGTCCGGCAGCGGGCGGCGCGGGTGGCGGCGGGCCGCCAGCAGCGCCGGGATCCCGACGGCGAGCGGGTGCGCCCAGTACAGCCAGCGGACCCCGGCCGCGGCCGTCGCGACGGACGACACCAGCTCCAGGGCGTAGCCGACGCAGGGCCCGATCACCAGGACGTCGAAGGGCCGCTGCCACCGCGGCGCGACCAGCCGCCAGACGAGCACGCCCGGCAACGCGATCCAGACCAGCCAGTACGCCGTGAACCGACCGACCGCCGTCGCCGGGGTCCCCCCGAGCAGGGGCAGCACCACCGCGACCCCGACCACGGCGATCCCCGGCAGGGCGCGGTGCGGTCGCCGGCGGGCCTTCACGGCGAAACCCTAGTGCGGGCCCGTCGCCTCCAGGACCGAGCCCCGCCGCGTCCCTCCCCGGATCCCTCGGACCGCCGCCGTGACCGCGTAGACGGCGGTCGCCGTCGCGATCACCGAGAAGCTCGGCGGCATCGAGGGCAGCGCGTAGCTGGCGCCCAGCCCGACCCACACCGACCCCACCGCGATCGCCGCGGCCAGCGGGACGGCGACGGCCGGGCGGGCGCTCCAGCGGGCGGCGGCACCGCCGGGGGCGGCGAGCAGGCCCAGGATGAGCAGCGCGCCCACCACCTGGGTGGCCTGCGCCGCCGTCGTCCCGACGAGCCCGAGGAAGGCCACCCCGAGCAGCCGGACCGGCACCCCGCGGGCCTGCGCGACCGCCTCGTCCACCGTGGCGAACAGCAGCGGGCGGCCCACCACGGCGAGCGCCAGCAGGACGGCGCCCGCCAGCACCGCGGTGGCCGTCGCCTGCCCGGCGTCCAGGCCGAGCACCGACCCGAAGAGGACGCCGACGCCGGTGGTGCCGCCCCCGCCCGACCGGCCGCGGGAGTACAGCGACAGGAATAGCACGCCGAGGCCGAGCACGAACACGAACACGGCGCCGATCACGACGTCGTCCGGGCGCCCGCGCCGTCCGAGCAGGCCCAGGCCGAGGGCCCCGGCCAGGCCCGCGCCGAGCAGGCCGAGGCGCAGGTCGAGACCCGCCACCAGCGCGGCGAGGGCGCCGGTGAAGGTGACGTGGCTCAGCGCGTCCGCGGCGAAGACCTGGCCGCGGAGCACCAGCAGGTAGCCCAGGGGCCCGGCGACCAGGGCGACCGCGGTCCCGGCGACCAGCGCGTGGACCATGAACGGGTGCGACAGCATGCCGGTCACCCGTGCCGCCACCGGGCCGACGGGCGCCACGCGTGCCGCCACCGGGTCAGGACGTGCCACCGGTCCAGGGCCACGGCGAGCAGATACCCCGCGAACGCCAGGGTGGTGAGCCAGAACCCGAACGGGTACGGCGTGTAGAACGCGACCGTGAGGGCCGCCCACACGGCGGTCGCCGCCATCAGCACCGACAGCCCCAGGGCCGTCGCCGGGCGGGCGGTGACCCGCTGGGCGGAGGCGGCGGGCAGCACGAGCAGGGCGAACGCCAGCAGCGCCCCGGTCACCTCCACGGTGGCCGCCACCGCGACCGCCAGGAGCAGCAGGAACGCGACGTCCGTGCGGCGCACCCCCACCCCGCGCGCCCCGGCGACGGCGGGGTCGACGGTGACGAACAGCAGCCGCCGCCCGGACGCCGCCAGCACGGCCAGCGCCGCCACGGTCACGACGGCGAGGAAGGTCACCTGGCCGCTCGTGATCCCCAGGATGCTGCCGAACAGCAGGGACGTCGTCCCGCCGAGGAGCCCGGAGTAGCTCGCGACGAACCAGAACCCGCACGCCAGCGCGAACGCCTGCACCGTCCCGATGAGGGCGCCGTCCCCCTCACCGCGCCGCCCCCCGGTCCGGCCGAGCGCGAGCGCCGCGAGCATCGTCGCCCCCAGGTACCCCAGCCAGACGGGCGCACCGACCAGGACGGCGCCCGCGGCCCCCGGGAAGCCGACCACCGAGAGGGTGTGCCCGGCGAACGTCTGGCGGCGCGCCACCATGAACCAGCCGGCGGTCCCGGCGAGGACGGCGGCCAGGGTGCCGGCCCGGAACGCGTTCACCATGAACGGCAGCGCCCACATCTCGCGCAGCGCGGCGACGGGATCGAGCCACGCGGCGAGCGCCGGCACCAGGTGGACGGCGTGCGGCGGGCCGGTCACCGGTCGTGCCGGTCGCCGTGCACGGACGGCGGCTCGGGCTGGCCGACCACGACCAGCCGCCCGTCCGAGGCCCGCAGCACCTCCACCGACGTGTCGTACAGCCGGCTCAGCGTCCCGGTGGTGATCACCTCCCGGGGGGAGCCCCACGCGGCACCGCCCCGGGCCAGGTAGATCACCTCGTCGAGGTAGCTCAGGATCGGGTTCACGTCGTGGGCGACCATGACGACGGCGATCCGGTGCTCGCGGCAGATGCGGGCGATCAGGGCGGCGACGGTCGACTGGTGGGGCAGGTCGAGGGAGTCCAGCGGCTCGTCGAGCAGCAGCAGCCGGGGGGCCGGGGCGAGCGCCTGGGCGATGAGCAGCCGCTGCTGCTCCCCGCCGGACAGCTCCCCGATCGGCCGCCGGGCGTAGGCGGTCGCCCCGACGAGGTCGACGACCTCCTCGACGCGGGCCGCGGCGGCCCGGGAGCGCCGTCCGGGCAGGGGCAGCCCCCAGCGGTGCCCGTCGAGGCCGAGCCGGACGACGTCGACGCCGCGGATGCGCAGCCCGGGGTCGAACGCCCGCCGCTGCGGCAGGTACCCCACGGCGCCGCGGGCCCGGCCGGGCGGCCCGCCGAGCACCTCGACGGTGCCCGCGGCCGGCGGCTGCACGCCCAGGATCACCTTGAGCAGGGTCGACTTGCCGACGCCGTTCGGGCCGAGCACCGCCGCGAACCGTCCCTGGTGCACGGTCGTGGAGACCCCCGACCAGATCTGCCGGCCCCCGACCCGGACGGCGACGTCCTCCAGCCGCACCGCGACGTCGGCGCCCCCCGACGCCTCCCGCCCGGCGTCCCCCGACGCGTCCCGCCCGGCGTCCCCCGACGCCTCCCGCCCGGCGTCCCCCGACGCGTCCCGCACGCCCCCGGTGGCCAGCCGGCTCACGCGCCGCTCCCGCGGGCCAGGGCGGCGGCCAGGTCCTTCAGCTGGCGCACCTGCCAGGCCTGGAAGGTCGCGCCGGGCGGGGTGAGGGTCTCGGTCACGGTGACGAGCGGGATGCCCGCCGCCCGCGCGGCGTCCACCTGGCGCTGCACGTCCGGGGTCGCGTTCTGGCTGTTGTAGACGTACACCTTGATCTTCCTGTCCGTGAGCTGCGCGTCGGCGACCGCCTTGTCGGACGCGGTCGGGTCGGTGCCCTCGCTGACGGCGGCGAGGAACGCGGCCGGCGTCGCCACCACCAGCCCGGTCGCCTCGGCCAGCGGCGCGACGATCGACTCCGAGGCACCGATCGGGGTGCCGCGGTAGGTCGTGCGGATCGAGGCGACGAGGTCGAAGTACTCCGCGAGGTCCGTGGAGACCACCCGGTCGTGCAGGGCGTCGAAGGCCGGGGCCGCAGCGGGGTCGATCGCCCGGTACTCGGCGGTGATCCGGTCGACGACGGCCCGCACGTCGGCCGGGGCGTACCAGCGGTGCGGGTTGCCGCCGTCCCGGACGCCGACCAGTGCGCCGACGTCCAGGTCGCGGCGCCCGGGCACCGGGTCGGCGGCCAGCAGCCGGCCCGCCCACGTGTCGTACCCGATCCCGTTGTGGACGACGAGCTGCGCCCCGGCCATCGCGCGGGCGTCCGCGACGGTCGGCTCGTAGTCGTGCGGGTCGGCGTCCGGGCCGTCGACGACGTCGGTCACCGTCACCCGGTCGCCGCCCAGCTGGCGGGCCAGGCTCCCCCAGACGTTCTCCGCCGCGACCACCCGGATCACCCCGCCCGCGACGTGCCCGGCGCCGCCCGGGGGCGCGGTCGCGCACCCGCCGAGCGACAGGGCCAGCGCCACCCCGAGGACGCCCGCACGCGGTACCGCCCCCCGCCCTCGCAGCGGATGTGACGGACCTGGCATGGGGCGGGCTCCTCGGACCGGGACGGCGGGCACGCGGCTCGGCGTGTCCTGCGGAGCGTAGTCGCTAACGAAAATCGTTATCAACTCGGCCGGTGCGCGGGCCTCCGGGAGGGGCACGGCGGGCGGGCCCAAGGTCGGGGTGGCGGCTGCGCCGCGCGGGCCATCATGGCGCCAGAAGGAGGCCTGACATGGCGAACAGCATCACCGAGGAATGTGTCAGCTGCGGCATCTGCGAGCCCGAGTGCCCCAACGAGGCGATCGCGCAGGGCGACGACGTCTACGTCATCGACGCGGCACTGTGCAACGAGTGCGCCGACGACGGCGGCTCGCCGAAGTGCCTGGAGGTGTGCCCCGTCGACGGAGCCGTGGTCGCCGTCTGAAGACCTCACCCGACCCTCGATGACGGGCGCCCGCGGACGTGGAGTCCGCGGGCGCGCCGTCAGGCGGGCGGGCGCTGTGCCGTCCGCGCCAGCAGGGCGCCCGCCGCCGCGAAGGCGAGTCCGAGCGCCAGCCACCCCCCGGCGGCCTCCCCGGCCGTGCGGGGACCGGCGACGAGCAGCGCGGTGAGCAGGCCCGGCCCCGCGGCCCGGGCGAGCGGCGGCGCGGACGCGAACAGGGACTGCCACTGCCCCGGCCGGTCGGGATCTGCGAGGGCGAAGCCGACGTGCCAGGCACCGGAGGCGAGCAGCACCTCCCCGCACACCTGGACGGCGACGCCGGCGACCAGCACCAGCAGCGCCGCAGCCGGTGACGCCGGTCCGGTGGCGGCGGCCAGGACCACGCACGACAGCAGCAGCAGCCCGCCCGCGACCCGCAGCGCCCGGGCCGCGCCCGCGGTGTCCCGGACCGTCCGCGCGGCGCGCACCTGCAGCAGCAGCACCCCGGCGGTGTTGACCGCGAAGACGAGCGCGACGCTCCAGGCGGGGGCGGCGGTGAACCGGGCGGCGAACAGGGGCAGCGCCACGCCGAGCATCGGCATGTACAGGTGCAGCACGCCGCTGAGCAGGGTGGCCGCCAGGTAGCGGCGGTCGCGCAGGACGTCGAGGCGGCCCGACGGCGCCGCGTGTCCCGCGGGGTGCGCGTGCCGGGCGCCGGGCACCCGCGCCGTCAGGGCCGCCGCCGCCGTGAAGGCGAGCGCGTCGAACCACAGCACCGCGACGAAGGCGCGGGACCCGCCGTCCAGCAGGGCCAGGCCGCCGAGGGCGGCTCCCGCGCCGATCCCGGCGTTGATCGCCACGTGCAGCCGGGCCCGCGCGGAGACCAGGAGCGCGGGTGGCACGGTCCGCACGAGCAGGGCCTGACGGACGCCGCCGAGCGCGCTCTGGGCCACCCCGTAGCAGCAGACGACGGACAGGAACGCCCAGCCGCCCACCCCGGAACCCGCCCCGGAACCCGCCCCGGAACCCAGGACGACGGGGATCGTGACACCCACGAGCGCCAGGGCGGTCGCCAGGCTCAGCCCGACCGCGGCGGGACGCAGCCCGACCCGGTCGGCGAGGTGGCCCAGCGGCGCGGACAGCACGAAGCCCGCACCCCAGGCGAGCGACAGGGCCAGGCCCACCCGGGCCGGCGACAGGCCCAGCACCCGGGTGAAGAAGATCGTGGACGTGACGTAGAAGCTGCCGTCGCCGACGGCGCTGCAGGTCACCGCCAGGGTCAGCGCCCGGACGGCGGCGGCAGGGGCGTCGGGCCGTCCGGGGACCGGCTCGGGGGCACGATCGCGGACCCGCTCAGGCGAACGAGAGATCACCACGGCGCGCCCGCTTGAGCTCGGCGAAGTCGGGGCAGGTCGCGAGCAGCCGGACGGCCTCGAACTGGCGCGCCGCCTCCTCGCCGCGGGCGATGCGGGTGCTCACCGGGCCGAAGAAGGCGGCGCCCTCGACGACGATCACGGGGGTGCCGGACTCCTCGCCGACCAACGCCTGCACCTCCGCCTGGGTGGCGCGCAGGAGCGCGTCGGCCTCGGCGATCTCCTGGGTGAGCGCCGGGTCGGCGGCGACGCCGTCCGGCCCGGCCGCGGTGAACCGCAGCAGGTCGGCGGGCAGCCCGGTCTCGGCGAGCGCCTCGGCGACGACCTTGGCGTGGTCCCGGTCGCCACCCACGTGCCGGCGGCGGCCGAAGGCCTCGTAGTAGGCACGGTAGGCGGCGGCGCCGTGGTCGCGCTGCACGACGGCGCCGACCCGGGCCGACCCCCAGGCGAGGTCGTTGAACTCGCGGTACCAGTCGTCCAGCTCGCGGTCCTCGTTGAGCACGGACAAGCTCATGATCTTGAACTCGACCTGCAGCGGCCGCAGGGCCTCCACCTCCGCCAGCCAGCGGGAGGTGATCCAGGCGAAGGGGCAGACGGGGTCGACGTAGAGGGTCACGGGTGTCGCTTCCATGGAAGCGATTATAGCTTCCGGGGAAGCTAGGATGCAAAGCATGGACCTGGCCCCCGACACCTCACCGAACCCCCGCCAGGGGGCACCGGAGGGCGCACCGGACGGCGCCACCGACGACGTCGCGCGGATCGTCGCGCAGTGGCGGCGCGAGCGCCCGGACCTGGACGTGGCGCCGATGCTCGTCGTCGGGCGGATCTTCCGGCTGGCCCACGTGCTGGACGGCGCGCTGCGCCCCCCGTTCGCCGCGGCCAGGCTGCACGGGGGCGACTTCGACGTCCTGGCGGCCCTGCGGCGCGCGGGGGCGCCCTACCTCGCCCGGCCGCACGAGCTGAGCACGTCGCTCCTGGTCACGACGGGTGCGATCACCAAGCGGCTGGACCGGCTGGAAGCGGCGGGACTCGTCGAGCGCCGGGAGCGCGCGGACGACGGGCGGGGCAAGCTCGTCCGGCTCACGGCCGCCGGGCTGGAGCTCACCGACCGGCTCATGGAACAGCACCTGGCCACCCAGCGCCGCCTCCTCGCCACGCTGGCGCCGCAGGAGGCCGAGCAGCTCCAGGCGCTGCTCGGCCTCCTGTCGTCCGCGCTCGAGGGCGGCGGGTGAGCCCTGCGCCGCCGGTCAGGCGACGCCCGAGGGCTCGGGCACGGGCTCGGCCGACGGCGACGGGACGGGCCGTTGCGGCGGAGCGGCCGCCACGAAGTCCCGGCCACGGATGAGCACCAGCGCGAACACCCCGCCGACGAGCGCCACCCCGCCGGTGATGAGCAGCAGGTCGTTGATCGCGGAGTCGAACCCGGCGCGGGCCAGTCGCGCGACCTCGCCCCGGTAGCGCTCCGGCACGGAGGCCACCGCGGCCGGGAGCTCGCCGCCCCGCACCCGCGCCGCCAGCTCCTGGGCCCGCGGTGCCAGCCCGGGGACGGCGGCGAGGCCCGACGTCAGCCGGGAGCTGACCACGGACGCGAACACCGCGCCCAGCACCGCGACGGCGCTGCTGGTCCCGATCTGCCGGAACGTGGAGTTCACCCCGGAGGCCATCCCGGAGCGGGCCGGCTCGACGACGCCGATCGCCGTGGACGCCAGCGCCGGGTTGACCAGGCCGGCCCCGAGGCCGGTGACGACGGACCCGACGACGAAGTGCGTCCAGGACGTGGAGGCGTCCACGCCCAGCATGAGGAACAGGCCCAGGGCCACGGTCAGCAGGCCGCCCCCGATGAGGAACCGCACCGGCACCCGCCCGGTGAGGCGCCCCGAGAGCAGCGACGACGCCAGCATCGCCAGGGAGGCGATGAGCAGCCGCACCCCGGCGTCCAGCGCGCTGTACCCCAGCGCGTCCTGGAAGTAGACGGCGATGTACAGGAACATCGCGAACATCGAGCCGTTCATCGCGAACGCCGAGACCGACCCGCCCACGAACGTCGGGATCCGGAAGAGCCCGAGCTGGAACATCGGGTCGGCCACCCGGGACTCGACGACCAGGAAGGCCGCCGTCAACGCCACGCCCGCGCCCAGCCAGGCGTAGCCGGGGGCGGCGCCGCTGCCCGTCTCGCCCAGCCGGATCAGGCCGTAGACCGCGCTCCCGAGCCCCGTGGTGAAGAGCACGAACCCGGGCAGGTCGAGCCGGCGGGTGCGGCCGATCGGGGTCTCGGCCACCTTGCGCAGCACGATCGCCACGGCGACGGCACCGATCGGCACATTGACGAGGAACGTCGCGCGCCAGCTCACGCCGCTCGTGAGGACGCCGCCGGCGATCGGTCCCAGGGCGGAGGCGAAGCCGGTCACCATGCCCCAGATCCCGAAGGCGGTGCCGCGCTGGCGCCCCTCGAAGGCGGAACCGATCAGGGCCAGGCCGGTCGCGAACATCACCGAGCCGCCCAGGCCCTGCAGGGTCCGCGCCGCGATGAGCAGGGCGGCCGAACCGGCGCACCCGCAGAGCAGCGAGCCGGCGGTGAAGACCGACAGGCCGACCAGGTAGAGGCGGCGGCGCCCGAACCGGTCGGCGAGAGTGCCCGCGGTCAGCAGGAGCGTGGCGAGCGCCAGCGCGTAGGCGTCCACCACCCACTGGATCTGGGCGAAGCTGGCGTGCAGGTCGGTCTGCAGCGCCGGCAGGGCGACGTAGAGGATCGTCGTGTCGAGCAGCAGCATGAAGGTGCCCGAGCAGACGGCGAGCAGGGTCCACCACTTGCGTTCCATGATCATACCAGGGTTTCTCGTCGGGGCTCCGGCGGCAGGTTGTGGTTGAGCCGGAACAGGTTCTGCGGGTCGTGGCGGGCCTTCAGCAGGATCAGCCGGGCATGGTCCGCCGGGTGGTAGGCACGCCGCACCGTGTCGGCGTCGACGTGCGGGCCGTAGAGGAAGTTCAGGCTGCGCCCGACGACGCGGCCGGGGAGCGCCGCCACCCGGTCGAGCAGCCGGTCGTGCGCGGCCCGGGCCGCCCCCTCGACCGCGTCGGCGGCGTCGGCCCCGGCGGCCCGTTCGGCGGCCGGGCCGCCCAGGCGGGTCACCAGGCCGAGCAGGAACCCGGCGTCGCGGTGGCCGACCGCGCCGGGCACCGCGGGCGGCCGGGCGAGCGCCCCGCCGAGGTGCCGCAGCTCGACGACCGGTGGCCGCTGCGCGCCCGCGGAGGCGGCCCCGAGCGCGCCGTCGACCACGACGTCGAGGACGGCGTCGTCGACGTCCGAGAGCAGCACGTTGGTCGCCGTGTACGGCATCGGCGACGGCGGGTCGTGGTGGATCGTGCCCGAGCGGGTGAACGGCAGCAGGCCGAGGGTGTCCGCCAGCAGCGGCGCGGCGGCCCGCAGCGGGGCGACCAGGCGCTCGCCGTCCGGGCCCAGGTGGGCGACGCGCACGTGGACGGCGTGCCGCCCCCGCAGCGGTGCGGGCACGGCCGGGGTGTCGGGGAACGGCACCAGCGCCACCGAGGAGGTGGTCGCGTCCCCCAGCCCGCGGGTCCACTCCAGGTAGGCCCGCAGCACCTGGGGGGCGTACCGGGCGTCGTGGTACAGCCCGCCGCCGAAGAGGGTGGTCACCTCCACCAGGTCGACGACCATGGCGGTGACGACTCCGAGGTTGTCCCGGCCTCCGCGCAGGCCCCAGAACAGGTCCGGCTCGCGGTCGGGGCCGGCGTGCCGCAGCGTCCCGTCGGCGGTCACGACGTCGAGGCTGCGTACGTGGTCGGCCGCGTAGCCGTGCCGGCGCGCCAGCAGGCCGATCCCGCCGCCGAGCGTGTAGCCCACGGCCCCCACGTGCGGGGCGCTGCCGCTCAGCGGGGCCAGCCCGAACCGGGCCGCCTCCTCGACGACCCGGCCCCATCGGACGCCGGCGGCCACCCGGGCGGTGCGGGCCGCCGGGTCGACGTGCACGGCGTCCATCGCCCGGGTGCTGATCAGCAGGCCGCCCCGGGCGGCACGGCTCAGGCCGTGGCCCGTCGCCTGCACCGCCACGGGCAGGCCGCGGTCGGCGGCGAAGGCCACGGCGGTCGCGACGTCGGCCGCGGTGCGGGCCGCGACGACGACGTCGGGGCGATGCGGGCGGTACCGCTGGTACCCCGACCGCTCCTCGTCGTGGGCCGGGCTCCCCGCCTCCGGCACCCGACCGGGCAGGAGCCGGGCGAGCTCGTGGACGGCGGGGCGCCCGGTCGCGGGACCGGCACCGGCCGTCGGCTCGGTGAGCACGGGCGTCTCCTCCCGGGTGGTCGGCGCGCCGGGGCGGGGCGCCCCGGCC
>Ga0302322_100001194_pt1 | contig 21118 bp, 17 predicted proteins | sample Fen_T0_2_FD_203757 | JGI IMG/M metagenome (GOLD analysis project Ga0302322, IMG submission 203757) | Peat permafrost microbial communities from Stordalen Mire near Abisko, Sweden - Fen_T0_2 | ecosystem: Environmental > Terrestrial > Soil > Wetlands > Permafrost | place: Sweden: Abisko...
TCGCGCGGGTCGGCGAACGGGCTGAACTCGTGGCGGGCCCGGTGCCGGCGCGGGTCGCGCGCCTCCGAGCCGTGCAGCACCAGCCCGACCCTGACGCCGGCCCTGGCCAGCAGCTCGGCGTCCCCGGTGAAGTCGCGGCCGGCGAGGCCGCCGAGGATCGGGCGCCCGGCCTCCAGCAGCGCGTGGGTCCACACCGAGCGGGCGTCGGCGAGGCGGCGCAGCTGCCACCCGGCGTCGGTGCGGTACGTCTGCGCGTCGACGAGCTCGTCAGCCGGGTAGTCGTAGCGCCCGTTCCGGATCGCCACGACCCGGGCGCGGACGCCGTCCAGGTTCCGCTCGGCGGCGCGCCCCCAGGCCCAGGCCTGCCCCGCGCTGTTCGCCGGCCCGATCGCGAGGACGACGGGGACGACGCCCGCTCCGGCGGAGGCCTCGGCGGGCGGCCGGACGCCCGCCGGCGTCGTCCGCAGCTCGACGCCGTCGGGCAGCCGGCCGGCCACCAGGACCTCGGGCGGCTCGACCGCCGGGTCCGGCGGCGGGTCGGCGACGAGCCGCGCGCCGGGGCGGACCGCCAGCACGAGCTCGCGGTGGACGCCGCGCAGCACGTCGGCCTGGGTCGCCCAGGTGTACCGGTCGAGCAGCTCCGGGTCGGCGAGCGCGCCCGCGTACCGCGCCGGATCGGCGAGGACGCGGGTGACCGCGGCGGCGAGGTCGGCGCCGTCGCCCGCGCGGTGCACCTCGCCCACGCCGTGCTCGCGCACGAACCCGGCCTGGGCCCGGCAGTCGCTGACGACCATCGGGACGCCCGCGTGCAGGTACTCGAACAGCTTGTTGGCCAGCGCCATCTCGTGGCTGCCGTAGTGCAGGAGCGGGATGAGCCCGACGTCGGCGCCGGCGAGGAAGGCGCTGACCTGGTCCGGCGGCACAGGCGCGAGCAGGTGCAGCCGGTCGGCGACCCCGAGCTGCTCGGCGCGCGCCCGGACGGCGGCGACCGGCGCCGTGTGCACCGACGGCACCGCGACCACGGCCAGGTGCGCCGACGGCAGGTGCACCAGCGCGTCGACTGCGGTCTCGACGCCCCGCGCGGCCTGCACGCCGCCGCTGTAGACGAGCAGCGGCGTCCCGACGGGCACCCCGGCGACCTCGCGGACCGATGCGGCGTCGCGCGACCGCGCGCCCAGCGGCGGCACGTTGAGGACGACGTCCGGGGTCCGTGTCAGGTGGTAGCGGGCCTGCAGCGCCTCGGCGAGCGGCGGCGACACGGTGACGACGCGGTCGGCGTCCCGGACGAACCGGCGCTCCAGCGCGGCCCACGCCGCCACCACCCGGCCGGTGCGCCCGCCGTACCGGGACAGCCCCGGCACCCACTCGTGCGCGTCGTACAGCCAGCGGACGTCGCGCCCGGCCTGGCGGGCCCGGGCCCGCGCCCGGGACACCACGCCGACCAGCTGCACGTCGTGCGCGTGGACGACGTCCGGGGCCAGCTCGTCGAGGACGGAGCCGAGGGCCAGCTCCAGGTCGTCCACCTCGGGGAGCACCCGGCGCGGGGACGCCCCCCAGCCCTGCTTCTGCCAGCCGCGGTCGACCACCTTGAAGCCCAGCGTGGCGGCGCGGGCGGCCTTGCGCCGGCCCAGCCCCTGCGCGCGCAGCGCGAAGCGGCGGGCGTCCACGACGGCCCGGCGCAGCCCGGCGGTCGCGCCCTCGGCGGCGCGCGCCTCGACGTCCGCGGCCGCGAGCCGGCGCCGGGCGAGCGACTCGGCCTCGGCGTCGGGCGCGAGCAGCGGGATCAGGCCCGCGTGCAGCCGCGCCCGGCGCTGCTTGCGCACGTCGCTGAGCACGAAGTCGACAGGCACCCGCACGATCCGCACCGGCCGGCCGCCGTCCGGCCGCAGCTCGGTGTCCCAGCGACGCGGCCCGGTCGTGATGCCGACCACCGTGACCCGCACCCCGAGCGCCGCCACGGCGAGGGCGCTCTTGCGCACCCGGGTGTCGTTCCGCACGTCGTTGGACACGACCATCACCACGTGCGGCACCCCCTCCTCCGCCGTGATCATGGACTCTGCCGTGATCATGGACTTCGGCGGCGGCGTCATGCCGTCACCTCGTCGTCGCCGTCCGGGAGCGGGCCCAAGAGGCCGCCCCGGTCGAGCTCGACCACGAGCCGGGCCGCTGCACCGGCCGACGCCAGCCGCACCCCGAGCGGCAGGGAGGCGCAGTCCGTCACGACGATCGTGGCGCCGCGCACGTCGTCGACCGTCAGCCGCGCCCCGGCCGGCGGCAGTGCGGTCGGGCGGCCCTGCAGCCGCCGCCTGAGCCGCCCGGCGAACCGGCGGGCCGTCACCGCGAGCGGCTCCGCCGGCGGCTCGGCCGGCGGCTCGGAAGGCGCCTCGGGACCGGACGCCGGAGTCAGCGCCGCGACCGCACCCGGCCCGACGACGCGCAGGTCGTCGGCCCACGCGGTCACCTGCGGGTCGCCGGTCACGACGACGGTCGGCACGCCCAGCCGGCGCGCCCCCGCGAGCTCCTCCTCGACGGCGTACCGCCGCCAGGCGCTCACCGCCACCACGACGATGCGCTCCGGGTCGCGCCCGGCCACCGACCCAGCCCGCGAGGCGGCCGAGGCCGACGCCGACGGGCTCAGCACCGCGTCCCCGGCGACGCCGTAGGCGGCGGCGAGCCGGGCGGTGATCGCGTCAGGGCCGTACCGCGCGTCCAGTTCCTTGCGCGCGCCGTCCGGATCCAGGCCCGACAGGGACGACGACAGGTCGCGGTAGGCGTCCACGAGCGCGTCCGGAGACTCCTCGACGTCCACGAACCGGCCCACCTTGGCCTCCACGCCCGCGAGGGCCTCCTCCGGGCCGCCGCTGCGCGTCACGATCACCGGCAGCCCGGCCGCGACGCCCTCGACGACGGCGAGGTGGAAGGTCTCGTAGGTGCTCGGGGCCAGCAGCAGGTCGAACTCCGGCAGCCGGGCCAGCACCTCGCCGTGCCGGACGACGCCGGGCAGGTGCAGCCGGTCGGCGACCCCGGCGTCCCGGGCGATCGAGGCCAGGGTGTCATGCAGCGGCCCGGAGCCGAACAGGGTCAGCGAGGCCGCCGGCCGCTCGCGCGCGACCACGGTGAACGCCCGGACCAGCCGCTCCACGCCCTTGCGCTCGATGAGCCCGCCGACGAACACCCACCTGTCGAGCGCCTCGACGGGCGCCACCCGCTGCGGGACGCCGTGGAAGGCGACCGGGTTGGGTAGCACCTCGACGCGGTCCGCGAAGTCCGGCAGCGCCGCCAGCACCTGGTCGCGCAGCAGCCCGCTGACGCAGAACACCTTCGTCGCCCGGGTGAGCAGCTCGGCGTAGTGGTCGCGGCCGGCCGGGTCGTCGAGGACGGCGCGCAGCCCGGTGGAGTGCTCGGTCGCGAAGACCGCGGCACCCGGATCGGCGAGCCGGGCCGCGAGCAGCCCGCCCCAGTACCCGACGTGCCCGTGCACCACCGGGGTGTCGAACGACCCGACCGCCCGCCGGACGTCGCGGACCATCGCCTCGGCCCGCTGCGGGATCGTCGCCCCGCCCACGGTGTACACCGGGACCCGCGTCAGCGGCCCCGCGGCACCGGTCACCCGCAGCCCGCCGTCCGCCGTCAGCCGGTCGAGCCCCGCGTCGAAGCCCGGCCGCAGCGCGTCGGCGTCCGCGGCGCCCCGGGCGCCCGGCCACTCCTGGGCATGGACGACGGCCACGTCCCGCGCGACCCGGCGCACCAGGCGCGCGTACTCGGCCACGAACGACCCGGACATCCGGTTGAACGGCGTCGGGTACCACGGGGTGGGCACGGTGAGACCGCCGACCCGCGCATCCATCACGACGCCCGCCTCCCGGCCGGGCTCAGCCGCGACCCAGGACCCGGACGGTCACGCCGGCCCACCGCTCCAGCGGCAGGGCGGCGCGCCCGTCGACGACGGTGCGGACGCCGGGCAGCTGGTCGGGCGCCAGGGAGCGGTACTCGGCGTGGTCGGTCTGCACCACCGCGGCGTCCACCGGCGTGCCCAGCGCGTAGGGGGTGAAGCCGAGGTCGACGAGCTCGCTGTCCTTGTACATCGGATCGTGCACGAGCACCTCGGCGCCGCGCTCGCGCAGCGCCGCGACCACGGGGAACACCCCGCTGAACGCGGTCTCCTTGACGCCGCCGCGGTAGGAGGCGCCGAGGACGACGACGCGCTGGCCGGCGAGGTCGCCGTGGGCCCCCTCGAGCACACCGACCGCGTACTCGGGCATGGCGGCGTTGCGCTCCCGGGCGGCGCGGACGACGGTCGCCTCCGGGTCGTTGAAGAGGTACAGGCGCGGGTACACCGGGATGCAGTGCCCGCCGACCGCGATGCCGGGCCGGTGGATGTGGCTGTACGGCTGCGAGTTGCTCGCGGCGATGACCTGGTGGATGTCGATGCCGTGGCCCGCCGCGAACCGGGCGAACTCGTTGGCCAGGCCGATGTTGACGTCGCGGTACGTCGTCTCGGCGAGCTTGGCCAGCTCGGCCGCCTCGGCGGAGCCGAGGTTCCAGACACCGTTGCCGCGCTCGAGGTCGGGCCGCTCGTCGAACTCCAGGACGGCGCGGTAGAACTCCTCGCCGCGCCGGCCGGCGGCCTCGTCGATGCCGCCGACGAGCTTGGGGTAGCGGCGCAGGTCCGCGAAGACCCGGCCGGTGAGCACCCGCTCGGGGCTGAAGACCAACTGGAAGCCGTCCGCGCCCGCGCCGTGCCGCAGGCCGGAGCCCTCCTCGAGCATGGGCAGGTAGCGGGTCCGGGTGGTGCCGACGGGCAGCGTCGTCTCGTAGGAGACGAGCGTGCCCGGCCGCAGGCCCTGGGCGATCGCGCGCGTCGCGGCGTCCATCCAGCCGAAGTCGGGGGTGCCGTCGGCGTCGACGAAGAGCGGGACGACGACCACGACGGCGTCGCTCTCCGCGACCGCGGCGGCGGTGTCGGTCGTTGCGGTGAGCCGGCCGTCACCGACGACCTCGGCGAGCTTGGTGGCCAGGTGCGCCTCGCCCGGGAACGGCTCGGCCCCGCGGTTGACCAGCCGGACGACGTCCTCGTTGACGTCGGCGCCGATCACGCGGTGTCCGAGCGAGGCGAACTGCACGGCCAGCGGCAGTCCGATCTTGCCGAGCGCGACGACGGTGATTCTCACTTCAGCCCCAGTCTCAAGGTCACGGATGGTCACGGATGGTCGCTGGAGCGACGGTCCGGTCGAGCGGCGCCACGGTCGTCGAGCCTAGCGACTCCCCGTCGGCCGGGCGCCCGACCTCGAGGACCCGGGAGCTGGTCACGGTCAGGTCGGGGAAGCGGCCGGGCAGCGTGGCCGGGTCGGTGCGCAGCGGCCCGGGCAGCGGCGCGAACCGGGCGTAGAGCGCCGCGATCGCGACCTCCTGCGCCTGCCAGGAGCAGCGCGCCGCCAGCTCCGCGCGCGGGACCCTCGGGTAGTCCGGGTCGAGGACGCGCCGGACGGCGTCCGCCAGGCCCTGCGCGTCGCCGGACCGGAACACCTCGCCCACCCCGTTCGTGCGCACGAACTCGGCCATCAGCTTCGCATCGGCCACGACCAGCGGCAGCCCGGCGTGCAGGTACTCGAAGAGCTTGTTGGGCAGCGCCTGGTCGTGGTTCGGCGAGCCGCCGGGCATCGGGTGCACCGCGACGTCCGCACCGGACAGGTGGTACAGCAGCTCGTCCTGGCCGACGGGGGGCAGCGGGTGGATCCGGTCGGCGGCACCCAGCGCCGCCGCACGCGCGAGGAGCTGCGGCACGCGCGGGTGCGGGTACGGCACCGTCACCAGAGCGAGGTGGACGTCGGGCAGGAGCGCCATCGCGTCGATCAGGGTGTCGATGCCGCGGGCCGCGCTGACCGCACCGCTGTACACCAGCAGCCGGGTCGAGGGGCCGAGCCCGGCCGCCTCGCGCACGGTCGGCCGCCGCGCCGCGACCCTGCCCTCGGCCTCCGGCGTGACCGCCACCGGCACGTTGAGGATGACGCTCGGCCGCACCGGCAGCGCGTAGCGCTCCTGCAGGACATCGGCGATGGGCTCCGACACGGTGACGACGGCCGCCGCCTCGCGGACGTAGCGGGCCTCCTCGCGCACCAGCACGGCGTGCCGGCGCAGGTTGCCCTGCTCCTCCGGCGGGATCCCGGCGAAGTTCTCCCGGGCGTCGTAGAGGACGGCGCAGTCGTGGCCGGCCGCGCGCCGGCGCCGGGCCGCGCGGACCGCCGTCCCCAGCACGAGGGGGTGGTGCGCGTGGACGACGTCCGGCTCGAGCCGGTCGAGCACCTTGGAGAACGAGGCGGCGTAGTCGTCGACCTCGGGCAGCGTGCCGCGCGTCGTCGCCAGGAACGCGGTGGCGTGCCGGCGGGCGTCCCACTCCCGCCAGGCCTGCCGGTACCCCACGTTGACCAGCCACTGCGCCCGCCAGCGGGCCCGGCGCGCCACGAGCAGCGCCTTGGCGCCCGAGTGCAGCAGGCGGAACCCGAGCCACCGCACGCGCCACAGCGGCGGGCGGCCGGGGGCGTCCGGGTCTGGGCTGCGCAGCGCGTCGGCCCGCCGTCGGGTGGCGCGGGACCGGCGCTTGAGCTCGGCGATCCGCGTCACGTACTCGTCGACCGGCGTCCAGTCGATGACGCGCAGCTGCCGGCGCCGCCGGGCGCCGAGCAGCAGCTTGTGCACGTCTCGCCGGGCGTGGGTCATGATCACCGAATGGACCCGCACCGGGCCGAGCCAGCGGTCGCCCGGCGCCGCCGACCCCGGCACGGCCTCCTCGGCGGAGAGCACGTGCACCTCGTAGCCGAGGCGTGCCAGGGTCAGCGAGAACTTCTTGGCGCGTGAGTCCGCCTCGATCGCATTGGCACGGAACAGCACCACACGCGGCGGCCGGGAGCCCTCGTCGGCCCCCGGGCCGTGCGGCTGCGTCACGATCAGCCCTCCGGCAGGTCCACGGTCCGTCCGGAGGACGCGGACGCAAGCACGGCCTCGGCGACCGCGACCGTCTCCAGGCCCTGCCGCATGGTGACGATGTCGGTGCTCTTGCCGAGCACCGCGTCGCGGAAGGCCTCGTGCTCGGTGCGCAGCGGCTCCGGCTTGGGGAAGGCGAACCGGGTCATGTCACCCTCCGAGACGCCGCGGAAGCTGGCGATCTCGTCCCAGGTGGTGGGGATCAGGCCATTCGCGTGGAACGTCAGGTCGGCCGTCAGCGTGTCGGCGACGAACGAACCGCGCTCTCCGGTGACGATCGTGACCCTCTCCTTCATCGGTGACAGCCAGTTCACCAGATGACTGGTGACCGTGCCATCGGTGAGTTGCCCCACCACCGCGACGAGGTCCTCGTGGGCGCGCCCGCTCTTGTACGCCGTCCGGGCGGCGACGCTGCGGAAGCTCTGCTGCGTCACCCAGGCGGTGAGGTCGATGTCGTGCGTGGCGAGGTCCTTGACGACGCCGACGTCCGCGATGCGCGCCGGGAACGGGCCCTGCCGGCGCGTCACGACCTGGTACATCGTGCCGAGCTCGCCGTGCTCCAGCCGGGACCGCAGCTGCTGCAGCGCGGGGTTGTACCGCTCGATGTGCCCGACGGCGCCGACCAGGCCGGCCTCGTCGAAGGCGTCCGCGAGCCGGCGGGCGGCGGCGCCGTCCTGGGCGAGCGGCTTCTCGATCATGGCGTGGACGCCGGCCGCCGCGAGCGCCAGGCCGATCGGCTCGTGGTAGACCGTCGGGACGGCGACCATGCAGTAGTCGATGCCGGTCGCGATGAGCCCGTCGACGTCGGCAAGCAGCGGCAGCGCCCCGGCGACGCCGTGCGGGTCACCCGCCGGGTCGGCCACGGCGACGAGCTCGACGTCGGACAGGCTGCGCAGCACGCGGGCGTGGTGGCGCCCCATCATGCCCAGGCCGATGAGGCCCGCCCTCAGCAGCGCCATCAGGCACCCGCCTTGGCGACCGCGTTGACGGCGGTGACGATGCGCTCGAGGTCGGCGGTGGTCAGCGACGGGTGGATCGGCAGCGACAGCGCCTCGAGGGCTGCCTTCTCGGTCTGCGGCAGGTCGACGGTGCGGTCGAACGACGGCAGGCGGTGGTTCGGGATCGGGTAGTAGACCCCGGTGCCGACCTGGTGCTCGGCGGCGAGCGCCGCGGCGAAGCCGTCGCGGTCGGACTCCACCCGGATCGTGTACTGGTGGTAGACGTGCACGGCACCCTCGGCGACCGGCGGGACGACGACGCCCGCCAGGTGCGCGTCGAGGAAGGCCGCGTTCTCCTGGCGCTGCTTGGTCCAACCGGCGAGCTTGCCCAGCTGCACGCGCCCGATCGCGGCGTGGATGTCCGTCATCCGGGCGTTGAACCCGACGAGCTCGTTCTCGTAGCGGCGCTCCATGCCCTGGTTGCGCAGCAGGCGCAGGCGCCGCGCGACGTCGTCGTCCGACGTCGACACCAGGCCGCCCTCGCCCGACGTCATGTTCTTGGTGGGGTAGAGGCTGAACATCGCGAAGGTGCCGAACGTGCCGACCGGCCGGCCCTGCCACGCGGCGGCGTGCGCCTGGGCGGCGTCCTCGTAGATCTTCAGCCCGTGCTTGTCGGCGACGGCCTGCAGCGCGGTCATGTCGGCGGGGTGGCCGTACAGGTGCACCGGCATGATGCCGACGGTGCGCTCGGTGATCGCGGTCTCGACGGCCGCGGCGTCCAGGTTGAAGTACTGCGGCTCGATGTCGGCGAAGACCGGCGTCGCGCCGGTCAGGGCGACCGAGTTGGCGGTCGCCGCGAAGGTGAACGACGGGACGATCACCTCCTGGCCGGGGCCGACGCCCGCGGCGAGCAGGCCGAGGTGGCTGCCCGCCGTGCCCGAGTTCACCGCGACGACGTGGCGACCGTCGAGGACCTGGTCGGCGAACTCGCGCTCGAACGCGGCCACCTCCGGACCCTGCGCGATCATGCCGCTGCGCAGCACCCGGTCGACGGCCTCGCGCTCGTCGTCACCGATCATCGGTCGGGCAGCGGGAATCATGCCGCTCATGCCTGCGGTACCTCCACGGAAGTCACTTCACTGAGTGTGGGCTCGCCGCCGTTGATACCAGGAGCCTCCTGATAGCGGCGGCCGGACGTCGGGCACCGCCACAGACCGTCCCCGTCGGGCTCGAGCGGCACACCGACGTGACCCACCCATCGTAACCGCCGCGCCGGAACACCGGCGACGAGAGCGAAATCGGGGACGTCCTTGACGACGACGGAACCGGCGGCGACCAGCGCCCATCGCCCGATCGTGACGGGTGCCACGCAGACCGACCGGGCACCGATCGAGGCGCCCTCACGCACGGTGACGCCGACGGGCTCCCAGTCGTCGCCGCGCTTGAGCCGGCCGTCCGGCGTCACGGCGCGCGGGTAGTGGTCGTTGGTGAACACGACCGCGGGCCCGACGAACACGCCGTCCTCCAGGACGGCCGGCTCGTAGACCAGCGCGTAGTTCTGCAACTTGCAGTTGTCACCCATGACGACGCCGTCGCCGACGTAGGCACCGCGGCCGATGATGCAGTTCGCGCCGAGGACGGCGTGCTCACGGACCTGGGCCAGGTGCCAGACGGAGCTTCCCTCCCCGATCTTCGCGTCCTGGGACACATCGGCGCTGGGATGGATGCGCGCCATCTGTTCCTGCCTCGCCTCTCGTGGGGCTGCGTGATCGCTCGGCACCGGGCCCTGGAGGGTGACCGGGCACGTCCAACCTAGCGCAACGGACCTGCCGGCTCGGGCGGCTCCGGCCAGCCCGGCCGCGCCGTCCACGCCGTCCGGCGGGGTGCGCGGCGCCTAGGCTGGCGGCGTGCGCGCACCTCATCTGCTGTACGTGGCCTGGGGCTTCCCGCCGTCCCGGACCGGGGGCGTCCACCGGGCGCTGGCCACCGTGAACGCCTTCGCGGCCGACGGCTGGCAGGTGACGGTGCTCACGGCGCCCCGCGAGATCTTCCGCGACGTCACCGGCGCCGACCCCCGGCTGGAGGCGCTGGTCGACGAGCGCGTCGACGTCCGGCGGATCCCCTTCTCGTGGCCCGCGCAGCAGACCGACCTGCGCGCGTGGCCGGCATGGCGGGTCCTGTTCCCGCGGCTGTGGGCGACGGTGCGCAAGCGGCGTGACCTGCGGGTCTTCCCCGAGGTCGGCTACGGGCCGTGGCGGGAGCACCTGGAACGCGCGGCGCTCGCCGTCCATGCCGAGCACCCGGTCGACCTCGTCGTGGCGACGACGAACCCCGAGGTCGCGGTGACGGCCGGAACGCGGTTGCACGAGGCGGCGGGCGTGCCGTACGTCGTGGACTACCGCGACGCCTGGTCGCTGCACACCTACTCGGGACGGCGACGGCACGCCCCTGACTCCGCGGTCGGGCGCTGGGAGGCGCGCAGCCTCGCCGGCGCAACGGAGATCTGGCTGGTCAACGAGCCGCTGCGCCGCTGGCACGCGGCCGCCCACCCGGACCAGGCGGCGCGGATGCACGTCGTCATGAACGGCTACGACCGCGACCTGCCGGCGGACCTGCTGCGCACCCCCGACCCGGACGCGCCGCTGCGCTTCGGCTACCTGGGCACGATGACGCACGTCGTCCCGCTGGCGGAGTTCGTCGCCGGCTGGCGCCGCGGGCGCGCCCTCTCGCCGGCGGTGGCGGCGGCGACCGCCGAGCTGCGCGGCTACCTCGGCTACTACGCCACCCCGGACGCCGGGCTCGCCGCGATCGTGGACGGTGCCGCCGACACCGGGGTGACCTACCTCGGCCCGGTGTCGAAGACGGAGGTCGCCGCGACGTACGCCGGCTTCGACGTCCTGCTGTTCCTGCTGGGCGGCGGGGAGTACGTGACCTCGGGGAAGGTGTTCGAGTACATGTCGACCGGGCTGCCGATCGTGTCCGTGCTCACACCGGGCTGCGCGGCCGCCGAGGTGCTGGCGGGCTACCCGCGCTGGCACCCGGCGCCCGACCTGTCCCCCGACGCCGTCGCGGCGGCCCTCGCCGCCGCCGCGGACGACGCCCGGGCGGGCGACGGCCCGGCGCGCGCCGCGAGCGCGCGGGAGCACGCAGCCCGGTTCCGCCGGGACCGGCAGCTGCAGCCCCGGATCGCCGCGCTCCGGGCGCTCGTCGGGGCGGCGTCGGCCACCGGCAGCCCGGCCGAGGAGGTCACCCGATGACCCGCCGCGTGGTGCTGGTGTCACTCGGGGCGGCCGCCCCGGGCGATGCCCTGCTGGCCGGCGTCGAACGGCTGCGCGCGGACGGCGACACCGTGCACCTGATCAGCCGCACCCCGCCCGGCCCGGCCCTGGCCGCGGCCCTCGACGGGCAGCTGCGGATCGGCCGCGCCGGCGGCGGCCCGATCGTGGCCGGCAAGCTCACGCTCGACCTGCACCGGCTCCCCGGCGCGCTCGCGCTGCTGGTGCGGCCGGGCGCCCGCCGCCTGGTGCGCGACGCCGACACCCTCGTCGCCGTCGACGCCGCGGCCCTGCCTGCCGTCTGGTTCGCTGCCCGGCTCACCAACCGCCGCGCCACCGCCGTCAACGGGCTCCCGGCCGCCACCCCGTCGTGATCCTGTCGTGATCATGGACTTCAGCAGCACCCGGCGGCAGGTTCAGGGCGCGCCGGCGTCGGGGTGCGGCACCGGCACCACGGTCAGGCCGTCGATCCCGGCGAAGTCGCCCGGGTTGCAGGTGTGCACCGGCAGGCCGCGTGAGAGCGCCGAGGCGGCAATCATCGCGTCGTAGGCGCGGGCGGTGTGCTTGCGGCCGTTCCGGCGCAGCGACGCGGCGACCTGCCCGAACGCCCGCGCCGCCACCGCGTCGAACGGCAACGGCACGAAGTCCGCCTCGGCCTGCTGCAGCACGGCCTGGCGCCCCGCCCGCTCGCGCTCGTCGACGGCGACGAGCGGACCCACGGACAGCTCCGCCAGCGTCACCGCCGTGATGCAGGGACGCGCCGGGAGCGCCGACGCGTCCCGCAGCCTCGGCAGCAGGATCACCGTGCTGGTGTCGAGCACGCCCGCGCCCGTCGGGCCGAACCAGCTGACCGGCGCGGGGTCGGTCACCACCTCGGATCGAGGACGGCGTCGACGTCACGCCGCCACGCGCCCGGATCCACCACCGGGACCTGCCGCCACCGCTCCAGCAACGCCTCCCCACCCAGCCCCGGCTCCACCACCGGTCTCAGCTCCGCCACGGCGCGCCCCCCTCTCGTGATCGTCACGTGCTCCCCCGCGGCCGCGCGGTCGACGATCTCGCCGCCGTGGTGCCGTAGATCTCTGATCGTCACCTCACCCACCCGCGAAGTGTCACGCGTGACACGTTCGTCGTCAATGCCCCGATCCTGCCGGGCGCCGACGCCGAGCACGGTCGACGAGAGGTCGCCTGTGGACGACGGGCGCAGCGAGCCCCGCTGTGGACGGAGGCGTCCCCGCACCCGGCACCGCCGGACGTCGGCCCGGCGTCGGCCCGGCGTCCACCGGGCGTCCACCGGGCGTCGACCGGGCGTCGGCTAACGGGCCGCGAGCTGCGCGATCCGGTCGGCGAGCACGGCGTAGGGGGACGCACCGCGCAACTCGCGATCGGCCCACTCCAGGGCGGCGGCCCGGGCCTTGGCCAGCTCCTGCGGCCGGTCGGTCCACGCGCGCAGGGCCGCGGCGGCGGCGTCCACATCGCCCTCGGGCACCAGCACGGCGGCCGGGGAGCCGTCGAGCAGGGCCGCCACCCGCGGCATCGGGGTCGAGACCACCGCGAGCCCGCAGGCCAGGTACTCGTAGAGCTTGGTGGGGACGGCGTGCTCGAACGCCGGGGTCCGGCCGAGCAGCATCATCCCCACGCTCGCCCGCGCCCCGACCTCCCAGGCCGCCCGCGGGGGCATCCGCCCGTGCAGCACCACCCGCCCCGCGACGTCCGCGCCGGTCAGCCGATCGGCGAGCCACCCGGCGTCGGCGGCCGCGACCGGCCCGACGACGTCCAGCTGCCACCCCGGGGCCGCCGCGACCGCCTCCACCATCGTGCGCAGGCCACGCGAGGTGCGCACGTCGCCGATGTAGACGGCGCGCAGCTCGGGCTCGTCGACCGACGGGCGGCCGGGCGGCAGCAGGGCGGGATCGGGCAGGTTCCGCACCACGAGCCGCCGCCGGCAGCGGTCGGCGCCGGGCGGCACGTGCTCGTCGGCGACGACGGTGAGCGTCGCGAGCCCGGCCAGCCCGACGCACCAGCCCGCGACCAGGCGCACCACCCGCAGCAGCGGACCCGGCACCCAGGCCCGGTCGGCGAGCAGCGCGACGTAGTCCTCGTGGACGTCGGCGACGAGCCGGCGCCGCCGCACCAGGGCCGCCACCAGCGCGGCCGGGACGACGTCCGGGTCGAGCGTCAGCAGCACCCGGCCTCGCGCAGCGAACGGCAGCCGGAGCGCACGCAGGGCCCGCGCCGCCATCGAGCCGCGGGCCCGGACCCGGACGTCGGCACCCTCCGGCCCCGCCGCGGCGTCACCGAGGCCGAGCACCTCGACGACCAGCCCGGCGCGGTGCAGCGCCGCAACCTCGCGGTGCAGCCGCGCGTCCGCGACGTCGTGCCCGCTGGAGACGATGCTGACGTCGACGCGGACGTCGACGCTGCGAGCAGGCATCGGCCTCAGAAGTCCTCGAGGGTGATCGCGTCCTCGCCGACCTGCAGGAACTTGGTGTACCCGGAGATCATCTCCTCCGGGGTGCCACGCCCGACGAGCTTGCCCTTGTGCAGCCAGATCGCCTCGTCGCAGAGCTCCTTGATGGTGCCGAGCGCGTGGCTGACGACGAGCATGGTCCGCGCCTTGCTGACCAGCTCCTGCATCTTGTCGCTGGCCTTCTTCTTGAAGTGCGCGTCACCGGCGGACAGCGCCTCGTCGATGATGAGGATGTCCGGGTCCATGTTGACGGCGACGGCGAACGCCAGGCGGCTGTACATGCCGGACGAGTACGTCCGCATGGGCATGTCCATGAAGTCCTCGAGCTCGGCGAACGCCGTGATCTCCTCGTACTTGGCCTTGATCTCGGCGCGGGTCAGCCCCGCGGCGAGGCCGCCGAGGGTGACGTTCTCCTTGCCGGACAGCGCCGAGTTGAAGCCCACCCCGAGCGCCAGGAGCGTGCTGACGCGCCCGTTGACCTCGATCCGGCCCTGGGACGGCGGGAGGATGCCCGCGACCGTGCGCATCAGCGTCGACTTGCCCGCGCCGTTGGAGCCGATGACGCCCATGACCTTGCCGTGCGGGACGTCGAACGTGACACCCTGCAGCGCCTTGACCTCGCGGATGACCCGCTCCCGGCGGCCCAGGCGGACGATCGCGCTCTTGAGCGTCGGGTTCTTCTGCAGGCTCGTCCGGTAGGTGATGTGGACGTTCTGGACCCGGATCGCGACCCCGGTCGGGGCGGCGGCCGCAGCCGTCGGCCCCGGCGTGGCCTGCGCGCCGACCAGCTCAGAGGCGGACAGCGAAATCACGCTCCCTCGACATGAACAGCAGCGAACCACCGACGAACAGGAGCAGCGACCAGAGCAGACCGTAGCCGAGCAGGTCCCACGACGGGGACCGGCCGTCGACGAGGACCTCGCCCTGCGCACCGAGGATGCCGTACATCGGGTTGATCGGGCTCCACGTGTAGAGCACGTGGTAGAGGCCGGTCTTCGACTCCTTGATCTTGTCGATCGTCCAGAGCACCGGCGACAGGTACAGCCAGATCCGGATGACGTACGGCAGGAAGCTCGTGGTGTCGCGGAAGTAGACCTGCAGGGTGGCGAACATGTTGGCGAGCCCGAGGCCCATCATGGTCGCCATCGCGAAGATCGGCACGAGCCAGAGCATGTGCCAGCCCCAGCGCTGCCCGGTCAGGATGTGGATGACCAGGTAGACCGCGAACGTCGGCAGGTACCGGCGGAAGGCCGTGTACACCGTCGACACCGTCAGCAGCATCTTCGGGAACGAGGTGTTGAGGATCAGGCGGCCACCCTGCGTCACCGACGTTGCACCCGTCGACATGGCACCGGTGATGTAGTAGTAGAGGAACAGCCCCGACGTCAGCAGCGCGAAGAACGACTTCGGGTCCTTGCCGCGGGCGCCGCCGCCGATCACGTCGACCAGCAGGTAGTACACCGCCGAGAGCAGCAGGGGGTTGAGCACGAGCCACAGCTGGCCGAACACGGTGTCCGTGTTCTGCGCGTGCATCGTGGTCCGGGCGAGTTCGAAGGCGAACCCGCGGCGCCGCCACAGCTCGCGGAAGTACGGCACCAGCGGCGGCAGACCGGCCTTGTGGGGCTCGTAGACGTGATGCTCGCCCAGGTACTCGTCCTGGCGAGCGCTCGAGGGCGCTTGGGTCACGGGTTCCTTCTCGGCCTTGGGGTCCCCAGGAGGATACCCGCGCGGCGCCGGGACCATGGCCGGTTGGGGCACGAGGCGTCAGGCGCCCGGTGTGGCCCTGGGCACCGGTAGCCGGTTGTACACGCCCAGCAACGCGGCGGCGTCGGACTCCCACGACAGGGCCGGCGCGGCGGCCCGGACCGCCGCCACGAGCTGCGGATACGTCGCGCAGGCGGCCTCGACGGCGCGCGCCAGGTCGACGGCGTCCCCGGGCCGGTACAGCGTCCCGACCCCGTGCTCGCGGACCAGCGCCCCCAGCTCCCCGACGTCCGTGGCGACGACGGGGATCCCGGAACGGACGGCGTGGAACAGCTTGTTCGGCATCGCGAGCCGGTGGTTGGCCCACCGGTCGGAGTGGGTGACCAGGGCGAGCCCGGCCCCGGTGAGCAGCGCGTCGACGTCGTCCACGGGCAGGGCCGGGCGCACCTGGGCGCGCCCGGGGTCGAAGCGGGCCAGCCACGTCTCGTCGGCCGGACCGACGAGCGTGACGGGCAGGTCCACGTGCCGGCTCGCCTCGGCGATCGCCTCCAGCTCCCGGAAGGGGGCCAGCCGGCCGGCGTACACCGCCCCGGTCGGGCGCGGCGGCGCGGCCGGCAGCACGTCGGGCAGCGGGAAGGTGTTCCGGACGACGGTCACGTGCCGCCAGCCGTAGGCCTGGCGCAGCGCCCGGGCCACCCCGTCGCCCACCGTGATGACGGTGACCGCGGCGCCCCCCAGCCGGGCCTCGACGGCGCGCTCCCGGCGCGCCTGCCACGGCGTCGGCCGGCCGACGCGCGGCCGGCCGGACCACAGCTCGTGGCTGTCGTAGACCAGCGGGACCCCCCGCTCGGCGGCCAGCCGGGCGCCGACCTCCAGCGCGGTGAAGTCGTGCGCGTGGACGACGTCGAAGCGGCGGTCGGCGGCGTCCGTCCCGGCCGCGGCGGCCCAGCGCCCGAAGGCCTGGTTACGGTGGGTGGGCAGCAGCAGCCAGCGCGCGACCCGGGCCGGCGGGCCCAGCCGCCGCCCGCCGAGCGAGGGCGCCCCCTGCGCCCGGAACACCGAGCTCGCCCCCGCCGAGGACGCCGTCACGCCGTCCGGGGGCTGCCAGCCGGGCGGCACCTGCTTGCCGATCACGTGCACGTCGTGACCGGCGCGGGCGAGCGTCGTCGCCTCGCGGAGCACCCGGGTGTCCGAGGCGAGCGAGGTCGCCACCAGCATCAGCACGCGCACGAGGGGCTCCGGAGGGCAGGGCGGGTCAGGCGCCGGCGGGCGGCACGGGGGTGCCGGGAGCGTCGCCGTCCGGCCCGGCCGGCGCGTCGCCGACCGGCTCCGAGACGTCCGCGGGCCGGGGGGTCCGCCGGGCGAAGCGGCGCGGGCTGGTGAGGAAGCCGAGGCCCCAGGACCAGTGCATGGTGCCCAGGACGGCGGGCAGCGCGAGCTTCGAGCGCACCGGCAGGCCCCGCCCGACCAGCACGGACGCCACCACGATCCCGGCGCCGTACCCGGCGGGCAGCGCGAGCGCCCACAGCGTGAAGGGTGCCCCGGCCAGCCCGGCCAGGCAGGCCACGACGGTGACCGGCGGCGCGAGGTACCGCGCGTTCGCCGTCCCCGGGTGCTGGCGCATGACGACGCGCCGCCACCGCCCGTAGTGGAAGTACTGCCGCCCGAGCGCCACCAGTGAGGAGCGCGGCCGGTAGGTGACGGACAGGTCCGGGCTGAACCAGACCAGGCCTCCCGCGTTGCGGATGCGGTGGTTGAGCTCCCAGTCCTGCGCCCGCAGGAAGCTCTCGTCGTACCCGCCGAGCCGTTCGAGCACCTCGCGGCGGAACACGCCGAGGTACACGGTCTCGGCCGGGCCGGCCTCGCCGCCGGTGTGGAAGCGGGCGCCCCCCACGCCGAACACCGAGGTCATCGCGGCGGCGACGGCCTTCTGGAAGTCCGTGACGCCCTCGGCCGCCATCACCCCGCCGACGTTCGCGGCGCCCGTCTCGGTGAGCAGGCCGACCGCCGTGCGCACGTACCCCGGGTTCAGCAGGCCGTGGCCGTCCACCCGGACGACGACCGGGTTCGCGGAGGCCCGGATCGCCGCGTTGAGCCCCGACGGCGTCCGCCCGGAGGGGTTCCGGACGGCGCGCACGCGCGGGTCGTGGGCGGCCAGCTCGGCGGCGACGGCGTCCGTGGCGTCCTTCGACGGCCCGAGGGCCAGCACGACCTCCAGCTCGCCGGGGTAGTCCTGGCCGAGGATCCGGTGCACCGACTCGCGCAGGTGCTTGGCCTCGTTGAGCACGGGGATGACCACGGAGACCGGCGGCCAGTCGACCTCAGCCGCCGCGGCCGGTGGGGCCGTCGGGGCTGCGGGGGCGGGCTGGACCGGGGTGGTCGTGTCGGGAGACATCAGAGCATGACGGTAGCCGACCGCGGACGTCGGCGTGCACCGGCGTGTCGAGAATGCCCCACCCGGACACGATCGTTCGGCGGGCGTCAGGCCGGGCGGCACACCGCGGCGATGTCCGAGGCCTCCGCGGCGGGGGACGCCGTCGCGGCCGCACCCGACCCCGCACCCGAGACCGAACCCGCACCCGACCCGGCGCCCGGGCCGGACGACGGGCCCGACGACGGCGGCGCGGTCGGCCGCCGCGAGGCCGCCGGGACGGCCGGCTCGGACGCCTGCTTCCGGGAGGCGTCGATGGCGGCGTCGACCTTGCCGTGGATGACCCCGAAGTCGGGGCGCGCGGGGTTGATGAGCGGCGGGACGAACTGCACGCTGCTGATCCGCTGCGACTTGGCCCTGGCCGCCAGGTCGAGGAAGGTCGCCAGCTGGCCCGCGGGCACGTCGGTGCTGACCACGCGCTTGCTGGCCGCCGCGATGTCCTGGAACTTCGTCAGCACGGTGGCCGGGTCGAGCTGGTGGACCATGGCGTCCATCACGCAGCGCTGCCGGGCCATCCGCTCGTAGTCGTTGGCGCCGTGGCGCGACCGGGCGAACCACAGCGCGTGGTAGCCGTCGAGGGTCTGGGTGCCGGGTTGGATGTACCCGGACACCTTCGACGTCCCGCCACCGATCGGCACCGGCCTGCTCACGGTGACCCGCACGCCGCCCATCGCGTCGATGAGCCGGCTGAACCCCTTGAGGTCGATGAGGACGTAGTAGTTCACGCGCAGGCCGGTGACGCCCTCGACCGCCTCCTTCATCGCCTCGGCACCGGGGTCGGCGACGCCGGGGAACAGCGACCGGTGCTCCGAACCCCAGGTGTAGACGGCGTTGAGCAGGCACGCGTCACCGCAGGACCAGCCCTGGGGCATCGCCTTCGCGGCGGCCGAGCCGGGGGCGAACGGCACGTTCTCCAGGTTGCGGGGCAGGCTGAGCAGCACGGTCCGCCCGGTCTCGGCGTCGATGCTGGCGAGGGTCATGGAGTCGGGGCGGGTGCCGATGCGGTCCGGCCCGGCGTCCCCGCCCATGAGGAGCACGTTGAACCGGCCGTCCGCCGCGGCGGACTCCCGGCCGGACCCGAAGATCCCGCTGATCAGGTCGGCGCCCGCCCACAGGCGCCGGCCGACCCCGACGAGCGCGCCGAAGCTGACCACCATGAGGACGACGGCCGCCGCGCTGATCGCCGCGCGCGGCCGGACGGGCAGCAGGCCCACCCGGCCCAGCCGCCAGGCGTCGCCGATGGCCAGCGGGACGACGACGGCCGCCGCGAAGCAGCCGACCGCCATCAGGACCAGCACGAACGGCGAGGTCAGCAGGCCCAGCACGAGCGAGCGGTCGACGAGCGCGAGGACGCCGGCGAGCACGCCCAGGGCGACGACGGTGACCCATCCCCGCAGCAGGGCCCGGCCCAGCCGGCGGTTCCCGGCCACGATCTGGGCCGAGCCGGGGACCACACAGGTGATCACCAGGAGGGTGACGGCCCGCCGCACCCGCAGGGTGGGGGTGAGCAGGCGGGGCTCGCGCACCGGACGGTCGGACAGCGTGAGGGGCGACTCGACGACCTCGGAGCTCCGCGTCGGCATCGGACCAGTATCACCAGGCACCGCCGGTGATCCGGGCATCACGCCCCGGCGCGCCGCGACCCGGCTGCGCCCGCCAGCGCAGGCTGGGCCGACCCGGCGCGCGGTGCCGGGGTGCCGTGCGGGCCCGCAGCCGCGCCACCAGCCCCGCCGGCGGCGCGTAGAGCAGGCGTCCCGGCGCCGTCCGCCGGACCAGCGCGTGGACGGCGAGGCTGAGCGCCACCGCCAGCACGGTCACCAGCACCGGCAGCGCGAGGCGGACGCCGGACGGCCAGTCGGTGACCCGCAGCCGGTGCGCGCCCCACACCAGGGCGATGATCAGCGGCGTGTGGGCCAGGTAGATCGGCAGCGTCCGGGAGCCCAGGCGGCGCAGCAGGCGGCTGCCGGTCAGCCGCACGGAGAGCGCCGTCCCGGCGAGCAGGCCGAGCAGCCGGACGGCGAGCCCCACCCCCGGGACGGCGTCCGCCCGGGTGACGACGGCCACCGCGGCCAGCCCGGCCCAGCCTGCGACGCCGACCCAGACCATCCAGGACGTCCGGACCGCGCCGCCGCTCCGCAGCCGCTCGGCGAGCCGGACGAACCCCGACCGGTACCGGGCGCCCAGCAGGAAGAAAAGGTAGAAGCGCGGCACCCCGCTCCACCCGAGGTTCCCGTCGGGCAGCCAGTCGGAGAAGCAGACCGCCGCCACCGCCGCAGCCAGCGGCACCTGGACCCGCAGCGGCACGCGTGCCCCGGCCCGCAGCAGGACGAAGTACAGCGCCAGGGCCCAGAGGAACCACAGCTCCGAGCGCGGCCGCAGGACGGTGGCGCCCAGCGCCACCACGAGATGGAGCGGCGCGGCGTCGCCCCCGGTGAAGTCGTCCGCCAGGACGGCGGCCGCCAGGTCGAGCGGCTGCCAGGCCAGGTAGACCCACCACAGGAAGACCAGCTTGTCCGACAGCAGGCGGCGCCAGTCGCCCCCGAGCCACCGGGCGCCCAGCACCCCCGAGACGGCGAAGAACAGCGGCATCCGCAGGCCGGCCACGACGTCGTCCACCTGGGACCACCCGTCGAGGTCCAGCCCGACGCCCTGCAGCCAGTCCCGGGCGTGCACGAGCACGACGAGGACGATCGCCAGCCCCCGCCCGGCGTCGATCCAGTCGTGGCGACCGGCCGTTCCCCCGTCGGACATCGTTCCGACGCTAGGGACGCGGCCGCGCCTCCGGCGTGGCACCGGCGAACGCTGGCCCGACGTCCATCGCGGCGCAGGGTGCGCGTCCCGCCCCGTTCACCCGGCCTCGGTCGTGAGGGGCCAGGGACGGGCCGGGCCGTCAGCGCAGCAGCTGGCGCGCCATCACCATCCGCTGGATCTGGTTGGTGCCCTCGTAGATCTGGGTGATCTTGGCGTCGCGCATCATCCGCTCCACCGGGTGGTCGCTGACGTAGCCCGCCCCGCCGAGCAGCTGGACGGCGTCGGTCGTGACCCGCATCGCGACGTCCGAGGCGAAGCACTTGGCGGCCGCGCCGAAGAAGGACAGATCCGGCTCGTCGCGCTCGCTCTTGCAGGCGGCGACGTAGACGAGCTGCCGGGCGGCCTCCAGCTGCATCGCCATGTCGGCGAGCATGAACTGCAGCCCCTGGAACTCGGCGATCGCCTTCCCGAACTGCTTGCGCTCCTTGACGTAGGCGAGCGCGTAGTCGAGGGCGCCCTGGGCCACCCCGACCGCCTGGGCGCCGATGGTGATCCGGGTGTGGTCCAG
>Ga0302322_100001195_pt1 | contig 21068 bp, 19 predicted proteins | sample Fen_T0_2_FD_203757 | JGI IMG/M metagenome (GOLD analysis project Ga0302322, IMG submission 203757) | Peat permafrost microbial communities from Stordalen Mire near Abisko, Sweden - Fen_T0_2 | ecosystem: Environmental > Terrestrial > Soil > Wetlands > Permafrost | place: Sweden: Abisko...
AAGGTGCGCGCTGAGCACCGGGCGGGCCGTGCCCTGCACCCGCAGCGCGCCGTCTTCGACCGTGCCCGTCAGCGCACTCGCGGTGGGGACGGCCACGGCCCCGATGCGCTCCCCCGCCGCGAGCGCCGGGAGCAGGTCGGCCCGGAGGGCGTCGTTGGTCGACGCGGCCACGAGCGCGGTGGCGAGCGTGGTGGCGAGCACCGGCCCGGGCGCGCCGGCTGCGCCGAGCTCCTCCAGCACCACGACGAGCTCAGGGATCCCGTACCCCGAGCCGCCGTCGGCCTCGGAAACGTGCAGGCCGAGCCAGCCCTGGGCGGCGAGGCCCTCCCAGAACGGCGGCCGGGCCTCGTGCTCGGCGTCGAGGAGCGCCCGGGCGACGGAGGGCGGGCAGTGGCGCGCCACCCAGCCGCGGACGGCTTCGTGGAGGGCGTGGTGGTCTTCGGTGATCCCGATCGGCATGGGTGCGACGCTAGGCGGATGGCCACGCCGGCTGCGATCCCGACGCCCCGTCAGATTGCCGCGGCTGCGATCCTGTCGATGATGGCCGCGAGCTCGCGGGGGCGGCTCAGCATCGCGTTGTGGCCGGTGTCGAGGTCGACCACGTCGACCGTCCCGCCGGGGCTCGCCTCCAGGTTCGCGATGTGCGCGTCCTGCTGGTCGACCGTGACCGACGCGTCGCGCAGCAGCCGCACCCAGGTCTTCGGGATCCCGGCCGGAACCTCGGCCCGCGACACCGGCTCGTCGATCACCGGCAGCACCTCGGCGCCGAAGTGGTCGAGCACCAGCTGCATGGCCGCGGCGTCGAGATCGGTGCCGAACATGTGGCGCAGCACGTCGTCGGGGAGTGACGGCCCCGGGGCCTCGGAACCGGCCGGCGCAGCGAGCGCCGCGGCGAGGCTCGCGCGCGACAGCGCAGCGATGTCGCCGTCGAGGGTGTCGAGCACAGAGCCGCCCTCGGGAGGTACGGCGCACGAGAGGAACACCAGGTGCGCCACGCGGTCGGGCGCTCGCCGCGCGACCTCGGGGATGGTGACCCCCGCGAGCGAGTGGCCGACGAGCACGAAGCGGTCGTAGCCCGCGGCGTCGGCGTCGGCGAGCACCGACGCGGCGAAGTCACCGACCGTCAGCGTGCGCAGCTCGGGCAGGTCCGCGTGCCGGTCGGGACCGCCCCGCACCGCCTTGGGCGGGAGGTCGACGGCCAGCGCAGGGGCCGCGAGCTCGGCGACGAGCGGCGCCCAGCACCACGCGCCGTGCCCACCGCCGTGCACCAGGACGACGGGGAGGCCGGCCACGGGGCTACTCGCCGTCGCGGGTGATGGTGATGGCGCGGGTCGGGCACCCGTCGACGGCCAGGAGGATCTTGTCCTCCGGCGCGCCGGTGGGGTCGACGACGATCGCGATGCCCTCGTCGTCGAGGTCGAACACCCCGGGGGCCCAGAACAGGCAGTTTCCCGAGCCCATGCAGACCTCGCGGTTGACCTCGATGCGCATCATCACGGCGGTGAGCCTAGGACACGGCGCGGGTCGCGATCAGGCCGAGAGCTCGAGAAAGCGTTCGTACCGCTCCCGGACGGGCTCCAGCCAGGCGGGGTTCGGCTCGACGGTACGGCCCCGGGTGGCCCAGCGTCGGCCCGCGGTCATCGCCATCGGCTCCTCGAGCCCCGCCGCGATCCGGGCCAGCCACGCGGAGCCCAGGGCGCCGCCCTCGGGGACGCCCACGCACTCGACCGGCAGCTCGGTGGCGTCGGCCACGGCCTGGAGCCACTCGTCGACCCGGATCCCTCCGCCGGTGGCGACGATGCGCCGCGGCTCGAGCCCGGTATGGGTGCGGGCGGCGTCGAGTGCGCGGCGCGTGACGAACCCGGAGGCCTCGTACGTGGCCCGGCGCACCGCGGCGGCGTCGTGGGTGAGGTCGAGGTCGGCGAGCACGGCGCGGCGGTCGGGGTCGTGCAGCGGCGTCCGCTCGCCTCGGGGGTAGGGAGCCCACACCGGCACGCGGTCGGCGCGCGCTGCGCCACCCCCGTCGCCGATCATGCGCCGGGCCCAGTCGCAGAACAGGCCACCGGCGTTGCTCGGGCCCCCCACCAGGAGCTTGCCCGGCGCGGTGTGCGGGATCGTCCAGTACCCGGGCACCTCCGCCTCGCTGGTGGTGACCGCCCACACGATGAGGGTGGTGCCGAAGATCACCAGCACGTCGCCGTCGTCGTCGGCCCCGGCCACGAGCTGCTCGGCGAAGGCGTCGATGCACCCGGATGCGAGCGCGGGTCCATCGCCGTCGACCCGGCCGCACTCCCAGCCGGTGGGGACGAGCCGGGGGAACTGCTCCACCCGCGCGCCGATCTCCTCGACCAGCGCGCGGTCCCAGCCCTGGAAGTCGAACAACGGGATCGCGGTGGCGGCAGTCGACGTGTCGAGCACCGCCTCCCCCGCGAGCTCGTGGTTGGCCACCGCCTGCGCCGGCCACAGCCCCGCCGCGGCGGGCGACTGCTCGACCATCCAGCGGGCGAAGTTGCGCAGCTCGCCGGTCTCGGCCGGGCTGCCCGTGGCGCCCCCGCGCGCGCGGCCGCGTTCGTCGCCGTAGAGCAGGCCCGGCTGCAGGGGCGCGCCGGCGGCGTCGACCGCGGTCAACGACGGCACCATCGCGGCGACGCTCACCCCGCGCACCCGCCTGCGGTCGACCTCGGCTTCGATCGCAGCGAGCGCGGCGCGGGGCCCGTCGCGCCACGCCGTCTGCACGTCGTGCTCGAAGCGGCCGGGCGTGGGCACGCGGAACTCGTGCGGGACGCGTGCCCGCGCGACGACGTTGCCGTCGTCGTCGGCCGCGATCGCCTTCACCGACGACGTGCCGATGTCGATCCCGACGGTGACCGGCACCCCGCTCACTGGGAGACCCCCACGATGCCGAGCACGTCGTCGTGCAGGAGGCCGTTGGTGGTGACCGCGTTGCCGCCGTCGGCGCGGCGCACGCCGGTGCGGTCGGTGACGCGGCCGCCGGCCTCTTCCACGATGGGAATGAGCGCGGCGATGTCCCAGATCTCGAGCACCGGCTCGAACATCACGTCGGCGATGCCTTCGGCCACGAGCATGTGACCCCAGAAGTCACCGAAGCCGCGCCGGTCCCACACGCGGTGGGTGAGCGCGGTGAACTCCGGGCCGCTGCCGAACGCGTCGTACGCGAGGAGGTCCGCGTGACACAGCAGCGCGTCCTCCAGCGTCGCGACCGCGGAGACGTGGATCCGCTCGCCGTTCGCGAACGCGCCGCCCCCGCGGGTCGCCCACCAGCGCCGCCCGAGCGCGGGCGCCGACACCATCCCGAGCACGAGGTCGCCGTCGACCTCGAGCCCGAGCAGCGTGGCCCACGGCGGCGAGCCCCGCAGGAACGACTTCGTGCCGTCGATGGGGTCGACGATCCAGCGGCGGTTCCCCGCGACGTGCACGCCGTACTCCTCCCCCACGATCCCGTCGTCGGGGCGCTCACGGGCGAGCTGCGCGCGCAGCGCCTCCTCGACCGCGTGGTCGGCCTCCGTGACCGGCGTGCGGTCGGGCTTGGTGTGCACGACGAGATCACGGGCGCGGAAGCGCTCCATCGTGATCGCGTCCGCGGTGTCGGCGAGGGCGCGGGCCAGGTCGAGATCGGCCGCGAGGTCGGGAACGGGTTCCGTGGCGATGGGCCGGAATGTAGTGGGCTCGCCGGCGGTCGGCAGGCCGAGTGGGCTCAGCCCCCGCCGCTGCTCCCGCCGCCCGACTGGGCGAGGGTGAGCTTCAGGCCGTCGGCGAGCTGCTGCTGCTCCGCGGGCGTGAGCTTGGCGCCCGAGTGCAGGCCCAACCACGTGTAGTAGCCGGGGGGCATGCTGGCGTTCTTCACCGTCTCGATGATGTCGCCGGTCTCGCCCTTGCCGCCGGTGTTCCACTCCGAGAAGTTCAGCGCGGCGCGTCCGTCGCTCACGTGACCGCTGATCCACCACGACAGCGGAGCGATCTTCTCCCACGCGTACGGCTTCGACTCGTTGCTGTGGCAGTCGAAGCAGGCCTTCACCGCGAGCGCGCGAGTCTGCGGGCTGTCCCAGTTCGGCTCGCCGGTCACCGGTGGGTTGCTCACCCGGATCGGCACCAGCTGCATCAGCAGGAACACGACCACCGCGGCGATCAGCGCGGTCAACCACCAGCGGCGCGATACGACATCCATCACCTTGCCCATGGGTCCATGCGACCACGGCGGGCGAGGGCCGGACAGGGCCGGAGGTCCCGGGGTTGTCGGGTACCTCAGCCCGGCAGCACCTCGATCACCGTCGCCGAGCCCATGCCGCCACCCGCGCACATCGTGGCCACACCGATGCCACCGCCGCGACGACGCAGCTCGTACGTGAGCGTGGTCAGCATCCGCGCGCCTGTGGCCGCGACCGGGTGACCGAGGCTGCACCCACTGCCGCTGACGTTGACGATCTCGTGCGGGAACCCGAGGATGCGGCTGCAGGCGACCGCCATCGACGCGAACGCCTCGTTGATCTCGACGAGCGCGACGTCCTTCGTCGTGAACCCGCCGCGTTCGAGCGCCTTCGGAACCGCGACCGACGGGCCGAGCCCGGTCTCCGCGGGCGGGACGCCGGCCGATGCCCACGAGCGGATCACCGCGAGCGGCTCGAGACCGTGGGCCTTCGCGTAGTCGGCATCGCACACCACCATCGCGCACGACGCGTCGTTGAGGCCCGACGCGTTGCCCGCGGTGATGGAGAACCCGGGGATCTCCGGGTGCAGCGGGCGCAGGGCCGCGAGCGACTCGAGCGTGGTGTCGCGGCGCGGGTGCTCGTCGACGTCGAAGACGCGCGTCTCGCCCTTCCCGGCCGAGACCTCGACGCCGAAGATCTCGTCGCGCAGCCGACCCTCGTCGGTGGCCGCGATCGCGCGCATGTGCGAGTGGTACGCCCACTCGTCCTGCTCCTCGCGGGTGATCCCGCACTGCTGTGCGGTGTTCCACCCCACGGTGATCGACATGTCGCGGTCGGGCGCCTCGGGCGTGGCCCGGTGGCTCGGCGACAGCCAGGGCGCGACCCCGGCGTAGCTCCCCTTCAGCTTCTGGAAGACCTGGGGCGACCGCGAGATGCTCTCGGTGCCACCCGCGATCACGACCTTGTCCATCCCGGCCATGATCCCGGCGGCCGCGGTCTGGACCGAGGCGAGGCTCGTCGCGCAGTGACGGTTGTGCGCGAGGCCCGGTACCTCGATCATCCCGAGCTCCACCGCGATGTACCGGGCGATGTCGCCGCCGCCCTGGAGCACCTCGCCGAGGACGATGTCGTCGACGTCGTCCACCGGGATGCCCGAGCGCTTCAGCGCCTCCTGCACGGCGAACTTGCCGAGGTCGAACGCGTCGTAGTCGACGAGCGAGCCCTTGCGGGCCGATCCGATGGCGGTCCGGGCCGCAGCAACGATGACGGCATCACCCATGGTCGCGCACTCCTGATGTCAAGCGGGGCCTTCGACAGGACGAAGACAAGTGGTGGATCGAGCGTAGTCCTGGTCCCCGGGTGCCCGTCGAGGGCGCCGAAGCCCCGGGGATCCGTCACGGCACCGAGCGAGGGCAGCGCACACCGTGGGCCAACTGGCAACCGAAACGGCACGCGACACCACGCCTGACACCGCGGGCGACGCAGCGAGCGCGCCCACCCGCGACCCGGCGCGGTGGCTCCGATGGTCCGTCGCGGCGTTGGGCGCGGTCACCGTGCTCCTGCTCGCCACCGGCGTCTACCTCACGATCGCGTACCGCCCCGGGAGTCGGATCGACACCAAGGGCGTCGACACCCGCCCCGGGCTCGTCGCGTTGTCACAGACCGTCCACGCGGTCGGCGCGTACGCCTTCGTGCTGCTCGTGTGCGTGGTCGTCGGCCTCGCGCTCGTGGTGGCCAACCGCCGCAGCTACGGCTCCGGGGTGATCCTCGCGAGCGGGTTCGGCCTGTTCTTCGTGTCGGTCGGGTTCCTGGTCACCGGCCTCCAGCTCCCGTGGCGCGGGTTCGTCTCGGTGGCCCAGGGGTTCTCGGGCTCGTTCGACGGGATCATCGGGTTCCCGCGCGAGGTCATCTCGGTGCTCGTGGGCAACGGCCACATGACCCCCGCGCGCTACGAGACGATCGCGTGGATCCACGTCGCCGGTCTGCCCGTGTTCGCGGTCTTCGCCGCTTGGTGGATGCTCGGCGCGCTGCAGGCCGGGAGGGCGGCCGCGGCCCAGCGGACCGCCCACGGTGGCGACGTCGGCCCGACCTCCGGCGCCGAGCCCGGTCGCCCCGTGACCCTGGCCGAGCAGCTCTTCGGCACCGACGACCCCGACACCGTGCGGCTGCAGGTCGACGCGTTCCTCTTGCGCCACCTCCGCAGCGGGATCGCCGCGCTCGACTTCACCCGAATCGGCAGCGGCATCGTCCTCGGCGTCACCCTCGCCGACGGCCGCCCCGCCGTCGTGCGGCTCTACCCGCCGGGGGCCAACGCCGGCTCCCTGCGCGCCGTGCAGGACGTGCAGGCCGCGCTGTCGGCGCAGGGCTTCCCCGCGCCCCAGCCCCTGGTCGAGCCCGTCCCCTTCGGGGTCGGGCTGGCCACCGTCGAGGGCCGCCTCCACGAGCCTCCCGCCGGCGAACCGACCGACCGGGCCACCCGCCGGGCCCTGGCCCAGGGCCTCGCGGTCTTCGTCCGGCTCGCCGCACCCGCCGCCCGCCACGCCGAGCTCGCGGGCCGGGGGCCGCTCGGGCCGCCCGCGTCCGGGTCGGTGTTCCCCGAGACCCCGCCGTTCGACTTCGCCGCCACCGCCGGGGGCGCCGAGTGGATCGAGGAGCTCGGCGGCCGGGCCCGGGCCCTGCTCGACGTCGCGCCGGTGACCGTCCCGGTCGTCGGCCACTTCGGATGGCGGGCCGAGAACGTGCTCGTGTCCGAGGGGCGGATCCACGCGGTGTTCGACTGGGAGCACGTGGGGACGGCGCCCGAGGCCGTGGTGATCGGCTCGGCCGCCCACCAGTTCACGATCGACGGGCGCTCGCCCCGGCCTCACGTCCCCACGGCCGAGGACATCCAGGAGTTCGTCGTCGAGTACGAGGCCACCCGCGGCGCCCCGCTGTCGTCCGACGACCGGGTGGCCGCCCGGGCCGCGTACGTCTACTGCACGGCCTACGGGGCCCGGTGCGAGCACGTGCTCGCCCTCACCGGGCAGGCCACGCCGGGGCGGTTCCGGGAGCGCCTGGCCAATGCCGGCGCTGCGCTGCTCGCCTGAGCGCGGCTAGGTTTCGGGCGCCCACGAACCGCCGACGAAACGACACAGGGGGACCGCGCACCGTGGCACTCACCGAGCTCAAGGGCCAGAACACCGGGACGACCAGGGTGGTCGTCGAGCGCGGACCCGTGCGGGTCTTCGCCGGCGCCCTCCTCGACGACGACCCCGTCTACCGCCAGGACGAGCCGGGCGGGCCCGTGCCCCCCACGTTCCCGTTCGTGATGCCGTTCTGGGGGTCGCTCGGCACCGGTGGCGCGGCCGGCCTTCCGGTCGAGAAGCTGCGGGGCCCGGGGCGGGCCATCCTCCACGGTGAGCAGGAGTTCGTCTACACCCGCATGCCCCGGGTGGGCGACGTCCTCGACGGCACGACGGTCATCACCGACGTGTACGAGAAGGAGCGCTCCAACGGCGGGAAGATGGAGTTCTACGTCTCCGAGACCGACTGGCGCGACGCCGACACGGGCGAACCCGTGGTGAAGACGGTCTTCACGATGATCGTCAACGTCCGGCCGCCGAAGCAGGATTGACCGACCTCCTCCACAACCTCACCCTCGGCGACGTCCTGCGGGAGCACACCCGCAGCCGGCCGCAACGGCTGGCCGCGGTCGACGGTGAGGTCCGGCTGACCTATCCGGCGCTCGACGCGCGGGTGAACCGGTGCGCGCGCGCCCTCGCGGGCGCGGGCGTGGGCCCGGGCGACCGCGTCCTGTGGCTGGGACAGAACTCCTACCGGGTGCTCGAGCTGCTCCTCGCGGCGGCGAAGCTCGGCGCGCTGCTCTGCCCGGCGAACTGGCGCCAGACCGCCGACGAGCTCGCCTTCGTCGTCGACGACTTCACGCCGACCGTGGTCGTCTGGCAGGACCTCGAGGTCGGCGATGCCGTCGCGTCCGCCCGGACGAAGATCACGCACACCGCGCGCTGGGTGCGCCACGACACCGACGCCGACGACCCCGACGGGTACGAGGCCCTGCTCGCGGAGGGCGACGGCGACCGCGACCCCGACGTCGAGGTCGACGGCACGGCCGGGGTGCTGGTGATCTACACCGCCGCGTTCTTCGGGGTGCCCAACGGCGCGATCCTCTCGCACACCGCGTGCATCGCCCAGGGCGTGGTGTACGGGGACCTCACCGGCGAGACCGGCGACAGCGTGTACCTCAACAGCGGACCGATGTTCCACCTCGGCACGCTCATGCACACGCTGGCGGTGCTCGTGGCCGGCGGCACCAACGTGTTCGTGCGCCGCAACGACGGCGCGGAGCTCGCCCGCATCATCCACGAGGAGCGCTGCACCGGCGCGTTCCTCGTGGGGCCGATGATCGACGGCGTGCTCGAGGCCAACGCCGACGGGCGCTACGACCTGTCGAGCCTGCGCGGCCACCGCGGCATCTCGGCGTGGGACGCCGCGACCGTCCCCGACCCCAGCCGCTGGGCCCGCCACCCCGGCGGGTACGGCCAGACCGAGGCCGTGGGCATGATGACCTACACCTGCCTCGCGCTGGGCGCGCTCGGCACCCACGGCCGCACGTCCCCCTGGCTCCAGGTGCGCATCGTCGACCCCGACGGCGCCGAGCTGGCGCCCGGGGAGACCGGCGAGATCGTGGCCCGGGGCGCGACGGTGATGAACGGGTACTGGAACCGGCCCGAGGAGAACGCGTACCGCCAGCGCGACGGGTGGCACCACACGCGCGACCTCGGGCGGCGCGAGCCCGACGGCTCGCTGTCGTTCATCGGCCCGGCCACCCGCATGATCAAGTCGGCCGCCGAGAACATCTACCCGGCCGAGGTCGAGGCCTGCATCCGCTCGCACCCGGCGGTGGCCGACTGCGCGATCATCGGCATCCCCGACGACACGTGGGTCCAGAGCGTGAAGGCGATCGTGGTGCTCGCACCCGACGCGGCGGCCACGGCCGATGACATCGTCGAGCACTGCCGCAGCCGCATCGCGTCGTACAAGAAGCCGCGGTTCGTGGAGTTCGCGGACGCGCTCCCCCGTGCCGGGTTCCTCGTCGACTACGACGTGCTCGACGCGCGCTACGGCGGGGGCAACTACCCCGGCGGCACCACGAGGTCGACGTGAGGTCGCGGTGAGCATCTTCGAGTCCGGCCCGGGGCCCGACGGTGGTGGCGAGACCACCCGCCACCCCTACGGGAACTACCGCCGCCGCATCCGCCTGGTCAACACCGACGCGCGCACCGTCGTCGGCGGGCTCGAGGACGACTTCCACTACTTCGTCGTGACGGTACGTCACGATGGGGCCGTGGTGACCGGCATCGAGAGCCGCGCGACGCGCTGGCCATGGACGACCTGCCCCGACGCCGGGAAGCAGCTCGACCTGCTCCTGGGCATGGAGCTCTCCCCACGGTGCCTCGCCGTGGGCGACGTCGCCAACCCACGGCACCAGTGCACGCACCAGTTCGACCTCGCGGGCCTCGCCATCGCGCACGCGACGCGCGACATCGCGTCCCGCCAGTACGACACCGAGATCCCGTACGGCGCGCAGTCCGGCGGCCCCCGCGAGGTGCGGCTCTGGCGCGACGGCGAGGAGCGCCTCGTGTGGACCCTCGACGGCCACGCCTGCGTCGGACCGGAGCCCTACGCGAGCGCGCCGTGGCGCGGCGGGTTCCTGAAGTGGGCCGACACCTCCCTCCCGATCGACGACACCGAGGCGGCGGCGGTCCTGCGCCGCTCGTGCGACATCGGCTTCGGGCGGGGCGCCGACCTCGAGTCGTACCCGCGGGCGAGCCAGCTCGGCATCGCCTCGAGTGGCATCTGCTACACGTTCCAGCCCGATACCTCCGCGGTGAGCTTCCGCCAGCTCGGCACGATCCGCGACTGGGACGGCCATGTCGACGAGATGCTCGCCGACGGTCCCCACTCGCCACAATGAGGACACCATGAACCTCACCCTCCTCCTCGACATGGCCGCAGCCGGCTTCGACGACCGCGTGGCCTTCGGGCCGCGCGTCGGCGGCGTCACCTACGCGGAGCTCGCCGCCCGGGCCGACGTCGGCGCGGCCCACCTCCGGAGCCTCGGCGTCGAGCACCTCGTGTACGTCGCGACCAACGGGCCCGAGTTCCCCGTCGCGCTGTTCGCGGCCGCCCGGGCCGAGGTGCCGCTCGTGCCGATCAACTACCGCCTCGGCAAGGAGCAGCTCCACGAGCTGCTCGCGGCCCACCCGTCGTCGCTGGTGATCCTCGAGGACGAGATCCGCGAGCTCGCGGGCGAGGTCGGCCGCGCGCGCGTGAGCCCGGCCGAGTGGATGACGATCACTGATCCCGCCAACGGCGGCGACGCCGGCCCCGAGCCCAACGACTCCGAGGCCATCGCGCTGCTGCTGTACACGTCGGGTACCACCGCGGCGCCCAAGGCGGCCGTGCTCCGCCACCGCCACCTCACGTCGTACGTGATGGGCACGGTCGAGTTCGCCAGCGCCGACGAGGACGACGCGAGCCTCGTGAGCGTGCCGCCGTACCACATCGCCGGCGTGTCCAACACGGTGTCGAACCTCTACGCCGGCCGGCGCGTCGTGCACCTCACGAGCTTCACCCCGCAGGGCTGGCTCGAGACCGTGCGGACCGAAGGCATCACGCACGCGCTCGTCGTGCCCACGATGCTGGCGCGCGTCGTCGAGTTCCTCGACGAGATCGGCGTGCCCGATGCCGCGGTGCCCACGTTGCGCTCGCTCGCGTACGGCGGTGCGCCGATGCCCGCGCGCATCATCGAGCGCGCGCTCACGCTCCTTCCCACCACCGACTTCGTGAACGCCTACGGCCTCACCGAGACCAGCTCAACCGTCGCCGTGCTCGGCCCCGACGACCACCGGGTCGCCGCCGCGAGCGACGACCCCGCGGTGAAGGCCCGGCTCGGGTCGGCGGGCACGCTCGTGCCCGGCATCGAGGCCGAGATCCGCGACCCGTTCGGCGACCTCGTCACACCCGGCGAGGTGGGCGAGCTCTACCTGCGCGGCGAGCAGGTCTCGGGCGAGTACCTCAACCGAGACGCCGCGACCACAGCCGACGGCTGGTTCCCCACGCGCGACCGGGCCCGGCTCGACCCCGACGGCTTCCTGTTCATCGAGGGCCGGGCCGACGACACCATCATCCGCGGCGGCGAGAACATCGCCCCCGCGGAGATCGAGGAGGTCCTCCGGGCCCACGAGGCCGTGGCCGACGCCGCGGTGTTCGGCCTCCCCGACGAGGAATGGGGCCAGGTCATCGCCGCGGTGATCGTGCGCAAGCCCGGCCACGACCTCGACGTCGAGGGGGCCCGCGCCTTCGCCCGCGAGCACCTCCGCTCGTCGAAGACTCCCGACGTCGTCGAGTTCCGCGACGAGCTGCCGCACACCGAGACCGGAAAGCTGCTGCGCCGGGTGCTCCAGGCCGAGCTCACCGGCACGCGCTGACGCTCGAGGCGCGGCGGCGCCGTGGCTGCGGTGCTAGCCCAGGCCGACCAGGTCGGCGAAGCGGCGCATGCCGTCGATCGCGTCGCGCGGCCGCTCCCAGGGCGAGAAGACCATGCGGGTGACGCCGAGGTCCTCCCAGCGCCGGACGTCGTCGACCGACGCGATGGGTCCGCCGAGGCAGAACTGGAACCCGGTGGCGTCGCGGCCCTCGGCGTCGAGCAGCTCACGGATGCGGTTGATCTGGCGGGCCCCCGACTCGAAGTCGTGGCTCATGCCGATCCAGCCGTCGCCGTGCTTCGCGACCCGCCGGAGGGCGGCGCCGCTCTCGCCGCCGACGAGGATCGGCGGCCACGGGTCCTGCACGCACTTCGGCACGAACACCGCCCCGTCGAACGAGAAGAACTCGCCGTGGTGGGTGACCTCGTCCTCGGTCCAGAGGCGCTTGCACACCTCGATCGTCTCGTCGACGCGCCGGCCGCGGGTCGCGAAGTCGAGCTCGGTCGCGATCCACTCCTCCTCGAGCCAGCTCGCGCCGATCCCGAACTCGAACCGGCCGCCGGAGACGATGTCGAGCGTCTGCACGGCACGGGCGGTGACAAAGGGGTGGCGCAGCCCGATGTTGTACACGTGGGTGCCGAGCCGGATCCGCTGGGTACGCCCGGCCAGGAACGACAGGTACGCGAACGCGTCGTAGATCGGGGTGGTGGGCGGCACCGGCGGGTGCGTCTCCCCCGGGTGGGGCGACCGGCTCATGCGGGTGGTGAACATCAGGTGCTCGGGCAGCCACACCGACTCGTAGCCGAGCCGCTCGGCCTCGACGGTGATGTCGCCGAAGAACTTGGCGTTGGCCGCCCCGAGTGCGATGCCGTACTTCATGACGTGCGCCACGCCCCTTCGCTTGCTCGGATCCAGCCCGCGGCGGCGGTGTTGCCACCGTCGACGTGGACGGTCGTCCCGGTGACGAACCGGCTGAGGTCGCTCGCGAGGTAGACGGCGGCGCCGGCGACGTCGTCGACGTGGCCCGCGACCGGCAGCGGCGTGTGGATGCCCATCTCGCCGTTGGCGCTGATGCCCGGCGTGGGGATGACGTCGGGGGCGATGCAGTTGACCCGGATCAGGCGCTCACCCAGCTCGAGGGCCAGGCTCTTCGAGAGGCTGAACACCCCGGCCTTCATCGCGCTGTACACCGCGTAGTTGGGGCCGGCCCGATGGGCCTCGATCGACGTCACGTTGATGATCGATCCGCCCGTCGCAGGGAACAGGGGCGCGGCGGCGCGCACGAAGTTGGTGACGCTGGTGAAGTTCTCGCGGATGAGGGCGTCCTGGCCCTTGTCGTTGACGTCGAGGAACGGCGCGGAGAACCCGCCGCCCGCGTTGTTGACCAGGATGTCGATGTGGCCGAACTGCTCGCCGACGACACGCACGAAGTCGCGCACGGCGTCACCGTCGCGGACGTCGAGCTCGCCGGCCACGACGCGGCGGCCCTCCCGCTCGATCGCGTCGGCGGTGGCGTCGAGGTTCTCGACGTCGCGGTCGCACACCGCGACGTTCGCGCCGAACTTCGCGTACGCGAGCGCGATCGCTTCACCGATGCCGACCGCCGCGCCGGTGACGATCGCGACGCGGTCGGTGAGGTGGACGTGGCTGGGATCGAGGGTCACGCCGGCGGAGGCTAGCGTCGCCGCGCGATTCGTGCGGGCGTTCCCCGATACGGGGCGCCGCAACCGGAGGGGGACTCCATGGCATGGTCGGCCGACGGCAAGCGCGTGCTCGTGACGGGGGGGTCGGCGGGCATCGGCGCGGCGCTCGCGGAGGGCTTCGCGGCCCGGGGTGCGGTGGTGGGGATCTGCGGTCGCCGCACCGACAAGCTCGCCGAGGTGCTCGCCCGGCTCCGGGCGCACACACCGGAGAGCCGGTCGTGGGCGGTCGACCTCGCCGACCTCGACGGCGTCGCGGCGTTCGCCCGGCAGGCCGACGCCGAGCTGGGCGGGATCGACGTGCTCGTCAACAACGCGGGCATCCCCAAGCGCCGTCGGGTGCAGGACCTCACGGTCGAGGTCGTCGAGCAGGTGATGGCGATCAACTACTTCTCGCCCATCCGCCTGACCATGGCGCTGCTGCCCGGGATCATCGAGCGCCAGGGCCACATCGTGAACATCTCGTCGATCGCCGCACGGCTCGGTCCGCCGGGGGAGGCCGCGTACTCCGCGAGCAAGGCCGCGATCACCGCCTGGTCGGAGTGCATGGCGGTCGACCTGCGCGACACCGGCGTGGGGGTCCACGTGGTCAACCCCGCGGTGATCGACACCGAGCTGTTCCACCTGCCCGACAACGACGCGGCGATGACCGAGGGGGTCGAGGCGCTACCGACCGAGGCGATGGTCGAGCCCGTGCTGCGCGCGCTCGACGAGAACCTCTTCGAGGTCTACGTGCCGGAGCACTTCGCCGGGGTCACCCAGCACAAGTTCGCCGACCCCGACGGGTTCCTCGCCAACACGATCGCGTACGTCCGCGCCACCAGTTCCGTCCCGCCGGGCTGACCGCCGCCAGGGACTCCCCCTCACTCCGCTTTCGGCGCCGTTTGACAACCGCATGGGGGGGCGGACGGCGCCAAAAGAGAGGAGGGGGTCACTCGAAGAGGTCGGGCTGCTCGCGGGTGATCTTGGCGTAGAGGGGCTGGAACGAGACGTAGCCCGAGATGTGCGAGCCGACCTGCTTCGCGGTGTGCTCGGCGGCGGACGGATCGATGAGCACCGGGGTGCCCGCGGCCTCGGCCAGCAGCTGGGCCTGGCAGGAGCGCTCCATCGTGACGAACCACCACACGGCCTCGTCGACCGAGTGGCCGACGGTGAGCAGCCCGTGGTTGCGCAGGATGACCGCCTTCCCGCCGCCGAGCGCGTGGCCGATGCGCTTGCCCTCCTCGAGGTCGAGCACGACGCCGGTGTAGTCGTCGAACAACGCGTGGTCGCCGTAGAACGCGCAGGCGTCCTGGGTGAGCGGGTCGAGCAGGCGCGCGAGCGACGACCACGACTTGCCGTAGATCGAGTGCGAGTGCGCGGCGGCGATCACGTCGGGACGGGCCGCGTGCACCTGCGAGTGGATCGCGAACGCGGCGCGGTTGAGCAGCCCCTCGCCCTCGACGATCTCGCCGTGGTCGTTGACCAGGATGAGGTCGGACACCCGGATGTGGGAGAAGCTCACCCCGAGCGGGTTGACCCAGAAGTGGTCGAGCAGCTCGGGGTCACGCGCGGTGATGTGGCCCGCGACGCCCTCGTCGAAGCCGAACCGGCCGAACAGCCGGAAGCCCGCGGCGAGCCGCTCCTTGCGGTGGCGCCGCTCCTCCTCCACCGACGCGAACGTCGGCAGGTACGCGGCGCGCAGCATCGCCGTCATCTCATCGTCGTCGAGCGTGCCGTCGAGCGTGCCCTCGGCCATCGGTCGGCCTCCTTCGGTGGACTGCCTGGACCGCCGAGCGTAGTGAACGGCGGCCGGGAGGCCGTTTCGAAGCCGGGTCAGCAGAAGGCGTCGAGACCGGGGGCCTCGAGGATCTCGCCGGTGTCGCGCACCACCAGACCGGTGACGCCGTGCTGGGCCATGAGCGCCACTCCGGCCTCGGGCCCGGCAACGAATGCGGCCTTGGCGATCGCCTGGGCCCACCACGCCTCGCCGGCCACGACCGTGACCGCGGCGATGCCGGTCCGCGGGGGAAGCCCGGTGGCGGGGTCGACGAGGCGGTCGGCGGTCTGCCCGCCGCGCCCGGTTCCGGGGGCCCGAGCCGAGCAGGTGGACACCGCGCCGGCGCGCAGGCGCAGCTGGCCCAGCGAGCCCGGCTGGAGCGGGTCCTCGACGTCGACCAGCCAACCCTCGGGACGCGGCGGCTCGCCCGCCACGCGCACGTCGGCGCCGATGCCCACGAGCGTGCCGGTGGCGCCACCCCGCACCAGGTCGTTCACCGCGAGGTCGGCGGCGAACCCGCGGGCGATGCCGCTCACATCGAGGTGCAACCCCGCGGGAAGGTTCACCGACCGGTGCTGCTCGTCGAGCTCCACCCGAGCACATCCGGGACTGGGGACGGCCGCCCTGGCGCCGGTCCGCGACGCGGGCACGGTCGGATCGAAGCGACCGCCGGTCACCCGCCACGCCCCCACCGCCCGGGCGACGAGGCCGTAGGTCTCCGGGGATACGACGACCGCGCGGCCCGACGTGTCGTTCAGCCGCGACACCTCGCTCCCCGACCGGAATCGGCTCCACTTCCGCTCGAGGACCTCGATGAGATGGCGGGTCCGTTCGTCGACCCGCGCAGCACCCCCGATGACGACGACGCGCGCCTCTCGACCCATGGCGCCGAACCGGGCTTCCACCCGGTCCCGGGACAGGACCTTCGTCATCAACGGATGACATCGGCAGCTCGCGGCCCCGCGCTTGAACGCGTCCGGCCGAAATTGGCCGGACCTTGGCCGGAGGTCGACCGGGCCAGGCTCAGCCGACCGGCAGGCCCATCGTCTTGGTCTCGAGGTACTCCTCGAAGCCGGCCACGCCGTGCTCGCGGCCGATGCCGCTCTGCTTGTAGCCGCCGAAGGGCGAGTCGGGACCGAACCAGCCGCCGCCGTTGACCGAGATGGTGCCGGTGCGGATCCGGGACGCGACGCTCATCGCCCGGTCGAGGCCGGCGCTCGTGACCGCGCCCGACAGGCCGTAGCGGGAGTTGTTCGCGATGCGCACGGCGTCGTCGTCGTCGGTGTACTTGATCACCGCGAGCACTGGCCCGAACACCTCGTCCTGGGCCAGCTCGGAGTCGGGGTCGACGTCGGCGAACAGCGTGGGCTGCACGAAGTAGCCCCTCTCGAACTGCTCGGCGCGGCCACCGCCCACGAGGCAGCGGGCGCCGTCGGCCTTGGCCCGCTCGATCATCCCGAGCACCTTGTCGCGCTGCGACGCGTTGACCAGCGGTCCCATGAGGTTGGACGGGTCCATGGGGTCGCCGTAGGGAACCATCTCGAACGCACCGACGAGCTTCTCGACGCCCTCGTCGTAGCGCGACTCGGGCAGCAGCATGCGGGTCGTGATGGCGCAGCCCTGCCCCGCGTGGATGCAGGTCATCATCCCGCCCATGCTCGCCAGGTCGAGGTCGGCGTCGTCGAGGACGATGTTGGCCGACTTCCCCCCGAGCTCGAGGAACACCTTCTTCAGCGTGTCGGCACCGCGGGCCATGATGCGCTTCCCGACACCGGTGGACCCGGTGAAGCTGATCATGTCGACGCGGGGGTCGCCGGTGAGCACCTCTCCGACCGCGGCCTTGTCACCCGAGGCGACGATGTTGACCACACCGGGCGGGATGTCGGTCTCATCGGCGATGATCTTGCCGATCATCGTCGCGCTCCACGGCGTGTCGGGCGCGGGCTTGAGCACCACCGTGTTGCCGGCCGCGAGCGCGGGCGCCAGCTTCGAGACGTTGAGCATGAACGGGAAGTTCCACGGCGTGATCGCGCCGACGACACCGATCGCCTCACGGAAGACCCGGCGCGCGCTCGACATCCCCATGAACTCGTGGACCGGGAGGTCGTACTCCCACTCGTAGCGGTCGATCATGTCGATGTCCCACTGCATGTCGGTGATGCTCGAGTCGAGCTGCACCGCGTAGGTGAGCATGATCGGGCAACCGACCTCGGCGACCACGTGGGGCCGCAGGTCGTCCTTGTGGCGCTCGAGCGCGTCGACGAGCTGCTGCAGCACCGTCTTGCGGAACGCTCGGTTGGTGGACCAGTCGGTGTCGTCGAAGGCGCGGCGCGCCGCGGCGACCGCGAGCTCCATGTCTTCCACCCCGCCGTCCGCCACCTGGCCGATGACCTCCTCGGTGGCGGGGTTGACGTTGGCGAACGTCATCCCCGAGACGGCGTCGGTGAGCTTGCCGTCGATCAGCAGGCGGGATTCGGGGTGGTCGGCCATCGGTGCTCCTCAGCGGACGCGGAACGTCGAAATCGCTTTGGGAGCGTACCGGGACCCGGTCGCACGGAGGGAGGCTGGCTAGCCTCGCTCCGTGCGCGTCGCCGCCGTCGACCTGGGGTCCAACTCCTTCCACCTCATGATCGCCGAGGTGGCGCCCGGGGGCTTCGAGCCGATCATCGGCGAGAAGGAGATGCTCCGCCTCGGCGACCTCGTGGGCCGTCACGGTCGCATCCCCGACGAAGCGGCCGACGCCGCGGTGGCCGTGGTCCGCCGGTTCCGCCAGCTCGCGGACGCCGCCGGCGCCGAGGAGATCGTGGCCTGCGCCACCAGCGCACTCCGCCGGGCCGCGAACGGCGGCGACGTGGTCGACCGGATCGAGGCCGAGGCCGGTGTAACGGTCGAGGTCATCAGCGGCCTGCGCGAAGCCGAGCTGATCTTCCGGGCCATCCGGGCCGGCGTCCTGCTCGAGCCCTCCCCCGCGCTCGGGTTCGACCTCGGCGGCGGCAGCGTCGAGATCACCCTCGGCGACGCCGCCGGCCTGAAGTACGCGGCGAGCGAGAACCTGGGCGTCGGCACCCTCACCGCGGGCTTCGTCGACAGCGACCCCCTGAGCAAGGGCGACCGCCGACGCCTCGCCGCCCACATCACCGACACCCTCGGGCCCGTGGCCGACGTCGTGGCCGGGTTCGGCCCGCGGCTCGTGGTGGGCAGCAGCGGCACGCTCGAGGACATCGCCCGGATGTCGGCGTTCCGAGTGAAGCGGGAGCTGCCCCGCTCCCTCAACCAGTTCACCTTCACCCGGCGGGAGTTCGAGAAGGTCCACGACGCGGTGCTCGGCTCCACTGCCGACGAACGGCTGCGCTTCGACGGGCTCGAGACCCGACGCGTCGACCTGATCCCGGCCGGCGTGGTGTTCCTTGCCACGGTGATGGATCTGTTCGACTTCGACGAGATGACGATCAGCGAGTGGGCGCTGCGCGAAGGGATCCTCCTCGAGGCGATCGACCGCCACGACCCCGCCGACTGGTCGGCCGACCCGCGCGCGATCCGGCGGGCCTCGGTGGTCGCGCTCGCGACGCGTTGCAACTGGCACGAGGTCCACGCGCGTCGGGTCGCCGACCTCGCGGTGTCGCTGTTCGACCAGACCCAGGAGCTGCACGGACTCGAGGCGGTCGACCGCGAGCTGCTCGAGTACGCGGGCCTGCTCCACGACATCGGCGAGCACGTGGCCTCGCAGGGCCACCACCGCCACGGCGCGTACCTCGTGGCCCACGGTCAGCTCCGGGGGTTCGACCCCGCCGAGATCCAGACGCTCACCGCGCTCGTGCGCTGGCACCGCCGCGGCAACCCCGACGTCGACGCGTTCCCGCTCGCCGACCTCCGGCGCGTCCAGCGCCTCACCGCGTTCCTGCGCCTGGCCGACGGGCTCGACCGCGGCCGGACCGGCGCGGTCGAGGGGGTCGACGTGCGCGTCGGGCCGTCGCTCGTGCTCCTGCGGCTGCGGGCCCGAGCCGACGCCGAGCTCGAGCTGTGGGGTGCGCGCCGCAAGCGCGAGCTGTTCGAGCGCTACTTCGACCGCGACCTCGAGATCACGACCCACGCCGCCGACGCGGCATAGCTCCGATGCGGGGCGCTCAGCCGGCGCGGCCGGTGCAGGTCTGGAAGACGATGCGCGCGGTGGTCTCCTCCACGTCGGCGCGCGACGCGCCGTAGGCCTCGAGGTCGGCGTGGAAGGCGGCCATGCGCTCGAGCATCGCCGACAGCGCCGACGCGGCCGCGACCGGTGACAGCTCGGGCGCGACCAGCCCGGCCGCCTGGGCCTCGGCCACCTTCGCCGCGAGCCCCTCGCGCAGCGGGCGCAGCGCGGCGTTGCGGACGTCGCGGAACCGGCGGTCACCCTCCTGGGCCGCCAGGTTGCGGGTACGCAGGATCGCCCGGTGCTCGTCCCAGTACTCCATGAAGCCGGCCACGAGCGCCCGGGCGGCGTCGAGCCCACCCACCCCGGTCCACGGCCGGTCGAGCAGCTCCTCGACCGGCGCGAGGTCCTCGCCGACCGCCACGGCGAGCGCGAGGACGGCGTCCTCCACGTCGCGGAAGTACTGGTAGAAGGTCGCCGGCGAGGTCCCGACCCGACGCGCGATGTCGACGACCCGCAGGTCGCGCACGCCGTGGGTCTCGAGCAGCTCGTCGGTGGCCTCGAGCAGCCGCCCGCGGGTCAGCGCACCCCGCCGCCCCAACGCCCGCCCGTCGATCGCCACCGGCTCCACGCTCACCGCGCCGGAATCTATCGGAGCCAGGCCGCCAACGTTGACACGCGTGTCAGGTCGCGGGAGGCTCCCTCCATGACCGAGCCCACCGGCACCACCACCCAGGCCGAGTACGTCGTCGATGCCGACGGGCACGTGTGCGAGCCCGCCGACCTCTGGGAGCGCAACCTCCCCGACCACCTCAAGGACCAGGCGCTGCGCCTGCGCTGGAACGAGGACACCGGGTACGACGTGTGCCTCATCGAGGACCACGTCGCCACCGACCGGGGGCTCGTCGGCCTCGGCAACGCCGGCGAGCCGTACGACGACTTCGGCCGGGGCCGCCACTACGAGGACCTCAACCCGGCGGGCTTCGACCCGCTCGAGCGGGTGAAGGTGCTCGACTCGGAGGGCATCGACCTCTCGGTGATGTATCCCGGCCTCGGCCTCAAGCTCGGGGGCATCCAGGACCCCGAGCTCGCGGTCGCGTCGTGCCGGGTCTACAACGACTGGATGGCCGAGTGGGTGGCCGCGGCGCCCGACCGCCTCGCCGGCGTGGGCGCCCTCCCGCTCCAGGACCCCGGCGCGGCCGCAGTCGTCGCGGGCGAGATCAAGGAGCTGGGGCTCATCGGCGGGTTCGCCCGACCGTGCGCGTACAACGAGCGGCCGTTCCATCACCCGGTGTACGAGCCGCTGTGGGACGCGCTCGAGGAGCACGACTTGACCTTCGCCCTGCACCCGGCCGGGCCGGCCGACATGGCCGGGGCGTCCCGCCAGATGGGGCACCTCATGGCCCCCGGCACCCACCACGCGCTCATCCTCCAGTTCGACCAGCAGATGACGCTGTCCAACCTCGTCTACGGCGGCGTGCTCGAACGCCACCCGGCGCTGCGGGTCGCGGTGCTCGAGTGCGGCGGCGGCTGGATCGGCCACTGGATGGACCGAATGAACGAGTTCCTCGAGAGCTACCACTGGGCCGCCGCGCCGCTCTCGATGGAGCCGTCCGACTACTTCCGGCGGCAGTGCTGGATCAGCTTCGACCCGGGCGAGAAGACCGCCGGCGCGCTCGCGCCGATCGTGGGTGGCGACCGCTTCATCTGGGCATCGGACTTCCCCCACTCGGACGCGAAGTACCCGGGCGTGGTCGACGAGCTGCGCGAGCACAACGGGTCGATGCCCGACGAAGAGCGCACCGGGCTCTACGGCCTCAATGCGCTCGA
>Ga0302322_100001196_pt1 | contig 21041 bp, 39 predicted proteins | sample Fen_T0_2_FD_203757 | JGI IMG/M metagenome (GOLD analysis project Ga0302322, IMG submission 203757) | Peat permafrost microbial communities from Stordalen Mire near Abisko, Sweden - Fen_T0_2 | ecosystem: Environmental > Terrestrial > Soil > Wetlands > Permafrost | place: Sweden: Abisko...
CCCTCAGAGTCAATATTGAGGGTGTCCGTTGTTCCATTATTGTTCGCAATATTTTGTAATAAAACATTTATAGGTTGCGTTGATATAGGCTCAGGCGATTGGCCACTGCTTTTCATAAAAGTAACTAAACCATTACGATTGCGAGCAAGCCAAACTATCATTCCAAAATCTACATCCAAAGTATCCGGATCTGACATGCCGTAGTTAAATTGGAACGATGTATTTTTACGCCAAGGGAAAGTCGTTGTTGTAGTACCATCACTAAACACACTAGGTTGATTCGTCCAAATACCAGTTGAGTAATCAGTGAAAATATACAACTGATTCTGCAAGACTGCCATCTGACGAATAATTCCAGATTCCTGTGCAAATACAACTGGCGTTTCACCTGGAACTGTAAAACATGTCGATGAACTATAACTGCCACCCATATTAATTTGTGACAATTGAAACTGCGTTGAATTGCGGCTAGACACCGCAAACCTGTTTCCAAATGCAACTGGAAATAACGGATTTACCGGACGATTTGGATCATCAACTTTTGTCATAGTAGCAGGGTAAGTTGCCTCGTTAATTACAAACGAATTGTTACCATCACACAACATACAAAATACAGCCTGAGTTGTAGAGCCAACTCCTGGAGTCTGAATTACTGGCAAGTAAGCAAAATATAAGTCTCCAGCAGATTGAGTAAATGATGCGATTGAAATCTGTACCGACTCAAAATCACTATTAACCTGCCAAATTTGTCTGCCAACTACAATATAAACATAATCAATGGATTTAAATATTCTTCTAGGCTGTTGGTCGTAAACCAATATATTTTGACCGTTTTTTTCCACATGACGACGCCCCAATGTTGGGTACATGGCCTGTTTTTTCTTTCCACTTGGAGATGAAACTGCAAACCATCCAGCACAATCTTCTGGAGAAAATTGGGTAAAGCGCTCTTTCGAGTATGAATTCATGATTGGAAGCGGCTTTATCGGCATTAGGATTCCTTCCAAATTCTATTAGAAATCACGGCTGAAATAGTCTCATAACTTACATTATATTTTTTCGCTATTTGCAGATAACTCATAGAACTTTTATCCTTTCTAATTTCTTTAGCTAACTCTAAAGTTAGAACATTTCTTCTCGTATTTCTAGCCTGAACAGTGGCAGTAGTCCATCTGCAATTATCAGGACTATAACCTTTTGATGAATCAATTCTATCAATCGATAACCCTTTTCCTTCTTCGAATCCATTAGCAATCGACCATTCACAAAAAGTATTTCTATCGTTTAACCATTCGTCACAAACTGTTATTCCACGAGCACCATAATTATAATAATCTTGGTTATTTTTGTTATAGCATCTGCCCATCATATGCTTTATAGCTTGGGCTAATTGTGGATGTGATTTTGCATATCTTGATTCAATGATATCACCATGCATACACCCACAATGTTTTCTATATTTCAATTTATTAGGGTCAACTTCATATTCTTTCAAACAAACTTTACATTCTACTGTTGCCCATCTAACACCACGATTAATATCATATCCGTGACATTTTATAGTTCTGAATCCATTAATAAACTCTGGCAATGGCTTTAATTGACTTGGTCTAGCACAACCACAGCTTTTCATTCTATGTAATGCATGATAATTAGTTTTAAATTCTTTCTTACAAATTTTACATAAAGCATTGCATTTGTAGACTTTTCCTTCTTTCCATATTTCACCCACAACTTCAAAGTCACCTATATTTTCCATAATCACCTCCTATTAAAAGAAGTAATTATATCACAACAAACCATACTCTCCAAGCATCATTAATTAGATCCCGCTTCTGACGCGCCAAGCGCCATTCAACCAAGATTCGTTATTCACGTTGATATCTAGATTTTGACTACTGGTAGCTTCCATATCAGCTTTAGCCTCAAGAAACATGCCATCAAGCATTGGAGTCCAAGCATCTGCCCGACCTTTATACACCGCCAAATCACGAGCCAAAGCAAATCTTAAATATCGCTGGTAGTAAGTGGGTAACGTCGACATGTCGTCATTAGAAGTCAAGGTAGCAATCTGCCACTTACCATAAACCGATAAATCATATTCTTGACTAGGAGCGGGGAAAATTTGAAGGCGCGTTAAATTCAATTCTGGCTTAACAATAACGTAACGCGGCAACCCCAGCAGCGTTTCATATTTGTAACTAGAAAAGAACTCGTTGCGTGACTCATCAATCAATGGGTAAGTTACATGCTGCAATGTTACCCAAGCATTTTCAAGATTGACAAGCCTTCCTTCAGAATACACATCCGGTGTAGGAACATAATCAGATTCGCCAAAAGTTATATTACCCTGGCCAATGTTAACGGTAAAATCAACCTGTTTGGCCACGGTTATCATTAAGCCATTCGCGCCATAAGCTCGAAGCAATTCGTTTAAGTATTGGATGCCTTTTGATAAATCATTTCCATGTAATGGAACTGTAGGAGTAGATGCACCGATCAATTGGTAAGCATCCGTAACAAACGCCCTTACGCTTTGCGTTGGCTCTGGCATGTTTTAATCCTCGTGGGCTTGATATCAACTACCTTTTCAGCTGCCTTTTTAGGCGCTCGGTCATCGTTTATTATTTTCAATATATCCTCTGGTGTTGGTGGTGCCTTATACACATAAGGCTCAGCTGTCCATAAGCCACTAGATATTAAATTGCTGAATTCTTCATAGGATTTTGCTAGTTTTTGACCATCTGCGTTATAAACAAACGCCTTAAAAAACTCACGGGATACCCATCTACCCATATACAGCACTTGCCCATCTACCATAATTACCTCGAAAAGATAATGCTCGACAGCACGATATTTTGATACTGTCGAGCATGGTTTGGCATTAACTCATTACAGTTACTGCAAACTCTGGGTTAATCGCAACACCAGCGATAATATCTAACCTATCCAATTGGACGTAGTTACGGATGTCAGCACCAAGGGTGTATGTGATTGCCATTTTGTACAGGTCGCTGTAAGTAGTTACCGCTTCAACACCACCTTTAAGTTCAGTGATAGGAGGAGCAGCAAATACGATAGCTTGATTATGGAACGCAACAGATTCGTTATGATCCATCGCCAATAACAATTGAGCACCGTTAGGAATTGCAGTACTGATGTTTTGACGCGCACCAGATACAACGATTTCAGGGCTTACTGTGATTGTAGCGTTACCACCACCATCTGAAGCAGTTGAAGTCAATACAACGAACTGCGCTGTTTGACTCAAAGATTCATAGGTTAATGGGTTGACCATAAACACGTCAGCAGCAACAGCGAACTGAATCTTATCGCCAACATTGAACGGATTGGCTTGACCAGCAACAAGGCCTGTCAATACAAAAGTGTTTCCACCAGAGATCGGGCCGTTGGTGATTGTTCCGGCAAGCTTGAATCCTGCAACACCAGAAGCTCCAGCCTGACCAACCCCAGCAATTTGACGCTTCAAGAAGTTAGATTTAAAGAAGTCAAAGCCAGACAAGTGACCGATGAAACCATCCATCAAGACACCTTGGTTAACAGTAGCATTGAATACGTTGTACAGACTTCCAGACAATGCTGAAGAAACACCGGGACTGTTTGAGAAGTATCGGTTGCCGTCTTCTGGTATACCTAGCTCAGTCATATATGCATCGGTATTTAGAACTGTTTGGATATCAATTGGAACACCAGGTGTACCTACTGTTTGATAAACTGCTGGCTGCAAGTTCTGAGTACAAATGAATGACTCAACCTTGTTCGCCAATGTTTTAGCTCGTGGCTTCAACATCATATCAAGGTAGGGTTCGTCGCGAGCGCGATCAAATGTCAATTCCATGCCATTAAAGCTAACCATCGAGTGGAATTGCTTGTTAATGGTTAATGGGCGAACAACTTGAACGACTGCTTCATCAGTAGCTGTAGCACCTTCACCACCTAAAAATCTTTCTTCAAGACGATAGTTGATGGTTTGGCCAGTCGCGTATTTCAAGTTTTTGAAATCTGCCTCTAGGTTGCGGTTTGCAACTTTTGAGAAGGATAAATAGTTGATGAAGCGAATAAACACTTCATCCAGAATATACTGGGTGGTTTCAAATGTATTACTCATTGTGGATTCTCCAAAACAATGAATTAATAAATGACCTTTCGGTCGCTCATAAAACGATTGTCTCGGAGGCAGACAGAATACACTCCTTTTGCAAGTGACGGCGCTCGCTTAAATCTACACGTCTTTGGTATTATGCTATCGGTTAGGGTTAATTTGCAACAATCACCTTGCGAACTTCTTTTTACTCTTCATCTCACCACGCAAAATATCATCTACAGAATGACGCTTTATGACCCTGTCGCCAACATCACCCTTAACCATATCAATCGGTCTTGGTGCACTGCTTCCATGGGCCTTAGTCTTCTTCATGCGTTCCTCGAGTTTGCCGAGTTCAACGGCCTGAATCAGTGGGTCACCAATCTTAGATATCCTATCCAGTTCGCCAGCTTGAGACTTAGCCGCAGCATAGATAAACGCAGCAGGGTTATCCATGCCCATTGTTGCCGTAACCATTTGAGGCGTCAAAGGCTTACCCATAACAACGCTTTCAAAGTCGTCATACTTTGCAGCACCTGAATTGAATTTAATCTCAAACTCTGCTTGTCGTTGCTGTTGCGCTTGTTGCCAAGATTGCTCTTGCAACTTTTGTTCGCGCTTGCTGAGTGTTTGCTCAACGAATGATTCTAGTTGTGTTTCCCATGATTCGCCGTCTTCATTTTGTGGTTGCGCTGCTTGTTGCTGGATTGGTTGCGTTGGTTGCTGTGCGTTCTCGTGCTTCTCCTTCACCCTTCTGCGTATCATTTCCTGCACTTCTGCTTCGGTATATACCTTTTCTTTCTTAGAAACTGGCGTCCCGTAGTCGTCTGTTTGCGTGGCTTCTGGCTCACTTTGCGGGGGTGTTTCTGTAGCTGCCTCCACAGGCTCGCTACGTGTAGGCAGATTTGGCGGCTCGTGCTCTATTTGTGTACTTGTATCTTCAAGATTTACAGGCTCTGGCGTTGCCGCTACCAGTACATCACTTAGTTTTTCATCAATGTTTGTTAGGCTCATTTTTTCCCTTTTGTTTTAGTGTTTGACTGTGCATTAATAACTTAACCATGTTATCCGCATGGGCTATCTGTTCGTTTGATTGCGTGCGTTCTGCTTCACTCGCAAATCGCAGTTCCATCTCTTGCAATTGTGCTGCCGCCAATACTTTCTTAGTTTCTAGCTCTTCGAATTTAAGGTTCAACTCTTCCTCACTCAGCTTATTATCCATCATGAGTTTTTGTTGTTCCATCTGCAATTGCTGTTGTTTAAGTTGCAACTCTTGCATTTTAACCATAATGATTGGGTCGGGTTGCTGTGGTTTCGGTGGTATTGGTTGGCCTGTCTTGCCCGCTTCGATAATTTCAGGCGGTACAAGTGTGCGCAGTCGATTGCGTAACTCGTTGCTATTCGCGAGTGGCAAGTTTTCAACGTACAAATCAGCAACCATGTTAAATAGCTCTGGATTGGCTTGCAGTATCATGTTGAGTGATTCTAAATTTTCCTGCTTTTGTCCTTCCCAACTTGGGCCAGGTATAAGACGGATCTTATACTTTCCTTGCGTCATATCGTTTTGTGTTTGACCGCCGTATTCATCCATTTGTTGATTGAGTGTTATTTGTGTGTTCCCTGCATCTTTCATATTGAGCATCATGGTTCGCTCGGTGTCGTAAACAATTGGAATCATCTCGTCAATAATGGATGCTGTGCAAGCAATAGCACGATTGAGAGAATCAAAAGGTATATACGTTGCATAAGCACCACGCTTGGTTCGAGCATCAATAGCATTACCAGATATCTCATTGCCCTGCTCGCCAAGTTGCGCGTTGTACATTCCAGTACAGGATTGAATATCCATCAATGCACGTTCGTATTGTTGTACTAATGATTGCGATAATTCGGGGGGTCGTAGTTGTTGGGGAATGAATCCTGATTGAACTTCATCAAATTTTAATCCGCCTTGGATATTTACAGGGTCACGCCAAATCTGTGCCGTGTCATTGCTTCGTGCGTTACCGGATGCAATAAGAAACTGGTCGTATCTCGATATCTTGAGCAAGTACGCTGATTGCGTGGCGATATAATTGATGTACCGTTGCGCGTCTTTTGTGTCTTTGATGAATGGTCTAACTATTTGCGATCCTTCCTTATTGTAGAAAGAGTTTTGATCTACGAAGATTATCGGCAATTGCTGGCTTGGAAAGTCCTCTTCATCCAATATATAGTCACCAGCAATTAAGAAATGAATCACTTTGTAGCGTGGCGCTCTTCGTTTCTCTTCGACGGTGACTATCTGCCCCTGGTCGATAAGCATTTCTACATCATCAACCATTACACGTTCTAACTCCCTAAACTCATCATGGTCTATCGTTCTGCCATTGCTTAGACGATACAGGTTAATCGTTTGATATTTGCGCTCGTAGAAGTGGCAAAGCGTAACTGATTCATCATCATTAAACACGCTACCGTCTTCGATGTTGCTTGGCGGTATATCGCGCTCTAATTTCTTGCCATATATAGCGGCAAATTTACGCCGTGACATTCTTTCGCGATATCCTGCATACATTCCGTCCGTTTTGCATGGAGTAGTTGCGGATGAATCCCAAAAAAATCGTGTTGGTATCTTGCCCTCACGTATGCGAATGCACTTAAGGAATGAATGCTCGTCTTCATATTCAGTGTCAACAAACCAAGCACCATATCCACCAGTGGCAGCGCATTGGAATCCAGTTTGATAGACAACCTTTGCATAAGATGCAAAGGTTATATCTTTAACCAAGGCTTCACGCACTTCAACGGTTTCAGGTGGTACGGAATTATCAGGTATGCATTCAATCGAAGGTGTATTTTGCCGTTGCTCACCAACAAGATGGTTAATCAGGGGCGCAATCTTGTTCATGGTTAGCGGGATTTTCTTGTATGTCTCAAATACACGTGCTTCATCATCAAGCCACTGGTTACCCCATACAAATTGATTGAATTCGTTATAGGTGTCCTTGTTATCCTTCCAATAGTTATCCCAAAACTCTATTTTTTGTCTTACATCTTGGGCTTTCTCGATATCTTTGCGTGCCATAACTGCGTGTCCTTGAGTTATAATCTATGCAAATAGTGTAGCACGTAACTAAGTGAACATAGAACCGTGCTGTTTTGGCATAAATACGGGCTGATATTGTGATTCTCCAGCGTGTTGACCCATACTGAACGTAAGCATAAGGCTGTCGGCAAGATCAGGAGAAGGCATGCCACGTTTACGCAAATCGTCTTTACTCTCAATCAGCAATTGTCCATTGCTTCGATGCTTATAACCAAGCGAACACAAATCAGCATGCAGTTCGTCTTCATCCGGTATCTGTACGTCTAACTCACCCATAAGCCAGTCGCGCATCTCTGCCCATAATTCAGCGCGAAGATTGCCGTAAACTTCTTTATTGTTAGCTGAACGAGCAACGTTAACGCCTTCAACGCATGAATATCCCATCTCTTGCAATCTATCGACCACACCAGCACCAATACCAATGCAATCAATGAATACTTTTGCTGGTTTCTCTTTCTCTATCATGCCTTTCAACTTGCCCGCTAATTCCATGGTGTTGTAATTACGCAATGACTCAATATCATAGGCTACACGTCCTTTGCGCTTGATGATTGCGCATCTATCGTTATCGCCAATCGCGGGATCGACTCCAATAATCAGCGGCGCAGTTGGTGAAACTTGAACGTTTGCCTTGCGTGCCTTGGTTACAAAGCGAGAATTGATGAATGTATCGTCTACAGGATTAAGGAACGCATCCGCAGCGCAACATGGATACTCTTGGTTGAATAGCTTAACGCCTTCATCGTGATCGCTACTGAACTGGCCTATCTTAAACCTACGCCAATAAATATGCTCGCGTGTCATGCCATTATTTGCATAAGCATCTAACAATGATTGCTCATCTTCACTAAGCAGTATCTCGCTATGATCTTGTTTGTAGTATGCGGTGTATTCCGGCTGCCAATACCAAGGTACAAAGATTGCCTGAAATTCAGACAAACCTTTCTCTGCTGCAACCCATGAGCTATGAAAGAAGTTGCCTATTCCGTTGGCGGTAGATTCTAGAATAATCTCGGTATTGTCTTGGTCGCCTACTGCTTGGAATAATCCTTGCGCGTGTTCTGCTGCGTTAGGCCAATGGGCAACCTCTGAGCCATGAAGTAGCTGGACAGTTTGAGATCGTCCAGTTCCCTTTGCGCCTGCTGTTCCGATTGCATATCCGGAATCAATTGATTCAAATTTAAGCTCTTTCTGACTGTCTCTGTTAGCACGTGGACATAGCCCAACGGGTAAGTATTCATAATACCTCTTGGTCATTTCAAATAAGTTTTTCGTGGCTTGCCCTTCATGCGTGAGAATGAAAGTCTTAATACCGCGATTGGTTATTGTGTAATGAAAGTATCGTGCCTGAACGTATGTGGAGCAACCTTGTTGACGACCTTTGAGAATCACGGCTCTAACTTTGCCATGCTCTTTCTTTTGTGCTTCTAGCCTGGCGTGAATATATTCTTGCGCTCGATTAAGTTTGAATGATTCTACGCGACCAGACTTTGTGCGAATGTTGAAGAATTCTTCTGAAAAGAATTTGAAGTCCTTGAGCCTAGATAAGTCTATGACAGCACCTTAGCTTGCACCAACTTCTCAACCGCAGACAGTCGCGTATAAAGCAATTCACAGTGCTTAGTGAGTTGATTAAATTGGTCTTGTAATACCATTTGATGATTGATGACTGATACCAGATTGCGCTGCTCTTCGGTCATTTCGATTTGGTCTGTGTCTATTGCGTCTAAAATCATAGTTTCTCTAATAGCTTTTCAATAAGAGTATCACTGGCTGAGTTTTGCGGTTGCTGGTCGGTGTAATCTTCACGGAAACGATTCTTCATGACAAACTGCCAGCTACTACCGGCAAACTTGTCTGTCTCCCCAAATATACCGCTTTCGCCCCTATCTTCCCAATATGCTTGGCTTGCCTCTTCCCCGCGTTTAGCGGTCTTTGAGAATGGATGGTCTTTGTTGTTGCGCCAATCATAATAAGTGGGACGTGATATACCAAGCTCAACGCATACTTTGACAATACTTTTACCTTGCTTAAATAGCTCAACGGCGCGCTCATTCATCCAAGGTTCGTAAACCTCTTGATCGTGAGGGTCGCCGTTTCGTATTGCCATGTTAAAAACCTTTTAATGTAAGTTCGCAATTATTGACCACGACCCATAACCTGCTTACGCACGCGGGCACCCTCAAGCTTAGCGGTAGGATATGGAGCTTGTTTATCTGCTTTGTTATTCCAAGATGGATACATTGCGCCCGCATTCATATCTTTAACTACGCGGCTATATTCAGTATTCATTGAGTATTGTTCGTGTTGGATTTGTTTAGCTGTTTCGTTGCTCATAATTGTGACCCCTGATTAGTATTATCGACAAGTCCATATTTCTTTTTAATAGTTTCGAGCCAAGCGCGGGTAATGTCAAGCCTTGCGCGTAATGCGTGTAAATATTGTTTAAGGTCGATCATAATATCCCCAAAATCTGTATATAAGTCTGTGAGTAAGTATAAGCACACCACGCCACCACTACAATACCGCGCTTGATAAAATTATTTCAAACTTGATTGAAAATAAGTATTGACATACCCAATCATTTGGGTATAATAACCACAACAAGACGCGTAGGGCGGCTTGAGTAAACCAAGGATTGACAATGGCGCGATATAGAGTTAACCAAGATCACACAGTAAGCAAGCAATGCGAAAAAACTGGAGAATTCCACCATTACAAAACTTACAAAGAACTTACCTACAAAGAGATGAAAAAAGTTAATAAGTTTTGGGTTTATAATTTAAAGGAGGCTTAATGCCAAGAGTATAATAACAACCATACCGAGACGCAGGGCTTCGGGGTAATAAACTAGGATGGAAAAAATGACAACACTAGCAGCAAAAATCATAGCAGAAGCAAGCAAGCGCGGCCTATCTTGGATTCAAGGTTGGATGACTAATACTATGAACGTAGAACAAACAAATAAATTCCTAAGCGTTAACCGTTGCCACTTTCACAGATGCAAAGATAATTCATTCATAATCATAACTGTAAGAAACGGACGCGTTGTGGCAATAGAGCATAATCAAGAAAATAAGCTTAGCGCGTAATGCGCTAGGCGAAACAGGAGAGCAACATGTATACAGACGAAGAATATTTAAAAGTAACAAATGAACGCCTAGATAAAATGGGATATACAGACGAGCAAAAGAAAACGATACAACTGCTACTATTCTGGTCATATATGGAGGGCGGTCGTGATGCAGATAAAGACACACTAGAAAGAATTGAAGACGAACGAACAAGTCAAAAGGATTATAAATAATGCAAACAGAAAAAGAATTCAAAGAACTAGCGCAAGCGTGGATTGAAGACGCACCAGAAGCAACCACCGATGACATAGAGTTTACACTAGAACTAATGTGGCGTTCATACAACCAAGCAATCGAAGACTATATAAGGCAGGATTCATGAGAAAGCATGACGGAATGACCTACGAAATAATACCAATAGAAGTGATAAAATCCAGCAGTGGAGAGCATGAGGAATACATAACAGGATATGAGTACACCATATTCGACGTATACGCAGACTACGAACCGCATCATAGTGATGATTGGTACGACACAGAATCAGAGGCAGTAATCGCAGCGGAACGAATGATCGGGAGGTTAGACAGTGAACGCGACTAAACAACAAATCCTAGACAAACTAGAATCGCTAGAGCTACAACTAGCAGAACTAACCAACGTACTCTATACCGTACGCAAAGAAATAGAGGAGAGCCTACAAAATGAATGAACTACTAGAGTACCTTAGAGTGGTTGAAATGAAGCTACAGGATTTAATACAAGACGTTAGAAACATCCGCGAGCGTTTGGAATCCAAATCAGCCAATGAGCAACGCGCAACAACAAGGAACGTAACCACCACGTTTTTCAATGCCCTACAAGCAGATGATGATAATAACAACCAGGCCAACAACGGGACATACGGATGCTAATACTTGGAAGGATGCCAAAGGAAATAATAAGGATTGGCGATGATATACAGGTACACATCCACCATGTTGATTTAGTTACCGGGCAGGTGAAGTTGGGGTTTATCGCCCCGCCACACGTAGTAATTGACCGCGAGGAAGTCTACCAAAGAAAGCAGAACGGACAACCGATGCCTAAATACTTATCCAAGGATGATATAAAATGCCAACTCAAACACAATACGAAGTAGTGAAGCAGCAATGCCCGCAAAAAGAGGGGCTATAAAATGCCTACATCTACCCAATATGAGATTGTGAAGCAGCAATGCAGGGCATTCGAGCAAGCGGGCTATCCTGCAAGCTTTAGAATGCAACCACTACAAAACGGAGCAGCACCAGCCATCAAGATTGAGGGCTATTTTAAACAGTGGCATTTCTGCGATCCGGATTGGAACGTAGTTAGCCGACAATTAGCGGAGTTATACAAGAATGTTACAAAGAACAGAGCGCATTAGAGACACAAGCCCGGAGCATTACGCCGCATTATTTGCGGAATCAACGGAAACGCTGGAGCAAATGCTAGAGGATTTAGGGGTTGAGCTGGTAGAATCCCAAGAAGTAACGCCAGTTAATAGAGACAATGCGCCATCCCCTGGCCAATGACTTCCAAAGCGTCTGCCCCACGATACGGGGCACTCTCAAATGGCGACAGCAAAAAACTATACTCCTGGCTCTTTCGGAGACACCAACAAGGTTTTTGAGTGCGGCCAATGCATTATTATCACTTCAAAGTCAGCTTGCTGGTGTGTATTGCTGTCATAACAAGGGTGGCTGGGATATCCCCGAATGAGTCATGAACTTATTCGGCCAGCCATAAATCATCATATATCCTAAAACCGATTTTAAGGCACCTACAAGGCACTTTCAAGAAATGACGCAAACTTCTGAGGCCGTCATGCCTTTGTCGCTCTTAACCGGCTTAAATTCGACCCTATCGCCTTCTTTGAGGGTTTTAAAGCCAGTCCCCTGGATTTCTTTGAAGTGAACGAACAGATCTTTGCTGCCATCATCAGGTACTATAAAACCAAAGCCCTTAGCCTCGTTGAACCACTTGCATACGCCCTGTTGTACCATTGCCTAACTCCCGAATATAATTATTAGCATTCCGTCTGCCGATGTTTTGCTGACGAATCACATTATCACATTGAATCATCGAGTCAACCCAGATCTGAGCATACTTGGATAGTATGCCCTTATGGTCTTGTCTTGGCAGTCGCAACAACTGCGATTTGATGAATTTTATGTCGTCGCTTAGGAGTTCTATGCCAAGCGACGAGCAGTGGAGTTGGAAGGTCAAAGATTACTAATCTCATAATGACATTGAGAACCAAACTTTAATTTATTTTCAGTTAAATAATGCTTTTTGAATCTGCGATATCTGTCGTTTTCATGTTGTGTGCCATGACAAAAGTCAGCGATAACCTTGTAAGTGCCGTCTCTATAGCAAGCGACGATATTGAACCAGTTCCCAATTTTCTTTGATTCAATCTGAATCCAACGCAAAGGTTTTTTTAGCATCAATTCTTTTTCTGATTCGTTGTAAATATAATCTTTCATTCTTTTTCACCTGTAAATTGTTTAATTACGTCATCCCATTTTTGAGTTTTCGCGTGTCCATGTTGTAGTTTGCGATCATGGTTTCCATTGCTTACAAGTATTTCAGCTTGTTTTTGGTCAATATCAAAATAAAGTGAATCGCGAGTATTAAACCACACGATCCCTTGCTCGCCTTCTCTTGCCTTATCAAGTATCAACTCAACAAGATTAGAATCTGCAAAACGTTTACCGGGTTCATCCCATTGCGCTATACGTTTTATGCCGAACCAATACCATGCTGCTTCTGCTGCGCCGTTAGAGTTTTTTGAATCATAAGCCTTCGGGCGTTTGTCATCACGCTTGATAGCTTCCTTGCTTAATTGTGTGGTTAATATCACGATGCAATTGTAGGTCGTGGCAATGTCTGCAAGTTCATTGGCAATTGAAGCGAGTTTTTCGTCTGTTCTGTCGCTTCCTTTTGGTTTGCCTACTCTATCCAGGTAATCAACCATTACAACGGATATTTGACCTTTAACCGAGGCATTCTTGCAAGCACTTCGAATTTGATCAGCGGTTACTGCACCTTTTTCGCTGATAAAAATATTAGATGTTCTCGCCCACATTCTGCCAACATGCTTTTCAGGTTCGCTCATGTTTTTATAAAGTTTCTTCATGAAGTGGGATATTAATCTTGTCCAAGTACTTGTACGCTTACCTTCGAGCGTGAATATCAACGCTTGATTCTGCGGTTGCAATTTTTGCATCTCCAAAAGTATCTTTAATGACAAATGCGTTTTACCTCCAGATGGAGGCGCCCCAATAACCACTAACGAGCCTGACAGAAACCCACCACCAAGCAACGAATCCAAATCGCGAATACCTGTAGACACAAATTGCATTCCCATGGCTTCTTGGGCTTCTAATTCGTTCATAGCGTCTTGTGGGTTCATGAGATAACTGGAACTGTGAAGCATATCTTGGTTTATTCTTGTGAGAACATCGGGAAGGTTATTTATTATTTCCCTGCGGCATTCGCGGGAAGGTTCATTTTCAAGTCTTTGCAGTGTAGCTATTAGCATTTCCTGTAACGCTCTGTCGATGCGTAAGTGATTAAGTTCCTCTACCCATCCATCGAGTGAGGCAAAAGAATATGTTTCGTGTCTTATTTCATCTAACCATTCAAGATCAATAATTCGTGATGCAAGATCGGCTTCACTAATTGAAAGATTATGAATATGGTCGTTCATCATAAAGCCATACAATCTTTGTCTTTCAATCGATGTAAAACAATCTGGAGTGAGTCGGTCTATCGCGTTACGCAGCTTTTCATCATCTGGTAAAGCTAATGCAGAAAGCATCCCAAGAACCATTCGTTCAATTTCTTCGTTTCTAAATAATCTCATTTGTTTTTATTCCTGAATTCGCCATTAATAGCTTTTTTTATGTTTATAGGTTTCATGATTATTTCATAGCTGTTCATCCTCCATTGTCCTTTGTCTGTTTGCCATGGCTCATAAACCCAATTGCTGCAATGCAACACAAGAAGATCTAAATAACTTTCCAATGTGAAGTTGTGAGCTTTGAGTGTGGTTATTCCAATTGCAATAACGTCTACAGATAGCTGATCTTCTTCTACTGGAATTGTTATTTTATATTGCTCAAAAAGTGTACGTGCGTGGGTACGTACTTCTTTAGATTCTAATGATAGGTTCTTGTACCCGTTTTTGGGTACGCTTAGCTTATCCGTTTTTGGGTATGCTTCAGAATAAGCGTTACCGTTTTTGGGTATGCTTTCGTCTTCTCTTGCTTGCACTTTAATTAACCTATATACCGGTACGCTTTTTGTTCTTCCTTTCATTTCACCTGTTTTTTTAATTATTCCTTTCTTGATGAGAGATTCGAGTGCTTTATAAATTGTTTTTATATCTGTGTTGCAATCTTTTTCTAATCTTTTTCCAGAAGGAAAACATTCCATTTTTTCATCAGCCCTATCCGCTAAAGAAAGAAGAACCAATTTTTCAAGGGATGAAACCTGCTGCTTATTAAGTGACCAAGCCCATTGTGTAGCACACAAACTCATAAAACCGCTCCTTGTTCTAAAGTCATTTGAGCTATCAGCCTATCACTAATCAATTGACGCGATAAAATCTCTTTCTCGTCAAAAATATTTTTATATTTTTCAGCTAAGTGAGCGCGCATAGCAAGCCGTAATGCTTCTAAGTGTTTGTTTTGCATAGCAAGAATCCTTCCTCGAAAATGAAGCAAAAAAGTTTGATAAAAAGTGTTGGTTTTTGGAATATGTATGGTATAATTCTGAGCATATGTAGCCATCCGTAAAATGGTTATATTGCCGAAGTGCATCGCACAACGGCTGGAAGGTATTAGCGTACCGACCAGCCGTCATTCTAACTAATCTTTGATCTATTTTCCAGTCATTAATACAAATTGTTAATCATGAAACTGCCCGCAACCATGGCACCGATCCACCGAAGAATCATTGTACGCCGGTCCGAAACCAGGGCATTCGTCGTCATCATTCAGCAATGGAATAAGACTATCAATAGATTCTCTAACGTTATGCAGAATAGAATCCAGGTCATCATTTCCTGAAATGAGGTATGCTGCCTCAATCATTCCTGATATTTCGAAAAGCCGTGCTTGTAAAACTTGTTTGTTATTCATTTTCCTCTCCATTAGCTAAAATAAACCCTGATTTTGGCATAAGATTAACAAAGCCATCACTATGCCATGTAACCCACATGCGATCATCACCAGATAGCTCGTTGACGGTGCAAATGGCTTTATCGCCGTTTTTGAATACCCAGTAAACTAGGTCTTTCGGTTTGAAGTCAGTCATTATGCGCGCCATAATAAATAATAAATCGCGAATGCGATCCATCGTAAATGACAGTGATTATTTCGTCTTTTTCAGAGCGTCTGTTTCTTTTAAAAAAATGTTCAATAGTTTCATGATTATCGCAACCATCAATGATATATGCCCCACTTCCTGGGATACTTGAATAGTCGCATCGACATATCATGACTCCCTTGACTTTGATTTTATCATTGGATTGCATGGCAATCGTATCTGATTGTAAATTTTGATTCATAATTTCATTTTGTCTTGCTGCATTTGCCACAGCAGCAGAAGCGACCACTATCGACGTTGTTGCTACGGCGTGTGATAGTGCTGGAAACATTAATAGGAATGCTATTTTTTTAATCATCTTCACCATGCTCCAAATAATGCAAAACATCCTCAATAGCCTCTTTGTAGCCCTTGTTCCATGGAGGCAACTCGCCATGTTCTTCTTTAAGCTGAATCTGGTTTGTTAGCATGAAGATTAGTTTTGCGTGTAGGGTTGATAGGTTAATCATTCAACTCCATCCTTCTGAAATAGATTGTATGCCATTGCACCTAGAGCACCAGAATTGCGATGGATATTGCTGGAGAATCTGGCCATTAATATCTCGATTGGGTTCATAGCCACCGAACTTATGCCCTAATAATTTGCATAATAGGCGTTTAATCATTTATTTCTCGCAGTTCTTCGGATTGCTGATTCATAATATCAAACAGCAATTCTGAAATATCACTTTCCACAGATTCATAGTTCATTGTGCGCATTAAACTTAATGTATTCTGAGCTATGGTTATCAATTGATGTATCTGTTTTTCGCTAATTCTCATCGTCCAATACCCCATCCACATTTATAACAAATATTTGTATCTATATTTTCATGATTGCATTCATGCTCACAATAGTTGTCGATCATGGATTGAATTTTCTGAACCAGCACGTGACTACTATGCCAGTCGTTATCTAGCCACCAGTCAAGACCGCCTCTGATTTGTTGTAACTCTTCTTTCGTAAAATCATTCATCGCAAAGCCATCCCAACAGCAAAAAAGAATCCAAGCCACCAAATGCCGTCATAAATCAATTTAAAATCTTCGTGTGTCATTGCTTTCTCCCATGTTTTAAATCAACCTTAAGCTTGCTTCTCAGCGTCGGCAAAATCTGCTTTTAAAATTCCTGATGTTAGTTTTTCAAGCTTCATTTGGCTAGAAGGTGGTATATAACCCAGCTTCCGCCAGTTTCTAATGTTGTTTATTGACATTTTTGTTTGCTTTCTAAATTGATAAGAGCTTCCGTAATAAGTAAGAATATCTTCTAGCTTCATAAATCACCTTTTATTCATAACTATAAAATATTTTAACATGCGTTGTTGACTTGTGTCAATTACTTGGGTATACTTGTGGTTCGTCAATTGTGACGCTTTTGGAGAATAAAATGTTAAAAGAAGAAGCTATTATCGAGACAGCACAAGTGTTGGAAAGACTTGCGTATGAGATTGCAGATTTAAGCAGATGCAAAGAAGAGCTAGAAAAGCACATGGCTGCTTTGCTAGAGCATCCGGACGAGGGTCAAAAATCCTATATTGAAGGAAGATACAAAATTGTTCTAAAGACTGGTTTTAACTGGACTCTCAACAAAGAGAAGTACGAAATGATTGGTCGCTCACTGAGTACTGCTAACGATCCAGTTCAGAAACAAGTTAAATACGAGCTTAACAAGAAAATTATTCGTGATGCTTATGCCTCCGGTAATGAACGTGATATTCATATTCTTGATGAGATTCTAACAAAGAAGCCAGCCAAGCTTAGTGTGACTATAGGAGCTGGAATATGAGTAATACCACCCTCGTAATCGGAGCAAGTGGAAGTGGCAAATCCACTTCCCTTCGAAATCTTGACCCAGACACAACCTACATAATTTCTGTTCTTGGCAAGCCTCTACCATTCAGGGGTTACAAAAAGAAGTTCAACGAAGAAAAGAAAAACTTCATGGTAACGGATGATTATCGAAAGGTATTAAATCTTATTAATGCAGTTAATACTCGTCGACCAGAAGTAACTACGATCATCCTGGACGATTTTCAGTACCTCATGGCTCATGAGTTCATGAATCGCGTATTGGAAAAAGGCTACGACAAGTACTCTGAATTGGCCAATCATGCTTGGAGTGTCATTAAGGCTTTGACTGAAACACGTGAAGACCTTCATTGCTTTGTGTTATCACATAATGAAATGGATCAACACGGCAATTCAAAGGCCAAGACCATCGGAAAATTGCTGGATGATAAGATAACGCTTGAGGGCATGTTCAGTTGCGTTTTGCATTCCCTAGTAATCGATGGCGAATATAAATTCCTAACAAATCATGATGGCTCTCATCTTGCCAAAAGCCCGTTGGGGTTATTTGATTCACAATTTATCGACAATGATCTACAGTACGTGAAAGAACAAATGCATGCTTACTTTAACGAAGATGGAGAAACAGAATGACCGGATTTTGGCAATTATCAAGCGGTGAAACCCCGAAAGGCGACGAAGCATCAAGTTTCGCGGGTGATTTTCGTGTTATACCGGACGGCACGTGCGCACCAGCGCAAATAAAATCATTCATGGCAATGGATGCAACACCATCATATGCGAAACCACACTATGAAATTGTATTTAAACTAGCTGGTGGTGATTTCAAAGACCGTGAGGTTCGATTAAAAATTAAATGTTTTGATGATAAGCCACAAGTTGCAGATAGAAACATCAATATGATGAAACGTGTTTATGACCTTTGCGGACACAAACCTTCACACGCCAATGCGCCTACAGATGCAGATTTGTTGCCTATGGTTGGCAAAATTCTAGGGGTTAAAATTCGAGAATTTATTGGAACCAATTCCAAGACTGGTGAACCTTCAAACGGCAATTATGTAAGCGAAGTTCATAAGGCGGATAAAGATTTTGCAACTGTTACCGGCGTTAAGCTTGAGGTTGTAACAAGCGCTGTTGAAACTGCATTTTCTCGCAATGCTGTTACTGGATTGCCAAATGATGGACACACTGATATTCCCTTTTAGCATTAAGGACACAATATGGACATTGAACTACTGGAAAGAACAATCAGAAGCAACCTGGTGTCATACGGGTTGTTTCCGTACCAAATAGAAGAAATCGTATCATTGCTGTCAAATGACATTGTGAAAATGATGGTGGAAGAAGATGAACGAGATTGATGCATTGATAGCTGGAGTCGTTGGAGGCTCAATTTCAGGATTGGGAATAGCCTTTATTGTATTGGCTGAGATTAAGCGATTGTATGACACCAAGATTATGTATCTTAGAATGCAGATTATTGGGTTACAGGCTATAAATGGGATAAATAACGATGATTAAATGGTTTGATGCGGATAAGTTTTTGCCTGGGAGGGAAACAGGTGATGTATTGATTAGATACATACGTGATGGCATTGTAAATTACCCATTTTATAAAGTAGGTGAATTTTCTGAAATAGATGCCGATGCTGTTAAAATAACCCACTGGGCACTCATCAACGAGCCTTTTGAATGACCAATGAACAAGAAAAATACCTGGCTGATTTGTTGGAAGAGTTGTTTAGAAGGATTGAAGCGTTAGAAAAGAAAATGCAGGATTTAAGCCATGACAATAAAGCTGCGTGATTACCAAGTAAGAGCGGTCAACGAAGCAATGGAAGCCCTAATAAAAAACGACGACCCTGTTTTGCTTGAATGCTCTGTTGGTGGTGGAAAATCATACTTGCTAGCAGCGATAGCTAGAAAGCTAGACCTTCAAAATAAGCGCGTTTTGTGTTTGGTTAGCAGTTCAGAGCTAGTTAGAAACGATTCTGATGCCTTTGCAGACATGGGCGGAGAACCATCCGTGTTCTGCGCCTCACTCGGAAAGAAAGAGTGGGATAAAAACGTAGTCTTTGCAACTCCACAATCCTTAATCAATACTATTAAGCACGATCACCCTTTAAGCCAGGTAATTTTTAACTTAATCATGGTTGATGAAGCGCACCAGATAGGAACTTCTGATACAGGTATATTTCTACGCATTCTCAGGCACTTTAAACATGCTTATAAACCAATGCGCCTGTTAGGCATGAGCGGCACACCATTTAGGGGCAGCACGGCTATTTGGGGAGATAATGCACTGTTTAAATCGAAGGTTGGCAACATCAGCACAAAGTATCTTATTGATCATGGTTTTCTCGTTAAGCCAATTTTCGGCATACCAGAAACTGAAGGTTTTGACTTCAGCAAATGTAAAATTAAAAATACGGGTGAATTTAGTGGTCGCGATCTACAAGCTGTTATCGATTCTAAAAAACGCTTAACTTGGGAGATACTCCAAGAAGTACAGCGCATAACCGCACCAGACGACCTATGTATGCTCTTTTGCTCCACGATAGCCCATTGCCACGAAGCAATGGCTGCTCTTCCTGAAGGCCATGCTAGGATGATTATAGGTGGTACTGACGACCCATCAAGACATGAGGCTTTAACGTTAGCACGCGAAAAGAAGATAAAGTACCTTGTTAGTGTAAATTGCTTACTCACAGGGGTTAATATTCCAGCAATAAATCATATAGTATTTTTGAGGCCGACATCCAGCTTGCTATTGTATATTCAAGGAATCGGTCGAGGTCTACGATTGAGTGAAGGCAAAACTCATTGTGCTGTGCTCGATTTTGCTGGCAACACCCAGCGCTTCCAGGACATCGACGACCCAATCATAAACGAAGCTCTACAACCAAAGGAAGAAAATGAAAAAGACTATATCATCCCGTGTTTATGCTGTGCTGAAAAAGGAATCACGACTCTTGTTACTCTCCATACTCGCCGCTGTTTTGGGGTTGATGGGAATGGCGCTCGCTGCGATAACTATTTTGAATGGAAAGACTGTATGTCCTGCTCAGCCAGAAATGATACTACTGCTCGACAATGCAGATGTTGCGGACACGAGCTTATCGACCCCAATGCCAAATTAAGTCTAAAGCCAGCGGTTGAGCCAAAGGTATTATTTGATGTGTTGCAAGCACGTTATTGGTTGACCGATCAGCATGGTTATCCATGTTGGAATTCAATGTATCAGACAAAGCAAGGGATTAACATCTATGAGTCTTTTGGAATAAAAGACGACCGCATGAAGAACCTTTTTTACGGCATTTTTTTAAAGGCGCACTGCAAATCATCATCCAGTTATTACCCTATATTGCAATCATTGCAGCACTTACGCAAAATGTTAGAATCAGGTGACATACGCACACCCCATACAATCCATTGCAAGTTCACCAATAACCGATATCAAATCACGAAGCGAGAATTCCATGAAGAAACTAGCGTTATTAAGCGCCTTATTGATGGCAAGTTGCTGCCACAAACCACTATGCCTACCACACCATCATCAACAACCTAAAATT
>Ga0302322_100001197_pt1 | contig 21030 bp, 18 predicted proteins | sample Fen_T0_2_FD_203757 | JGI IMG/M metagenome (GOLD analysis project Ga0302322, IMG submission 203757) | Peat permafrost microbial communities from Stordalen Mire near Abisko, Sweden - Fen_T0_2 | ecosystem: Environmental > Terrestrial > Soil > Wetlands > Permafrost | place: Sweden: Abisko...
CCCGGGCGGCAGCTCGATGGGCACGGCGTCGGCGGGATTGATGTCCGTGGTCGTGATCTCGCAGTCCACCTTCGTCCACGCGTGCTGGCGCGGGCCGCGCAGATGGCCCCCCGGGATCACATGCATGCAGCCGTTGGCCACGGTCGCGCGGTCCAGCGCGATCCACACGCCGCAGATGCCGTCAAACCGGTTGACCGAGAAATACGCGAGGTCCTGGTGCCAGGGTTTCTCCGCCCCGCCGTGCGCCGGCTTGCACAGCGCCATGCTCGAATACGGCTGGAAGCCCTCGCCCAGCACCGCCGCCAGCAGCGCCTGCAGCCGCGGGTGCTGGTGCGAGAGGTAATCGTAGATGGGGAGCTCCTTGTCGTAGGACTGGAATTTCCGGATGTTGTCCGCGAGCTCGTCCAGCCGGTCCGGCCGCGCCTCGTACGTGCCCTCGACCTGGAAGTGGAAATCCGACGCGCGGCTTTTGAAGAGCATGCCGCGGCCGTTCTTGATCGCCTTGCCATACTTGCCCAGGCCGCCGACGTGCTCCGTGAGTTCCTCGTTGAACGCGTACTTGCGCACGAGCTGGTTGATCCCGTCCGAGGCCTCCTGCACTTCCTGCGGCGTCAACGCCTCGAGAAAAGCGAGGTAACCGTCCTCGCGATAACGCTGGAGCATGGCCGCGTCGGGTCGCTCGGGCAGCGTGGGGTAAATGGCGGGTGGCTTCGCGGTATTCACGGCGGGCATGCTTTACAACCGAATCGACCAGGATGTCACGTCTGACGTGGCCACCAGCGGCAGTTTGTGCACCCCGTTCCCGCCCGGCGTCCCGGCCCTTCGACCCTGCTCAGGGCAGGCGATCATGATGAAGCCGGTCTCGCCCTTCGGACGGAGCAGTTTGCCGGAAAGCGTGCGCGCCGCGGCGTTCCAGCGCACGTCCGACAGCTCGCGGCCGCCGCTCTGGTGAAAGCTCGTGCCGACCGGCCACGGGTGCGGGCGCGGCTGGCGCAACACCAGCAGCTTTACCGCCGGGCCGTGAAACCCGATGTCCAGCAGGCCCGGACCCGACTCCAGGATGGGGTGCGCAAAATCGCCCGGATGCCGGTAGTCGGCCGCGGGCCGCGCCGCGCGCGGAATCACCCCGAGAAACTGTCCCGACCAGAATTCAAAGGCCCAGAGCTTCGCGCTGGCCGGCAGGCCGAGCCGGGTCAGTTCGACCTGGTACCGCCGGGCCAGGCCCACGCCCGAGCCTGCCTCGGTGGCGGGTTCGGTCCAGTTCATCACCGCGACGAGCGTCCACTCGTCCCAGTCGGCCCGCACCGGCAGCGCCCAGACGCACGCCCCGGCCGGCTCGCGCTCCTGCAGCACCTCCAGCGCCAATTGTTTATTGGCGTCATCGATCCGTACTTCCGTCGGCCGTTTCTTCCCCTTTTGCTTCGCCTGGATCAACGTCAGGTAGGGCAGCGTGCCGGTCCGGACCGGGTGAAACAGGTCCACCGGTGTCGCCGGCGTGTCGTTCGGCGGCAGCGTGGCGAGCAGGACGGCCCAGCGGTCCTCCGGCAGCGTGGTCAGGTCGTCGCCCAGGTCCACGTGGCCCGCGCCCATGAACGTGACCGTCGCGCGCAACCGTGCCTCCTCCAGCGTGCCGGGCAGGCCGAGCACGAGGCACGAGGGCTGCTGCAGCGCCCAGCGCTGCTTGAACAAATGGCAGGCGTAGCTCGTGTACACCTCGCGCAGGTGACGCCAGCCGAGGCCGGTGTTGCCGGTGTCCATGATCGCGTAGCTCAGCGCCGCGATCCCCGCCCCGGCGAGGTCCGTGCCGGAGCAGTCCAGCAGCAGCGCCGGTTCGCCGGTGGAATTCAGCGCCTCCTGCGCAATGCGCAGGGCGGTGCGCACCGCCTCGCGCGCCCGCGGGTTGACGAGGCGCGGGTTGTGCCGGCCGCGCAGTTTTTCGCCGGTGACGATGCCCGCAAAATCCCATTTCACATAGCGCACGCCCTTGCGCGCCAGCTCCGTGAAACCCCTCCGCAGCCACGCCTGCGCGCCGGGATGCGACACATCGAGGGCGTAGACCGGGCAGAACGGCTCCCAGAACCAGTGGTAGTTGACGAACGGCTGGCCGGCGGCGCCGCGCAGCAGCCACTCGGGGTGCTCCCGCGCGATGGGGTGCGTGTCCGCGACGCAAAGGCTGCCCACCCACACGCCAAGGTCGAAGGATTCCTTCCGCAGCTCGCCGCTCAGCCAGCCGAGGCCGCGGCTGAAACGCTTGTTCTCCTCGAAGAAAGTCGGGATGTTGTCCTTTTCCCAGCCGAGGTCGACCTGCAGGTATTTCAGGCCGAGCTGGCCGAGGTTCCGCGCCCGCGCGGCGCGGGCGGTGGCGAGCACGTTCGCCTCGCTCACGCCGAGCCGGTAGGGATACCAGCTGCACCAATTCGCCAGCGGCGGCGGCGCGGCGCCAAAATGGTTGCGGGCCTTGATCCGGTCGCCATGCGACCCGAGCAGTGCGAGCGGATCCGCGCCCGCCTCGATCGCATAATCGCCCAGCGCGAGGGTCTCACCCGGCGCGAGCGGAAAATCACCGCCGTCGAAGTCGATGGTGAACCGGCGGAAGGGCGGAACCTTCGCGGGCTGGGTGGCTGCCGCTCCGCCAGCGGGCGCGGTTTTTGCCGCGCCTCCGTCCACGTTGTCCAGCCCCGCGGCTATGCGGCCGGCCGCCGCCGTCATCCGTCCGGTCAGGTTCGGCAGCCAGCGGTCCACCGTTTCGAAGCCGAGCAGCACGCCGCGGCGCTCCGCCGGATTGTAGAAGACCGTGTGCGTCTGGCTCGTGAACCCGCCCATCGTGCCGTCGAGTGCCTTGAGCTGGTCGCTGCCGGTCAGCATCTGCCGGGGCGTGCGCACGCGCCCCAGGTAGGCGTTTTGCTCGAGGATGCGCACCTCGGCCGGGACGCGGCCGAGCGCCACCCGCGCGCATTCGAAAAGCACCGCGTGATTGAGTGCGACCGGACGGGCGGACGGGTTGCGTAACCGGCTCGTCACGCGCACCCGGCCTGGTGCTTCCTGATCGAAGATCTGGATCAACTCCGCCTTGGCGCTGTGCCAGGTCGCAGTCCGCTTTTTTGCGGTGCCGGTCACCCCGGCAAAGCGCAGGGGTTCCGCCCGGCCGTTGAGGACGAGCTTCGGGCCGCCGGGGCCCAGGCGGAAGCAGCCGGCCGCCACCTGCACGCGGCCGGCGCGAAAGGTGAGGCCAACGGCGGGCTTCACAGCATCACTTCTTTGCCGTTGGCGGCGCTGCTCTCGTTCGCGGCCTCGATGAAGCGGATGATCTCGATGGTCTCCTCCGGGTCGATCGGCACGGCGCCGCCCTGGAAAAAGGCGAGGTACGCCTCGGTCAGGCTGGCATAGAACGGCTTCACCTGCGTCTGCACGTTCACCGCCGCCGTGGTCTTTTCAAAATGGACCAGCCCGTGCATCTCGTAGTTGCCGGTGCGGTTGCCCCGGACGGTGCCGATGCGGCCGTCCGCCCACACGCCGGTCGCGAGGTCATAGTGTTCGTTGGAAACGCAGCGCACGCTGCGGCAGCCGCGGCCCATGGCCGTGTACAGCATCTCGACGGCGTGGATGCCGTACCAGAACAACCCGGGGTTGGTCTTCTCGTGCGCGGCGGCGCCGCAGAAGTCCGCGCCGCGGACGGTCGCGCGGGTCTCGGGGGTCACAATTTTCACCAGCGCCTCGGTGAAGCGCAGCGAAGAGGCCGAGAAGAGCCGCACGTTGTGCTTTTTCGCCATGGCAAACATCGCCTTCGCGTCGGCCGTGCTGACGGCAAAGGGCTTGTCCATGAAGACCGGCTTGCCGAAGGGCGCGATCCGCGCGAACTGCCCGGGATGGGTCCGCCCGTCGAGCGAGGTCAGCAGGATCGCGTCGCAGGCCTGTGCCACCGCCTCGGGGCTGTCGACGATGGTCACGCCGAACTTGTCGCGCAGCTCCGCCGTGTAGCCCGCGACCCGGCTGATGCTCGACTCGACGTCGGGCGAGCCGCCCGGCCAGGCCACGGTCACCCGCGCGCCTTTCAGCGCCAGTTTCGAGGCCGGGTTGTTGAACGTGTCGCTGAACACGATCACGTGCGACGTATCGAGGCCGATGATGCCGAGTTTCAGTTCGCGAGTCGGAGCGGGATTCATGACCCGGAACAATGCGCCGGCTCGCGCGGCGGTTCCAGCGCAGAGTGCGGGCGCATTCGGTATTTTCATTCCCCCGGGTGATATGCATCATGCGGAATCCTGATGGCCGCCCTTCCCACCCCCAGCCTGCCCCGCGTCCGCGTGCTCGCCACGGGCGGCACCATTGCCGGCGCCCACACGGGCGGTTCGCGCAGTTACCAGGCCGGCGCCTTTTCCATCGACGCACTCATCCAGGCCGTGCCGCAGCTCGCCACCCTGGCCCGGCTCGAGGTCGAGCAGGTCGCCGCCCTGGGCAGCCAGGACATGAACGAGGGCGTGTGGTTGAAACTCGCCGCCCGGGCGCAGGCCGCGCTGGCGGAGCCCGACGTCGCCGCCGTGGTCATCACCCACGGCACCGACACCATGGAGGAGACCGGCTATTTCCTGAATCTCACCGTGCACAGCGACAAACCCATCGTGCTCGTGGGCGCCATGCGCCCGGCCACGGAGATCAGCGCCGACGGCCCGATGAACCTCTACAATGCCGTGGCGGTCGCCGCGCACCCCGAAGCCCGCGGCCGCGGCGTGCTGGTGGTCGCCAACGACGAGATCCATTTCGCGCGCGAGGTGGCCAAGACCAACACGACCCAGGTCGGCACCTTCAAGGCCACGCATCGCGGCCTCGCCGGCCTGGTCCATGCCGGCCGGCTGCACCTCTACGCACCGCCGGTGCGCCGGCACACCACCGCGAGCGAGTTTTCCCTGGCCGGGGTCACCGCACTGCCGCGCGTGGATATCGTCTACGCGCACGCCGGGATGGGCCGCGAGCTGATCGACGCTGCGGTCCGCGCCGGGGCGAAGGGCCTCGTCATCGCCGGCGTGGGCGATGGCAACCTGAGTGCCGTCGCGCTGGCCGCCGCCGCCGCCGCCGCCCGGGCGGGCGTGGCCGTCGTCCGCAGTTCGCGCACCGGTGGCGGCGTGGTCGAGCGCAACCTCGAGGTGGACGACGACGAACTCGGCTTCATCGCCGCCGACGAGCTCAACCCGCAGAAGGCCCGGGTGCTGCTGATGCTGGGCCTCGCGCGCACGACCGATCCGCGCGCCCTGCAGGAGATGTTTTTTACTTATTAGGCGGAGGCCCCGGCGGGGATGCCGCCAGTTCCCGGTCCAGCTCTGCCGTGTGCCGCAGGGCGTAGGCCATGTACAACACGATGGCGACGTTCGTGAGGAAAATGCCGGCCTTGATCCAGCCGAAGCGGTGCCACATTTCGTAAATCTCGACCGGCAGGTAGACCGCGCTGGACGCCAGCGCGAACCACTCCGCCCAGCGTCGCTCATACCACAAGCCGTACGCCTCGACCGACCGCACCAGCGCATACAGCGCCGCTAGGCCGGCAAACAGCCAAAGCTGCGCATCGGTCACGCGGTCCGCCGCATCAATGAAGATGCGCGGATACTTGCTCGCCGGGTTCAGGTGGCTGTGGCGGACCAGCCGTTCTGCCACGGCCTGCACGTCCCGATGGATCAGGGACAGCAAGCCAAAGCCGGCGGCCAGCACCAGCACCGCCTTGGCGGCCTCCACGACCGCCACTGCCCTCATCCCTGCCAGCAATGGTTTCCGAATCATTGGTCGCCACGATACTTCGAGTCCGGCCGGATGCAATCGATGCCGCAACCCTCAGCCCGGTTGGTGCTCGCAAATGTCCGGATTTTTCATACCTCGGAGGGTGCTAAATCCACGCCACGGGCAGTGTGCCTGCGGGCCGCCCTTCGCCGTCATCCCCTCACCCCACCCCCACCGCCGTTCCCATGATCATCACTCCCCAACAACCCGACGAGGAAGCCCCGCGGGAGATTCCGCTGGAAGTCCAGCTCTGGGTTTCGAAAGGCTGGACCGTCATCGATACGCAGCGCCGGGGCATCGTGCTGCAGGGCGCAAAGGAAATGCGCGGCCGGAGCATATTCCTCATCGTGGTGGGCGTCATCCTCCTGTGCCTCTTTTATTTCAGCCTGCGCCTGCCGGTCGCCGGCGTGCTGCTGTTCGTGTTGGCCTGGCTGGACTACCGGTTCCTGACCAATCCGCCCACCAAGTTTTTTCCCGCCGAGGGGGAAAAGACCCGCAACATGGAGCGCTGAGCCCGGCCCCGGCGGCAACCGGGCCGCGGGGGAAGGCTCGTGTTCGTCTCCGGCGTCAGCCAAGGTGGTACCAGGCTCGCGCGCCCGGACACCGCGCCGGCCAAATCCCACCGGCCATGACAAAGCAGCTGTGCATTCCCCCGCCGTGAATCCGTCGTCCCGGTCGGAATATTTCTGCCCGTGCTGCCCCGGCGTCGAGTCCGGCCACCCGGGTGACTGCCCGATGTGCGGCATGGCCCTGGAGCACCAGCCGGGCAACTCCGGCGCAGCCCCGGTGCGCTACACCTGTCCGATGCACCCGGCGGTTGAACAGGATCATCCCGGCGATTGCCCCATCTGCGGCATGGCGCTGGAACCCGTGACGATGGGTGCGGCCGAGGCCGACGCCGGGAATCCCGAACTGCGCGACCTGACCCGGCGGTTCTGGCTCAGCGGCGCCCTGGCGCTGCCGGTCTTCGTTCTCGGGATGGCCCATCTCGCGCCGGCCCTCGCCCCTTTCGCCGGCGGAACCGCCAGCCGGTGGATTCAATTCCTGCTTGCCACGCCGGTGGTCTGGTGGGCCGGCTGGCCGTTCTTTGTCCGCGCCGCGCGGTCGGTCCGCACCGGCCGCTGGAACATGTTCACGCTGATCGCCGCCGGCGTGGGCGCCGCCTGGACCTACAGCGTGGTCGCATTATTCCTGCCGGGCTGGTTCCCTCCGGCCGCCCGGTCGCCCGGCGGGATGGTCGGGGTCTATTTCGAAGCCGCCGCCGCCATCATCGTGCTGGTGCTGCTCGGGCAGGTGCTCGAACTCCGCGCCCGGGCGCGGACCTCCGGCGCCATCCGGGCGCTCCTGGACCTGGCCCCGCCCACCACCCTCCGCGTGACGGCCACCGGCGACGTCGAGGTCGCGCTGTCGGACGTCAAGGCCGGCGACCGGCTGCGCGTGCGTCCCGGCGGAAAGGTCCCCGTGGACGGCCTCGTGGAGGAAGGCGTGTCGTCCGTCGATGAGTCCATGCTTACCGGCGAGTCGCTGCCGGTGGAAAAAAAGGCCGGCGACCGCGTGACCGGCGGCACGGTCAACGGGACCGGCGGGTTTATCCTCCGCGCGGAAAAAGTCGGGGCGGATTCGTTGCTCGCCCACATCGTGCAGCTGGTCGCCGAGGCGCAGCGCAGCCGCGCCCCGATCCAGGGCCTGGCCGACCGGGTCGCCGGCATCTTCGTGCCCGCGGTCGTGGCCGTGGCCGGTTTGACCTTTGCGCTGTGGTATTTCCTGGGGCCCGAGCCGCGGCTGGCCGTGGCGCTGGTGAACGCCGTGGCGGTGCTGATCATCGCCTGCCCGTGCGCGCTGGGCCTCGCCACCCCGATGGCGATCATGGTCGGCGTCGGGCGCGGGGCCCGGGCTGGCGTGCTGGTGAAAAACGCCGAGGCCCTCGAGCAGCTGGGGCGGGTGCATTGGCTCGTGGTGGACAAGACCGGGACGCTGACCGAGGGAAAACCGCGGCTCACCGAGGTCCTGCCGGTCGCGGGCGGTCATGCGGCCGCGCTGCTCGAGGCGGCGGCCTCGCTCGAGCGCGCCTCCGAGCATCCGCTCGCCACCGCCATCGTGCGCGGCGCGGAGGAGCGAAAACTTTCGCTGCGCGAAGCCACCGGCTTCCGCTCCGTCACCGCGGGCGGCGTCGCCGGCCGGCTCGACGGGCAGGCGGTGCTCGTGGGGACCTTAAAGTTCCTTGAAGCCGAGGGGGTCGCCTTTGACGCCGCGCTGCAGGCGCGGGCCGAAGGTTGGCAGGCCGACGGTCAGACCGTGTTGTTTGTCGCGCTGGACGGACGCGCCGCCGGCCTGCTCGCGGTGGCCGATCCCATCAAGGCCACCACCCCCGAGGCGATTGCACTGCTGCACGACCTGGGCGTGCGGCTGGTCATGGCGACCGGCGACAACCGGCGCACCGCCGCGGCCGTGGCCCGCCAGCTCGGGCTCGATGAGTTCGCGGCCGAGGTCGATCCCGCCGGCAAGATCCGGAAGGTCCAGGCGCTCCGGCAGGGCGGCCGGGGCGTGGCCATGGCCGGCGACGGGGTCAACGACGCGCCCGCGCTCGCCGCCGCCGATGTCGGCATCGCCATGGGCACGGGGACGGACGTCGCGATGCAGAGCGCCGGAATTGTCCTCGTGCGCGGCGACCTGCGGGGCATCGCCAAGGCCGTCCGCCTGTCCCGGGCGACGCTGCGCAACATCCGGCAGAACCTGTTCTTCGCCTTCATCTACAACGCGGTTGGCGTGCCCGTCGCCGCGGGCGCGCTCTATCCGTTCTTCGGCGTGCTGCTCAGCCCCATGCTCGCCGCCGCCGCGATGAGCCTGAGCTCGGTCAGTGTGATCACGAACGCCCTGCGCCTGCGGCACGTGGAACTCTAGCCCGGGCGCCAACCGATGACCCACCGCGAACGCATGCTGGCCGCCATCCGGGGCGAACCCACCGACCGCCTGCCGTGGGCGCCGCGGATGGACCTGTGGTGTATCGCGCAGCGGGCACGGGGAACGCTGCCGAGCCAGTTCGAGGGGCTGGACACGGCCGGGCTGGCGGACGCGCTGGGCCTGGCGTGCCACGCGGTGCGCGCCGATTTCACCCCGGCACGGGATCCATGGGACTTCGCCTTGCGCGGCTTCGGGATCGAGAATCACCCGGACTCCCCGTACCGGATTGAGCTGCGGGGGCTGCCGATGGAGTTCAGCCATGAGGGCGACACCTACCGGACGCGGATCCAGACCTCCGCCGGCGAGGTCAGCTGCTCCCTCGCGCACACGGCCGAGATGCGGCGCGAGGGAATTTCCATCCCATGGGTGGAGAAGTTCGCGATTGGCTCGGTGGACGACTGCGCCGCGGTGGCGGAGGTTTTTGAGCACCTCGAGGTGATTGCCACGCCCGGTGCCTATGCGGCGTTTCGCCAGCGCATTGGCGAACGCGGGATCGCGGTGACCAACGGCTTGCTCGGCGCCTCGCCGATGCACGGCATCCTGCACGACCTGTTGCCGCAGGAACAGTTCTTCTACCTGTATGCGGACGAGCGCGAGGCGATCGCCCGGCTCGCCGCCCGGATGGAGCCGTTCTGGGACCGCGTCCTGGCCGCGACACTGGGTTGCCAGGCCGAGGTCGTCTACTGGGGCGCGAACTATGACCAGAACCTGACCTGGCCCCCGTTTTTCACGGCCGAGGTGGCGCCCTGGTTGAAGCGGTCGGCCGACCGGGCCCACGCGGCGGGAAAGTTTTTGCTCACCCACACCGACGGCGAGAACCAGAAGCTGCTGCCGCTGTATCCCGCCTGCGGGTTCGATGTGGCGGAGTCGGTCTGCACCCAGCCCATGACCCGGAGCACGCTGCGCGAGGTCCGGCAGGGAATGGGACCGCGGACCACGGTGTGGGGCGGAATTCCATCCGTGGCCCTGCTCAAGGACCAGATGGATGACCGGGAGTTTGAGAAATATCTCGACGGAATGTTTGCCGAGCTCGGGACCGGGGAGCGCCTCATCCTGGGGGTGTCCGACAACGTGCCTCCGGATGCCGACCTGAACCGGCTCCACCGGATCACGGAGCGGGTCGCGGCCTTCGGCCCGGTGCAGGCGCCGGCAGCCTGATCTGCTATTGCCGTTCCAATTCCGTCAGCGCGGCCCCCGGACCGCCGTCCGCCACATTCCAGGGCAACCCCAGGTGGCGGCTGAACGGATCGACTACTTGCCCGCGGCGGCGCGGAGAATCCCGTCATCGGGTCCCGCCGGGCAGGCGTGGGTCTCCGCCCGGGAGGTCAGCCCCATCCCGTCCTGGTAGCCGATTTGCAGCAGGGGATTGGTGAGCGCGTTGTAGCACATGATGACGGAGCGGCGGTGCCTGGCCGAAAGATTGGGCCCCGAGCAATGCAGGAGGTTGCTGTGAAAAAACAGCACCGAGCCGGGTTTCATCTCACAGTACACCCGCTCGAACAGCGGCTCGAGCGCCTTGACCCGCACGGGGTCGATGCCCGTCTGTCCGCCAAAGGTGCCATGGGTGACGCGACCGAGGCGGTGCGAACCCCGGAGGACTTCGAGACAGCCGTTTTCCCGCGTGGCGGGATCGAGCGCGGTCGACGCACTGATCAGCCGCGGAAAGGCAAATCCCTGATCATACCAGTAGCCGTAGTCCTGGTGCCACTCCCAGGCGCCGCCCGTGCGCGCCTCCTTGAGGATCACCTTGCCATGGAAAAAGGCGATCTCCTCACCGAGCAGGATCCGCACGTTGTTCACGAGGCGCGGATTCGTGGAAAGTGCGGACCAGATGTCGGTGCCCGTCTCAAACCAGATGGCGAGCTTGGCCGCTTTGCCCGCCGCATCCTTCGGTGCGACGGTGGTCTTCGCCACCCGATCGCCGTGTTCCACCGCATCGAGCAGCGCGGCGATTTCGTCGGGTCGAAACACGTTTTCGAGGATCAGAAAACCGTCGCGATGATATTGCTGGACGAGCGCGTCGTCCAAAGCACGGGGCGGGAGCGGGGCGGCTTGCATGGGATTAGTGTCCGGGCGGGGCAGTGGATCCGGTCTCAGCCCGGTAGGCCGGTTGATATGGCGGGCAGATGCGGGGTTGGCAATCCATCGCGGAGGGGGACCGTGAGCCGGCCGGAGCGACGGCTCGAGGGAGGGCGTCCACGCCTCCCCGCCCGGGTCAGACCAGCCTGAACTCCAGCGCCTCCAGCTCGTTCATGTTGAACGGGGCGCTGTCCAAAACCTCCTGCAGCTTGGCCAGCGCCGCCGGCAGCGCCGCCGTCTCAAACACCGCCGCGCCGTCGTCGCTGTCGTGGATGGCCAGCGCCCACGCGTTGGGCGCGGCGCCCGTTTCGTAGAGCGATCCGTAGAGGTAATTGCCCGGCAGGCCGGGATGCGGGCCCGCTCCCGGCACGAGGAACAGGCTGTGCACGAGATCGTGGACGGCCGCGTCTTTCGTCCGGTGGTGAACCGGGCGGCCGGCGACACCCAGGCGGCGGGCCTCCGCCCTCGCCCGGCGGTCGGCCGGCAGTGACTGCACATAGCGGTCAAAGATGCCCGCGTTCGACTCCAGCGCCCCGGGCCCGATTTTGCCGGCGATCAGCTCGTCGAGATTTTTCGCGTGCAACGACGGCAGGCGCGCCAGCGCCCGCGCCGTGACATGCCCGTCCTTGTGATCCGCGTCGGCATACGCCTGGTGCGAGGCGTAAAGGCGTTTGATCGCATCCTGATAGGCGGGCGTCGCGGGGACCGCACCGACCGGGCTGTGCTCGATCATATCGAGCACGGTGTGGTCAAAATGCTCGTGCGGGGTGTGGGCCATGGCGGGTTGATGAACGCAAAGGTCAGGTAAGGCAAACTGTCGGTTGGACCCAAATTTGTCGCGCCCGGGGCCGGGTTGTCGAAACCCGCGCGCAGCCGTGTAATCTTTCCCCGCCAGTGCGGGTGGCGGTGGACCGGGATCATCTCACACGTGATGCCGCCGGCCGCGGCGCCGGGATGCGGCGACGCAAAGACCGAACCCAGGCCCATCGGGCACAAAAAAGCCCCGCGAACGGCGGGGCTGGAAAGTCACTTCTTGGAAAGCTGGTCGAGCACCACGAGCACCCGGCAGGCCCAGTCAATAAAGACCTTGGCGAAATAGCCGATGAAGCACCCCAGCGCGCCGGTGCCGGTGATAATGCCGATCAGGGCGGCCTTGTGCCAGAAGGAGATGGCAGCGCCGGATACGGCGCCGGATTCGGCAATGGCAAAGCCGGAGCCGAGCACGCCGCCGGCCACCGTGCACATGACCCAGACGGCCATCGAAATCACGCGCAGGCGGGCGACGACCGACCGCGAGGTCGGATCCAGGCCAGCCTCCTGCGGGGGCATTTTCCACGGGGGAAAGGTCGGTCCAATTACTGCCATGTTGCAAATCGTGAACCAATCCACGGTGCATGGCGACCGCAAACCCCTACGTAACATTGCTAAGTTTGCGGGGGCTTGGCCTGGGCTGACGCTACCTGGGCGTGGTCATGAAATGATTCCACACGGCCATGGTTGGCTCGTCGGGAAACCAGAACGTCATCCCGGCTGCCTTGGGCGAAACTCCGGGCGGGATGATTTGCCAATGGTCGAGGTCGAGGACGCTCCCGGCGCGGCCAGCGGGCGGGCGGTCCCAACTGCGCATCACGGCCTCGAAAAACGGCAGGGCGAGGTCATTCGCGTTGGCGGTGTTGTGCCCGTACTTGGGCTCGACCGCCATGCCCCAGCGCGCGCCGTGCACCGGCCCCGCGTTGTCCGGCAGCCAGAAGTGAAGCATCGCGAGGTCGAAGGTCTCCCGGCTGAGGTGCGGGATCGCGGCGTCGAACATCACCTCCGCCGGCGCCACGGGCGCGCGTAAGCTTGACCCCAGAAGCAACGCGCTGAGGCGAAAAGGTGGCGGGGTCATGCATCAAGCCTCGCTCTCGATCGTCCCTTTGATCAAGCCTGCTGGAATCAACTACATCTGACCTGACTCTTTTGGTTCAACCCCGCGTATTCACCGACCCTCCGCCTTACCCCATCCCTATGTCCGCTTCCTCCCTTCGCGTCCGCACCTCAATGCTCGTCATGCTGACCCTCACCGTGGTCCGTGTTCCGCTTTGCGCCCAGGAGCGGGTCGACGGTGCGATCCAGAATCACGGATTCTTTCAGCAGACGATCGCCCCGGAGGAAATCAGCGTGAACCATGGCAGTGAATTCAAGGGCGCCCACAAGGTGGCGATCGCGGTCTTCAACGTCGCGTTTCCCAGCGACAATCATTTCAAGGCCGTCAGCAAGGGTCACTCGATGTGGGCCCGCGCCAGCACCAGCGCGAAGGCGAGCATGAGCACCACCCTGAGCGGCGTGGACGCGGCCACGCGGCAGCGGATTACGGACAAGGCCTATGCGCTGCTTGTCGAGCAGTTGACCGGGGCCGGCTACGAAGTGGTCGACGTGTCGACGCTGGCCAAACTCGCTCCGGAATACACCAAGTGGGCGGCGCAGCCCAATTTCAGTCAGGGTCGCTTCGGTACCTACGTCGTCCCGACCGGACACTCGCTCTATTTTCTACAGGGCGATTCGGCCAAGCGCGACACTTCCGGCACGATGGGGGAGAACATGATGATGTTCCGGGGACTCGACCGGCCGGAGGCCTTCACCCGTTCGGCCTACATCGCGCATGACGGCCACGTTGGCATCATCGCGGTGACCCTGGTCGTGGATTATGGCGTCTATAGCAGCACCGGTCGGAAGGGCTTCGGCAAGAATGCCGAGGTCGGCTTCAAGCCCGGCGTGACGATCGCCGCGGGCAACATCAGTGACAGCGGCACCCTGCTCGAATACTGGGGCCAGAACTCGGGCGGTTTTCCCGCCGGCGCATTTCTCCAGCAGCCCATTCGGTCGGCGCGTCCTTTCGGCGCGATGACAAGCCTCGGCAGTGAGGATGCGGTGGTGGTCGATCAAGAGGTCGTCATTGTCGCCGACCCCGCCAAATTTGAAGCCGCCGCCGATGAGGTCGTCGGTCAAGCCCTGCCGAAGCTGGTGAGCGTCATGGCCGCCAGGCGTTGAGCGAGGCCTGTGCAGTAAATGTGCCGTGCGGCCCGAATGGCGGATTTTGGCGTTCACCTCCGCAATCTCAGAACCGGCGCGAGCCAGGAATAGCCTACCCCATTGTTGGCACAAGTTCGCCGGCATGCGCGGTTGAAACGCACGGTCGGTTGAACCGTGAATTACCGCCATTGGCACGATAAGTCGGCCATGCCATCCCAGGCAGGAACCGGGACCGGTTGCCCTGCAAGAGCCAGTAGTTGGCCGGGATCACAAAACGGAACCAACAAGTGGCGAGAGGGCACCACCAAACCGGCGTTCTTACTTTGCCGGACTCAAGCTCGGAAAGAGTGCGCCCAACACGGCCTTCGTCGCTTTGTCCCCACCCATGTCGTCAGTGGCGTTTGCCGTGACCAGAACACCATTGTTCGTCCCTGGAAACAAGACCACCCAGGCGAGCCAATTGCCGTCGGAGCCGCCATGAACGAAGACCGGACCTTTGCGTCCTGCGATCGAAGGCTGCACCCCCCAATCCATGGCGACCGGACCGCCCGGCTGGACGGTCTGCATCAAACGGTAGGAGGCGGGCGCAAGCAGCTTCCCGCCGCCGCGGCTTCCCGCCAACTGGTCGAGGCAAAACTGCGCCCAGTCGTGCAGGTTCATGTGCAGATTCCCTGCCGGGGCATACATCAGCGGCACGCCTTCGTCGGAATTGGTCATGGCGGCCGTCACTGGTTTGCCGCCCCGGTGGCCCCGGGGTTGGCCGTCGTGCGTGGGGCCGAAGCCCACGCTGGTCATGCCCAAAGGATGGAATACCTCGCGTTGCATCAAATCCTCGAAGCTGGTCTGCATCGCCCGTTCGGCAATGACGGCGGCAATCAGGAAGCCCGTGTTGCAATAGACAAACGCGGAGCCGGGTGCGGCCGCCGGCGCATCCTTCAGGGCCGCGGTGATGAAGGCGAGTCGCTGTTGCGGCAAAGGCCGGATATCCGCGAAAAAAGTATCCAGGAATTTGAGGTCCCGGATGTTCTCGGGCAGCCCTGACCGGTGGGACAATAACTGAACCAAGGTGACCGGCCGATATTCCGGGCGCATGGAGTCGGCGAGTTCGGGGAGCATCTTCGCCAGCGGCCGATCCCAGGACAATACTCCGCGCTCCACCAACCGGGCGATCAGGGCGACGGTCATCGGTTTGCCGGTTGAGCCGATCAACCAGACATCGTTAATCTGCACTGGATCATTCCCGTCATTGCGGCGCACGCCATGGGCCGCCTGCTGGGCAATCCGGCCATCGCGGATCACCAACACTGAAATCGCGGGCGTCTTCGTCCCGTCAGTCGCATTTTTCAACATGGCGTCCAGCTCTTCGGCGGCCACGGCCAGAGTGGCGCAAGACAGCAATGTTGTGATCGCCAGCAGGCGGATAAACGGGATCCCCGGCAGGAAAAGCGCGCCGAGGAGGAGACTGCCGGGGTTGGTCTTCATGGTAAGGGTGCCGAGGGGAAAAAGATGTTGTTGCGGTGGTATCGATTGCTCGGGAAAGCGTGGCGCCCGGGCCAGGCCGTGGACGCTGTCCGGCCCCTGAGAAGAGGCAAACAACGTGTGCAAGGGAGACGCAGGAGCGAAAGCTGGTGGGCCGACTGGGACTCGAACCCAGACTCAAAGGATTATGAGTCCTCTGCTTTAACCATTAAGCTATCGGCCCGCGTGAGCGCGACTTTGTCGCGATCGGGGCGAAAGTGACAAGTGGCAAGTGGCGCCCCGGCCGGAAGTGGACGGCCGCCTCACGCGAATTTATCGATCTTCGACCAGTCGTAGTCCGGACCGCACGGGCCGCCCATGCCGGAGGCCTTGCGCTCGATCACGTTGCCCTGGAAGTCGTGGAGCGGGAAATACCATTCGACGATTTCCTGCGCCGCGGCCGCCATGTAGTGGCAGATGAAACTGCGCCGCCACAGCGTCGGATGCGAGTTGGGCTCCGAGCCGTGGATGACGCTCCCGTTGAAGAAGAGGACGTCGCCGGGCTGCAGCCGCGCCGGGACCGGCTGCTTGCCGGCGGGCGGCGCGACGTAGTTGTTGACGAAGCTGCGCGCGCCGTCGGCCGGCCCGGGACACTGGAGCGGGTAATCGTGCGTGCCCGGCACGACCCAGAGCCCGCCGTTTTCCGGGAGCGCGGGGTCGATGGCGGTCCATGCGGCCACGCACGTGCCGGGTTTGACCATGAGATAAAAGTTATCCTGGTGCAGCGCCTGGCCCCGGCTGCCCGGGGGCTTGAAATAGACCATTGACTGGCACGCGATGGGCTCGTCCCCGAGGAGCGCGCGGACGACCGCGCCGATGCGCGGGTCGAGCATCATGCGCTGGCCGATGGGCTGGTGGCGGTGGAGGTGGAGCATGCGCGGGTAGCGCTTGAGCGGGTCGGGATCGAGCGAGCCATCGGGATTCGTCTTCGGCTCCCAATATCCGGGGATCGGTTTTCCCGCCTCAGCCAGCCCGTCGACCACCAGTTTCAACTCCGCGATCTCTGCCGGAGCCCAGAGTCCGCGCACGATGAGATACCCCTCGGTGCGGTAGAATTCGCGCTGCTCGGGCGTGACCCCCGGGGTGGATGACGTGGCCGTGCTCATGGGGTGCTTGGGTGAACTGCGGGCAACAACTAGCCGGGCCACCTGGGGCGTCGATGTCATTTTTGCCCGGCGCGACCTGCACTTCGCCGACTCCACCGCCAACTGCAGCCTTGCCCGACCCGGCCGGGGGCGGCACATCTTCCCGTCTATCCCATGCCCGCCAAAGTAGCCATCATCACCGGCGCCGCGCGCGGCATCGGGTTCGGTGTCGCCACCTGCCTCGCCCGCCAGGGCACGCGGATCGTCATCGCCGACCTGAACGGCCGCAGCGCCAAAAAGTCCGCCGCGCAACTGGCCGCCAAGACCGGCGTTAAGACCCTCGGGTTGGCCTGCGACATCACCGTCCGCGCCCAGGTCGCGGCGCTGGTCCGGCAGACGATGAAGCAGTTCGGCCAGATCGACATCCTCGTGAACAACGCCGGCATCTGCCCGTTCGTGGACATCCTGGAAATGAGCGAGGAGATGTTCAAAAAGACCATCGATGTGAACCTGAATGGCGCCTTCCACTGCACGCAGCTGGTCGCGAAGGAGATGATCAAGCGCGGCCGGGGCGGGCGCATCATTTTCATCACCTCGTTGGCGGTGAACGTCAGCGCGGCCGCGCAGGGCGACTACGCCGCGTCCAAGGCCGGGCTGCATATGCTGATGAAGAGCTTCGCCATCGCGCTCGGGCCCAAGGGCATCACCTGCAACGCGGTCGCCCCCGGCATGATTCTCACCGACATGACGCGTTTCCACTGGGAAAAGCCCGAGCCCGCCGCCTTCGTGAAGCAGCGCGTCCCCGTCGGCCGCATCGGCACGCCTGAGGACATCGGCAACGCCGTCACCCTGCTCTGCTCCGACGCGGCGGCCTACATCAACGGCGTCGGCCTCATCGTGGACGGCGGCCACCAGGCCGTGTGCGCATGAAGATCGACCTGACCGGCCGCGTGGCCCTCGTGACCGGCGCCACCGGCGAACTCGGCCGCGCCATCACCCGCACACTCGCCGGCTGCGGCGCCCGCGTGGCCATCCATTATCACAGCGCCGCCGACCGCGCGGCCGCGCTGCAGTCGGAATTGCCCGGCTCGGGCAGCTTCCAGGCGGACATCACGAGCAAGGCCGCCATCGACCGGATGCGCGACGCCGTGAAAGCGCAGCTCGGCGCGCCCGACATCATCGTCACCAACGCCGTCATCCAGTATCAGTGGACGAAGGTGCTCGAACAATCGCCGGACGACTACCGCTCACAGTTCGAGAGTTGCGTCCTCCAGAACGTGCTCATGGCCCAAGCCTTCATCCCGGACATGATCGCAAAAAAACGCGGCCGCATCATCGCGATCAACACCGAGTGCGCGATGCAGAACGCCCCGACCCAGTCCGCCTATGTGGCGGGCAAGCGCGGCATGGACGGCGTGCTGCGCGTGCTGGCGCGGGAAGTCGGCGAGCACGGCATCACGGTCAACCAGGTCGCGCCCGGCTGGATGGTCAGCGAGCACCGCCCAGTTGCCGGCCGGCCCGATTCCTACCGGGAGAAAATTCCGCTGCAGCGCTGGGGCACCGACCAAGACGTCGCGAACGCGGTGGCCTTCCTGGCGTCCGACCTCGCGGGGTACATCTCCGGTGTCTACCTGCCCGTCTGCGGCGGCAACGCCATGCCGGCGATCTGATCCCTGCGCCACACGTTCAGGCCAGCGGGACGGAGGTGAGTCCGGTGAGGGGCAAGCCCGGCGCGCAGCCGAAGGGTGCGCGCAGCACGGAGCCGAGCGTGATCCTGCCCTCGCGCACGTCGAGCCGCGGCCAGCCCGCCGCGCTGCGGGTGTAAAGATCGCCGTGGTGCGCGAGGATGTGCGCCTGCATCGCCACCGGGAACTGCGCGAGCCCGGCGAAGTAATGGTGGCCGTTGCGCTCGATGCTGGTCACGCCCAGCACTGCCTGCACCGCCAGGTCCTGCAGCAGCGACACGGGGCCGACGTTGGTCAGGTCCTCACCGCTCAGCATCGCGGTCTGACCGGCGGCGCGGCGCTGCGCGAGCAGGCAGGCGTGGCCCACGCCCTTGAAGACGCCCTTGCAGTTCTTGTGGCTCGTGCCCGCGTAGCCGAGCACGAGCGCGGCCGGCAGGCTGCCCAACTCGGCGTCGGACTCGTCGATGATGATCGGCGGGCGCTCCGGCCAGGCCGCCCAGTCGGCCGCGGGGGTCAGTGCCACGTCGCGGTGCAGCGGCTGTTCGATGAAGAGCAGTTTCGGCCAGAACTCCCGCAGCGCCGGTTCCGCCAGCAGGGCGCGCATTTGTGACGCGAACACCGCCGGGTCGCGGAAGCTCTCGTTGCCATCGAGCGAGAACGCATAGTCGCCGCCGCATTCGCGCGCGAGCACGGGGGCGATGCGCCGCAACCGATCGCGGGCGCGCGCGACGTCCGCGTCGATCTTGATCTTGAAATGTTTCAGCCCGTAGAACCGCACGCACGCGGCGAGCGACTGCGGCAGCCCGTCGTCCACCCGGTCGGCGGCGGCGATGTCGGCCTCCTCGATCGGGTCGAGCAGCCCCACCGTGTGCCGCGCAAACACCACCTCCGGCGGTTTCGCCGGCAGCCAGTCGCGCGGCGCGGTGCCCGCGAGCGGCGCATGCAGCGCGCCGAGGTCCACGCCGAGGCGATTTTCCCGCAAAGCCGCCGCCAGCGGCTGTCCGATCGAGCGGCAGAACGCGTCGATCAACGCCCGCTCGACCAGCGAGGTGCCGAAGTGTGCGAGCAGCGGCGGAATCTTGTGCGCCACGCCCCACGCCGCCTGCGCGGCATACAGCTGCTGCCAGAATTGAAAGGGTGTCGCCGCCTTGATCGTCCGCGCGCCCGCCACCGCGGCGCGGATCACCGCCAGCATTTCATCGATCTCCTCGCCCAGCGGCCGGTTCGGGTCCTTGGTGAACCACTTGGGCGGCAGGTGGTCGGCCGCCAGCCCCTCCTGCGCGCGGCCGTCGATTTCGAAGGTCACGCGCAGGATGACGTGCGGCACCTCCGTCATGGTCACGATGCCGTAGCGGAACGGCATCCGGGCGCGGAGCTGCAGGCGGAAAAGTTCGGCGTGGCGGAGCTGGATCACTTGGTCGTCTCCGCCGGCTCGTCGGTCTTGATTTGAAAACCAAAAGGGATGCGCACGCGGGTGACAACGGGGGCGGAGTTGCGTGTGGGCGGTTCGAACCGCCACGCCGCCACGGCCTGTACCGCGGCCCAGCCAAAAGCCGGCTCGCTCGCGGAGACGATGCGGGGCAGGAAGACCTTGCCCTCCTCGTTGATGAGCACCTCCACGGTGGCCTCGCCCTTCGTGATTGCAGCGCCGAGAGAAGAGGGAAAGACCGGCGACTGCGTTGAAACCACCTTGAGTGGCGCGTCCAGATTGCCCGAGTTCATGATCAGCTTGCTGTGCGTTCGATCCAGCGGCAGCAGCTCATCGATGACTTCTGGGATGAGTACGCGGTCATAGGGCGCAAAGCCCTGCTGATAGGAAAACAGGCTGCGCGTGGGCCGCCCATCCTTCAGGGCTGGCTCGAAGGTCCATTGCTCGACCATGGCGATGGTTGCCGCGCCAAACTCGGGACGTGTGGCCTTGGTCACTTGCGCGGTCATGATCTTGCCGGTTTCGCTGATGATAAAACCCACCGTCGCCTCGCCGCTCACGCCGTCGCGAAGCAAGGCGTAGGGATAGACCGGCTGCTCGATCTCGTGCGGCTTGGGGGGAACGTCGTAGCGCAGCTCCGGGGGAAGCGCAGCCTGGTTCGCCTTTCGATCCACGGTCAGGTGTCCCAGGGTGAATGCGATTGGCACCTGCATATGGGTGCTGGTCGGCACACCGTTCCTGAGACCTGGCTCAAACTTCCACCGCCGGACGGATTCGAGCGCCGGATTGATGAAAGCCGTGTCAGTGTAATGGACCACCCACGCGCGCGTGACCCGCCCTTCCCGGTCCACGATGAAATCCACCAGCACTTCCCCGGGCAGCCCACTGTAATACATGGAGCGGGGATAGTCAGGTATCTCCTGCTTGATAACCCGTGGCACCACCTGCTTGCCCGACAAGCTCAGTTCATCCTTCAGCCCGAGGACAAAGGGTACCCGCAGTTCGGACGCCACCGGTTGGCCTTCCCGGCGCGCCGGTGCGAACCGCCATTCATGCACCGCCACTTCCAGCTGCGCGGCCAGCGCGGGTGGCGCGTCCTTCAACCCCACCGGCACACCCTTCGCATCCAGGCTCACGGTCACCCACACGATCTCTGGTGGCAGATAGGCTTCACGCTTTTCATTTTTGTGCCGGCGAAGGATGACTTCCTTGACCGCGAGAACCCGCGGCGTTGCGTCGGCTTTTCCGGCATCCGCCGAGGCGGGATTAAAAATCACGGCGCAACGGGTGAGCGTGTTGACGGGCCGGCCACTCCGCTTCCCAGGCTGGTGTTTCCAATCCTTCCCTGCACGGGTCACCTCATTTTCAAACACGGGAAGCGTCGCCGTGGGCCTGAACATGAGCCGTTTTCCTTTTTCGTCGGTGAAGATCTCCAGGATCACATATTCCGGATCAGCCGTATTTCGGAGATCCGCCGGAATTTTGGGGCTCAGCG
>Ga0302322_100001199_pt1 | contig 21003 bp, 16 predicted proteins | sample Fen_T0_2_FD_203757 | JGI IMG/M metagenome (GOLD analysis project Ga0302322, IMG submission 203757) | Peat permafrost microbial communities from Stordalen Mire near Abisko, Sweden - Fen_T0_2 | ecosystem: Environmental > Terrestrial > Soil > Wetlands > Permafrost | place: Sweden: Abisko...
CAATAGTTAGCAGATGAACCTCCCATAATGCAAAACGTGGTAGTAGCCAGTCATTTAAGACTTCTGATAAAATAATAATGGCAGTAGAGACAACAAATATTATAGCAATAAATATCAAAAGTCTTCTAAAGGATATGCTCCGGACAAAAGATTTTTGCAATTGTTCTTCTTCTTTTTGGCGGAGTGAAGCCGTTTCAGTACATTTTCTGTTTCTCGTTTTCATGGCTTTATTATGTCGGTAAGAAAACGTGAATTTTTAAGGTCCAGTATGTTATAAAATGTTATTTAACCAATCTTAGACATAATATTATGTAAAGAAGAATGAACGGTGAGCAAATTTATTAGACTGCATAACCTAGACATACATATCCTGCAACGCAACATAAAGTAAGCATACCCAACACATATTATTACAAATAATGATATAGAATTGCAGGGTATTATTTCTGTTTTTTATCATTTCAAAGATTAAATTTCTTTAAATTTTTGGAGGAGAAAGGCCTTCACCGTAATATGAAAGCTGCATTGCGTTTATTGACAATCAAATTATTTTAAGAAATATTTTTACTATTTAAAATTTTTGGCACATAATTTGCTTATTTAGAATCAGTCTAAATTAAATTTTAATGTTATGAAAAAGTCAGTTGGTTTAAAAAGTAGATTATTTATGGGTACTTCATTACTCTTTGCAGTTCTTCTTATTTCAAATAGTTGCACTAAATCATCTTATAATAATATGACAGGGATGACAAATAATCCTTATGGTACAGGAGGTACAGGAGGACCCGGAGTGAACGAGGTTTTTATTCAAGGTATGGCATTTAACCCGGCTACTATCACAGTTACCGCCGGCACTGCAATTACATGGACTAATAAAGATGGATATGCTCATACTGTAACAAGTGATACTAATTTGTTTAATAGCGGGAATATTGGTAGCAACGGAACTTTTACCCATACTTTTGCAACAGCCGGAACATATCCGTACCATTGTAGTATACATGCTTCTATGACTGCAAAAGTTATTGTCAATTAAATTGAATCTTGCTTAAATTCTAATTTTTATTGACTTTTCAATTGTATTCGAAAAGAATGCAACCGGGGTACTTGTATCCTGGTTCTTTTTTACGTTTAACCGATCAATTAACACTAATGGAACCTACGGTCGTATGTTCAACACAGTCGGTACTTTCCCGTATTTTTGCGCTATCCATCCAACGATGACTGCATCGGTTATAGTTAATTAGGATTATATTAAAGGATATTAAACAATCTGGTTTTTATGTCAATGACCCAACATGAAATTATAAACTATGATCCCTCCCAAATATCCGGTAAAAGTCACAGAAGCAACCCCCAAAAGATAAAAACCAAAGGCTATCCATTTTAGCCGTGTCTCCTCTTTCTTTTGCACTACCAGCCAGATCCTGAAGGTTGAACCAATAATCATTGAGATCATTGTTATCCATGCTCCGATTTTGTGTTTTTCAAATATACTGAAGATCTCACCTTCAGACGGATGGTCGGTAAACAATTGTCCTGTAGACCATGCTACTATTGCCGCCAATGTCCCCAGTATCATAAGATAAAATCCTGTCTTTGAAAGGCATTTTTCACGTTTGAAAAAAAGAGAAACAACCTCGGCCGTAAAGCCAACAATTATAAGTGCAATGGGGAAGTGCACTAGCATTGGGTGTAAATGGTCGGTATTGAACATGATGATAAAAATAGGATAGTTTATGAATTAAGTTCAAAATGTAATCATGAAACCGGTGTTAAATATTTCAAATATAGCCATTTCATACATATTAATAAAAATAATTAACTAAAGCGAAATGTTTCATTGATAACAGTTCCGCTTTGAAGTTTCATCCTTGTTTTACACTTCTTATGTCGGTATAGAACTATAGTCATTAACCAATTATTTTCTTAGCCTCGATATTTTCAGCAAATGACTCCTTAAACTTCTCTTAATTACTTAAATTTGATCCTGCATCAGGATTCACTAGGGAATGTTTCTATAAATTTAAGTAAGCCCATATTAAATTTCTTATTATACTCTGATTAAATACCTTATCATTCCAAATATTCATATGTATAATATAAATATTCTAATAATCTTAACTAAATTCATATACCATGGAAACACAACCCAATTGTAAGGAAAAAATTTGTTGTTGGTTTGCAAAATCACTTCTTATAATTTTTGTCCCTTTTACGTTTTTGTATAACGCCGAATGTCAGAAACCGGATGTCTCCCCATCAGAAACCAATGGTGGCACGTATGAAAAGACTTTCAGTACATCGAGAATTGGGGTAGCTCAATCTGTGATGACTACCCCAAGTGGTGAATTTCACTTTGTAGTACAACATCGCTTTAGTGATATCAGTAGCGGGGCACATGATTTTTTTGGATTAGATTTTGCTGTGACAAGAATCGGATTTGAATATGGGATATCAAACTGGCTTTCAGCAGGTATAGGAAGGAGTTTAGGTGTAAAAACTAATGATCTTGAGTTAAAAGCTGTTATACTTAAACAAAATGAAGGTAATATTCCTGTTTCATTATCTTATTATGTTTCTGTTTTGGATAACACTCTTCAAAACTATTTTCCCGAAGGACATAATTCATTTGATTCACGGTTAAGCTTTGTAAACCAGTTTATTGCAGCAAGAAACCAGGGGATTTTCTCATTCCAGGTTTCACCTATATGGTTACATTCTACTTATGAAGTAAGAACCGGAGGAGCTTTGAATATTTTTGCTGTCGATTTGGGCAGCAAAGTAAAATTAGGTGAAAAGTTCGGCTTAATAGCTGAATATATTCCTATTCTCACGAATGAACCTTTTACAAAAACAAACCCTCTTACTCTGGGTTTGGACATAAATACCGGAGGTCACCAGTTTCAGCTGATTTTCAGCAATACTCAAGGTACAAATGAAAATGCAGTATTAAGCAGTACTGTTGGTAAATGGTCAAAAGGTCATATTTTCTTTGGTTTTAATCTGACAAGAGTTTTTCATGCCAAAATGAATTAAAAATTTTACTTTTTTAGCCAACTCACTGTTCCCATCACCAAAATTCCTTATTAGATGGATAATGGTAATGGCTTAACAATGTTCTTTTCAATGGTTTTAAAATCCCAGAGATATTTTAAGTACAGTAGTAGTATATTTAAAACCCTTGTATTCTGCAAACAACATAAAGAGAGCAACCCGAACTCCTATTTACCACAGTATTATGGTGAGGTTTATTGTTCTAAACTTTGTTAATTACTCAGATGTTTCTTGACTGATCGATAGACTTGTTCAATAAAATTATCAGCATATTTAGTTTCAAAAGGAATTTTAGTTTTTGTATCCTTTAATATTTCGTCTAATTTTCTATTTTCTCGAGTTAATGTTTCCACATTGTTTTGGATCGTGGATAGTAGGTCCCTATACTCTCTAAGTTCCTTTATCGAACAAACAGGCCCATGTCCCGAAATAAATTCAGTCTTCTCATTTGACTGTAACCTGAACACCTATAACAATTTATCATCAATACAAGAATTCTGGATCCCACAGAAGCAGTGTAATCTGGACTTTATTTAATTTGATCTAAGTAGATTTCAAGATCCTTTCATTTAAAACAATCGCTGTTTATTTTCCAACCTGAAACACTAATTTCGGCGTACGATTGGCATAGTAAAAACCCCAGTTTGTTTCAGCTTCGGTTGCTGTTGCTCCTTTCCAACGCTCGTTAAATGCTTCGAAATAAAAAACAGGTACTTCATTTGAATTACTCCATTGTTGGCATTGAGTATAAAATTGCTTTTGCGAAACTTCATCTGCTACAGGATCAAATTGTCCGGCATTTTTGCTGGTTGTCCAGCCGGTTTCGGTAATCAATATTTGTTTCTGAGGAAACTGTGTTTTCAACTCAGTATAGGAATCATTTATATATGATACATTGTTTTCAAGGGCAACATTAGACCATTGTCCATAAATATGAATTGCAAGAAAATCCTGAAGCTTTACTAAATTGCTGTATTTAGAATCTAACCAAACGGAATAGACATCGTCAATAGTAACCGGAACAGTAGTTTGGGCATGAATTTTATTTAAATATCCGGTAATCTCGTTTTGATCCGAAACATATATGTCTGATCCAGGACTTAAAAAAATTTCATTTCCACAACTAACGGCCTGAACAATACTACGGTAAGTATTTGTCAAAGCAATTGCTCTGTCAACCTGAGAGGCATTGTCTATAGGTGTTTTTCCCGAAATCCAGATTCCCAATAACACTTTAAGGTCGATATTATTATCGGTAATCACTTTCAAAATATTTTCGCTGTTATCATCTGAAATATATAAGCGGATTGCATCCCAATGATTTTTTATTATCAACAAATCTTCCTTTATCTGAGTTTCGGTGAGAACGCTACCCGGAGCTTGCCCATCTCGAAATGGACCGTAACAAACAGCATTTATTATTTTACCATTGTTGTTGTAAAAAATCGGACCAGTAAAAGTTGAATTTGTTGCAAAACTTATTTCATTTCCATAAGCAGTTCCTACACTATTTGTAGCATAAGCTCTTATATAATATTTTGAAGCGCCTTTCAATCCTGATATAATACTTGTGAAAGACCCTGTTCCAGCACTATCAGTTGTTTTATTGTCTGAGATCGTTGGATCAATACCTGTACCCCAACAAACACCTCTGGAAATAACTTTTCTTGAACCCTCCGAGATTATTGTTCCTCCAGAAGTAGCTGAAGTTCCTGTGATATTAGTTATTGCAGATGTAGTCAAAGTCGGTACTTCTTCTTTCTTACAGAAATTTATTATTAAAACTGAAAAAATAATCAGTAGTAATTCGGTTTTTCTAATTATACTTTTCATGTTTGATTATATTAGGAATAATTTTCTCAAACTATGTATCTTCTCAAATTTACATTTTGTTTAACCAAAATGTATTTAAAAATTATAAGTCAAAGTAAATCCCGGACTATATGATCGTGTATAACTGTTCAAAATTATAACTGGTGAGTTCAAAGATCCCACATAGAGATTAACAAAAGACATGAAACAATAATTGATTTTTTCATCTTTTTCGATTTAAATAAACGATCTGTTAAAAAGATAAGAATAAAGTTATGAAAGACACTAATACAAGTCAAATAAGAATCCACTAAACAGAATATTATTATCAAAATTGATGAAAGTAACTTATACCAAGAGCTGGTACAATTGAATGTTCAAGTCTAAGAACTTTTCCTACTCCTAAATCGATACTAATTCCATCATTTTTGTTTAAATATAAATCTCTTCCAATTCGTAAATAAGGAGTTAGAATACTGTTAGAAGAATAATTTATATCCTTAATATAATCTAATCCAATCCTCCCATACCATGGGCGCATTTCTGAAAATTTAGATGAACCGGCAAAATGATAATAGAAATCTCCTGCAAATGATAGCAAAGTTCCCCAAGAAACAAAACTGGATGTATTATAATTTGATGGGAAAAACCCGATATTTAATCCTATATTTGCCTGATTGAGAACTCGATATTTTAAACCAACATTTATTAAATCCGGGAACCCTATTCCAGCTGATATAGTTGCTTTCCCTTGTCCGGACATTTGTCCACCAGAGCTGAATAATAAAGTAATTATCAATAGAATGATTGATATTGTCTTCACTTTGTTTTTCATATTAATGTCGTTTTGGTAAATGGATAAAACTAATGATCGAAATCTTTTTAATAATCTGATAAGTTAATTTTGCTTACTTTTAAGTTATTAGAGGCCAAATCAATTTAATCTCATAACAAGAAAAGAAATTCAATAATCAGGCCAATTTGTATATCTATATGATTTGTAGATATATAGAAATTAATTAGACAAATAGGTGAGTTATTTTGTAGCGTTTTACTACAATCTATTGATTCAGAATGCTACAATTATTATCAATGCTGATTGTTAAGTAATTATAATTTGTACTCATTTATAATTATCACTTCCCCTGATAGAAGGCATTTGAGCTCTTACCCGGGGAGCCTGAACGGATACAAAAAGCCTTGATATTATTGAATATCAAAGCTTTTTGTATGTTACTATTCAAAATTATCAGGTTACCTGATATTTTTATTGGCGATGTTATTCAGAACATATGAGATCTTTACTCTCAGATTTTACTTTTTGTTGATACCGGTGCTTTCAAGAAAATCAAACTTATTTTTATAAAGCCCCGGCGATAACCGGGCTTGATCTCCAATTTCCATAATGTTACCTGAAGCCTTATCATAAGTGGTCCATTCCGGAAGCCCTTTGCCATTAGGATCGCCTGTCTTTACAAAGTTCACCCAGTAACTGTTCATTGTTTTCTCAACTTCAAAATCAACTTCACGCCATGGTCTTTTCCAGAGATGAAGCGTATGCAGGGCAAATGGCACTTCAGAGGTATGGAATGCTCCATATTCAGGAAAACCTGGTTTATCCACAGGTACATGGCTGAACTGGTAGATATATACTTTACTTTTACTGAATCCGGCCCATAGGTGAGCTGGAAGACCTGCAAATTGAATCAGACTTATTTCTTTCAGCGATGAAGCAGCCTGCTCACTTGTATTACCGGGGAATAATTTTAAATAATTTTCTGCCATATCCCCATAATTTTTAACAGCTTGTTCCTTGTACTTTTCCGGAGTCAATGTTTGATCGCCGAAGAGCGAGCCATCACCCGTAACCCAGCCTGCCATCATTGAGACATCATTGAATTGTCCCTCTTTAAAGGTGGCAAATACATCAGATGGGATTACATATCCATCCGAAACCGGTCCAAAACTACCTCCTGCAGCGATTAGCTCTTCAGCAGACTTATTTCTGAGTTCAGTAATATTAGTGGCTTTTATTTTTCCCATAAAAGCAAGACCCGATTTTTCAGCTGCAGCAAGATTCGTATTCATATGACTATTAAGAATACCACCACTCTGGGCAATAGCACCACTGAACAGACCTTTTGAGATGGGTGAGGCAACAAGTGCACATACGGCCATCGATCCTGCCGATTGACCTGCTATAGTAACTTTTTGCGGATCCCCTCCAAAAGCTTCGATATTCAGCTTGATCCATCTCAAAGCTGCAACCATATCGAGCAGCCCATAATTGCCTGATACTTTATTCCCCGATTCAACTGTTAATTCGGGATGGGCCAGGAAGCCCAGAACTCCCACCCTGTAATTAAAGCTCACGAAAACTAACCCTTTCTTTGACATTTCCTCACCATCATAAACAGCACAAGCTGCAGAACCTGATGAAAATCCTCCTCCGTAAATCCAAACAAATACCGGTAATTTTTCCATTGCCGATTTCGCAGGTGTCCATATATTCAGATACAAACAGTCTTCGCTCAGTTTTTCAGGGGGGGTTATGAATTCTTCGGTCCACATCATGAAAGGAACAGGCTTACTTTGCATTGGACTGGCAGAAAATTTGTCACATTTAAGAACGGCAGTCCAGTTCTTTACCGGTTGTGGGGTTTTCCATCGCAAGTCACCTACCGGAGGTGCGGCAAACGGAATTCCTTTGAAAATATTTACATCGCCGCTTCTGTAACCTGAAACGGGTCCGTTTTCAGTTTGAATTACAGATAGCTGAGCTGACAGATTCACAGAACAGAATGCAATCACCACAAATAACCATAATGTTCGTTGATTAATTGAGTTTTTCATTTTTGAAACCTTTAAATTGATGAATTTATTGAGATTTAACTTTTACCTTTTGTACACACTAAAATTAACTAAAAATGATATACCTAATACTGGATCATCCCGAATGTTTTTATTTGTTTAACTTTGGAAGATAGAAGGCACCCTGTCGTATCTTTTGGTAAAATAGGAAATACATTATTTAGAACTAATTATGAATAAATAAACATAGTAATAACTATCAGCATGATCTATAAACCTTCAGAAGAGCGTTACGATAATATGAATTACCGGCGTTGCGGAAAAAGCGGAATAAGATTATCTGAAATTTCACTGGGGTTGTGGCATAACTTTGGATCTGTCGACGTTTTCGAAAATTTCAGGAAAATCCTTTGGAGAGCTTTTGATTCAGGAATAACTCATTTCGACCTTGCAAATAACTACGGTCCTGTTCCGGGATCAGCAGAGGAGAACTTCGGAATAATCCTAAAAAAGGATTTCAGCTCTTTACGGGATGAAATAATAATTTCAACTAAAGCAGGCTGGGAAATGTGGCCTGGTCCGTATGGCAATTTCGGTTCAAGAAAATATCTGCTTGCAAGCCTGGATCAAAGCCTTAAACGAATGAATCTGGAATATGTTGATATTTTCTATTCTCATCGTCCTGATCCTGAAACTCCCCTTGAAGAGACAATGGGAGCGTTGGCTCAGGCAGTCCATCAGGGAAAGGCATTATATGCAGGCATTTCAAGTTACCCCGCTGATCTTACAAGAAAGGCCGCCGAGATACTTAAAGATATGCATGTAAATTGTCTGATTCATCAGCCCAAATACTCAATGTTTAACCGGTGGGTTGAAGACGGACTCCTTGATGCGCTTGATGAGAACGGAATTGGGTGCATACCTTTCTCTCCATTGGAACAGGGATTGCTTACCGATAAATATCTGAAAGGCATCCCTGTTGACTCGCGAGCATATAAGCCTAATGGATTTCTCAAAATTGAGGATGTTACAGTTCAAAAAATTTCTAAAGCGAAACGACTGAATGAAATTGCTGCAAAACGTGATCAATCTCTCGCCCAGATGGCAGTAGCCTGGTTACTCAAAGATCCCCGGATAACATCAGTACTTATTGGTGTAAGCAAAGTAGAACAACTGGATGATAATCTGAAAACACTTAATAATCTTGAATTCAGTAAGGAAGAACTGAAAAAAATCGATCTTATCCTGGATGAAAAATGAATCTTAAACTAAAAGCATTTTTTTCAAATCCTTTCATGCTCTTTCTGACAGCCTGGGGAATTTTAAACCTGATACAGGCCCGCTTTACCACATTAAACAATGATGAAGCTTATTATTGGATGTATTCAAAACATCTGGCATGGGGATATTTTGATCATCCTCCCATGATTGCATTAATGATCCGGATAGGCTATTATTTCATCCACAATGAGCTGGGGGTAAGGATTATTATTGTACTGAGTCAATTACTTGCCCTTTTTGTGATCTGGTTGCTTACAGATAAAACCAATCAAAAGAAAAAAGAAAACATATTACTATTTTTTATGATAGCAGTTATGCTGCCCGTTTACAATATATATGGATTTATTTCCACTCCTGATGCACCGTTGATTCTTTTTTCTGCAATTTTCCTGTTGTCTTATAAACGGTTTTTAGAAGATGAGACCTGGCAGAACTCAATTTTTCTGGCGATCTCTATGGCTTGCCTGATGTACAGTAAATATCACGGTGGACTTTTAATTATTCTTGTCATTCTTTCAAACCTCGCAGTACTTAAAAATATCAAATTCTATTTTGCAGTATTTCTCTCAATATTATTATTTCTTCCGCATCTTTTCTGGCAATATTCAAACGACTTTCCATCGATAAAATATCACCTGATAGAGAGAGTCTCAAGTTTTAATCCGAATCATGTTCCTGACTTTCTGGCAAGCCAGTTCTTTTTTCATAATCCACTTGTACTTGTTGTATTAGTATGGATAATGATTAAGGTAAGGCCCAGGAACTTATTTGATAAGGCACTATATTATATAATAGCAGGATTTTTTGTATTCTTTTTCGTTTCAAGCTTTCGTTATCGTGTTGAGCCGCAGTGGACTGCTCTGATCAGCATTCCTGTGATAATTATATTGTTTAATAATGTTGAATATAAATCGTGGATCAGAGGTTACATAAAATGGGCTGCTATTATCCTTTTTCCTCTTTTACTATTTGCCAGGTTAGCATGTATGGTTGATTTTTTACCAATTTCATTTTTTAAAAATGAGTTTCATAAAAAGAAACAATGGGCAATGGATATCAGTAAGCTTGCAGGCGACCGACCGGTTGTCTTCACCAATTCATATCAAAGGCCATCTGTTTATACATTTTATACAGGGAAATTTGCTCATACACTCGATAACCTGTCTTACCGTAAAACACAATTTGACCTATGGGATTTTGAGGAAAAAGTACATGGTAAAGAAATATTGTATGTTCCGCACTATTTTTCCGATTATTATAAACAAAATCTGACTAAACAAATTCTTTCCAGTGGCGACTCTATCTTTACAAAGGTTTACAAGAATTTTCAATCACTTCAAAGGGAATGTGTCATATTGGATAATGAATTATATACATTCAGCAGATTGGGTATTAGTACGATTCAATTAAAGATTTTCAATCCATATCCTTACATAATCGACTTCAGAAACGAAGAATTGCCTGTTGTCTTTCATATTGCCTTTATAAAGAACGGGAATATTGAGGTTATAAAGAATCTCCAACTTCCTGTGAAGATTTCAAAATTGAATATCGGGGAAACAATTACAGTTGATGGCCTGTTCACTATTGCAGAATTGCGACCTGGTAATTATAAAGTTGCAATTTGTTCAGAAACAGGCATCCTTTATGAAACATATAACAGTAAATTCAAAGATGCAAGGATCAGTGATTAAAATTCAAATAATAGTTAGCTAAGAAATTCCATAGTGACGTTACCATTATGGCCACAAATTTAGCAAAATAGAATTTAAGTTTCTTTTCAAACAAATAGATTATCAGGTTATTAATCAGGAGTCCGATTAATGAAATAAGAAAGAAAGTACCGTATTCAACAAGAACTTTCGGATTATTGCTACCGAATGTCCATAACCTGTTAAACAGATAATTTGAACTGGCAGCGACTGTGAATCCCGCTGAGTTTGAGATATATCTGTTGACTTTTAGTTTTTCTTTAAGAAGAATGGTTATTGAAAAATCGACAGCCATTCCCAAAAAGCCGACAATTATAAATTTAACAAACTTGAAGATCATTCAGCGCTTTTAGTATTTAGGTAAGGTCCAGCCGTTATGATATTCAGGTGTAATCAGCTTATTCGCTGTACTTGTCTGAAATGATTGTTTTGTATCATCCCAGCTGACTTTCTCACCTGTCCGGAAGGCTATATTTCCCATCTGGGCAACAAGGGCCACATCCCTGCCTACATTAATACCTGCATTAAGTTTCAGTGGCGTATTGTTTTTCAGACAATCAAGGAAATTCTTTACATGAAGATCGAGACCGTCACCTATATTCTTCTGAACAGGAAGACCTTCAATTCTCTGTTTTTCAGGAATTACCTCCCAACCGTTACGGTCGAGAACCAATGTGCCGTTTTCACCTATATATGACATTCCATGTGGTCTTTTCCAATTTCCGAGACCAATTCCTATGGTGTGTTCCCAGATCATTGTAAAATCTTTAAAGTCATAGACTGCCGTCATAGTATCAGGAGTTTCCATGGCATCGTCGGGGAAAGCATACTTACCGCCTATTGCCATAACCGATGCCGGGATACTCTTTCCCATTCCATATAAAATATAGTCAATGAGATGGACACCCCAGTCGGTCATAAGTCCTCCTGCATAGTCCCAATACCATCGGAAGGTGAAATGGAAGCGGTTTTTATTAAAAGGACGCTTTGGGGCCGGTCCCAGCCACATGTCATAATCTACTCCGTCGGGAACAGCAGAATCAGCGACTTTAGGAACTGCACCTTTCCAATCAACATACGACCACGCTTTACAGGTGCGGATACGACCAAGCTTTCCTGATTTCAGATAGTTTATGGCATCAACAAAATGTGGTTGGCTTCGTTGCCATTGACCAACCTGAACAATTTTTCCGTGTTTTTGAACCGCTTTCTGCATTATATTGATTTCTGCAATGGAATTGCCAAGGGGTTTTTCAATATAAGCATGTTTCCCTGCTTCCAGCGCATCGACGAGAATAAGACAATGCCAGTGGTCGGGTGTACCGTTTATGATTACATCTATATCCTTGTTTTCAAGCATTTTCCGGTAATCAACATATAATTTTGGTTTGGGGAAGCCAAGTTTTACCAGGGCATCTGTCCTGCTATTGAGAACATTCCGATCGATGTCGCATAGAGCCGCACATTCAACTTCAGGATTCTTAAGGAACGAGGTCAGATCACTGAATCCCTGGCCATGGCCGCCAATAAGACCTACCCTGACCTTATCGCTCGGGGAAATTTCCATACCGGATTTTGAGAGAGTGTTAAAAGGGATAGCGCTTCCTGCAGCCAAAACAGATGCTGTCTTGATGAAATCTCTTCGTGTGGAACTCATGATGAATTGATTTATTATGACTTGCAAGTTAATATTTTTTATTTTGTAGGTTTGAAAATCAAATCCACAACATCGGCTTTCTTAAACATTTCGCCTGCTATCTTTTTAATGTCTTTTATCTTGTACGATTTAAGTATATTTTCATAATTTGCAGGATCGTTGGAATTGATGCCATAGCTATAATATCGTGTCAGAATACTGCTCCAGTATGAGTTATGCATTTTATTTTCTTCCCTGGTCTTAAGCAGGTTACTGACTGCTTTATCGAGATTTACCTGGGATGGTCCTTTAATCATAATTGTATCCAGTTGGTTGTAAATTATCGCTTTAAGTTCGTTTGCACGTGAAGGATCGCAATCAAATGTTATCATTCCTTCGGCAAGCTCTGTTGGTCTTTTCTGCTCGGAAAGTGAAATGCTGACACCGTATGTTCCTCCTTTGTCTTCCCTCACCTTTTCAGTAAAGACAATATCAAGGATGCCTTGAATAACCTCAAGACCAAGATAGTTATATGGATTATACTTCATGCCTTCAGCAAAGGAGATGAATATAGTTGATTTGGGTATTGTAAGAGGCAGACTGATCTCCCTGATAATCTTTCCTTTGGGTTGTTCTACTTTTCTGTCGATCCAGGTTTCCTTTCGTCCTGCAACAGGCAGAGACCCAATATATTTTTCAACCATCGGCATTACAGTATCTTTCCCGATATTACCGACTATAAAAAATGTAAATTCGTCAGCAGCGTTGAAGCGGTCCGTATAGATTTTCTTAATATCATCGAGCGTTATTTTATTGATTGATTCTTTGTTAAGTAAAGGCGTTCTGGGATTATATCCGGTTGTAATCATCGAAATACTATCGCTCTTAATCTTATTCGGATCCTTTTCCATGTTGCCAAGCATTCCGGCAAATCTTCCAATGATGGCCTGATGAGCTACCTGATCAAAACGGGGGCGCGCAAAACGCAGGTATAAAAGCTGCATCATAGTTTCAAAATCCTTGGGTGTAGAAGATCCGTTTATCGATTCGGCAGTTTCGCTCAGACCGGGTGTTACAGTAGCTTTTTTCCCGGCAAGCATTTTTTGTAATGTAACGTTATCGTAATCGCCGGCACCGTACATCGGAACAATAACAGAAATCAAGTTTGCCGGAAGCACAAGATTATTATCTAATTTGGAAATACCTCCAAAGCTGAAGGCAGAAAGAATAATATTATCTTTCTCATAATTTGCCCTTCTGTAAATAACTTTAGAATTGTTTTCAAGAGTCCATTCAATTGCATCAAATTGAGGAAGAGGAACTGTTTTGATTATTTTAGATCCTTTTAGATCTTCTTTTATTAATGATGCTCCCAATGCTTTATCCTCATAAGGTGTCAATTGAGAGTTTTTAACGCTGGTTAATATGTCCAAAGCTTCTGGTTCTGTAAGGTGCTTAATATCGGCTCCTTCAAGACCCTGGATCACGATAGTCCTGTTTTCGTCAAGCATTACCTCTTTAAATTTTGCCGAGGTTTCTTCAGGAGTGATACCATCAATTACCTGTTTTATGAATTCATAGTCAAAATCTATCGATGTCAGGGGTTCACCTGTCAGGAAGTAACCCTGTATGTCTCCTTCATATGTATCATTATTTATTTTATCTTTTTGTTTATACCTGTTTTCAATATCAGATATCATTTTAGCCTTGGCTCTGTCGAGTTCGCCTTTTGTAAAACCAAATTTTCTTGCTCTTTCCGCTTCAGCGTAGATGGCTTCAAGAGCTTTAGCTTCTTCATTCTTACGTGCTGTGGCAGTTATTGAAAATGCATCATAACCTCGGGCATAGTATCCATCAAAGGTTACATAACCGCTGACAAAAGGAGGATTTTCTTTCTGTAAGAGTTCGTTTATTCTTGTATTGATCATTGAATTCATCAAAGAAATAATATGACTGTCGCGGATATATTTCAGATTTTTGTTTTCGGCTGGAACTGCCTTATGAATTACAACTATTGAAACTGATGTTTGAGGAGCTTCTTTATCCTGGGCAAGGACAAAGTTTGTCTCCTTATGGTAAGGTACTTCTTCGAAGTTCCTTGCAGCAGGATTGACCGGAGCAGGAATCGTTGAGAATAGCGTCTTTATTTTGTTCTCAACCGCATCGACATTTATGTCGCCAACGATTGCAATTGCCTGTAGGTCGGGCCTATACCATTTATGGTAATAATCTCTTAAGGTGTTGTACGAAAAGTTTTTTATTATATCGATATTTCCAATTATATCCCGTTCGGCATATTTTGATCCCTTTAAAATAACCGGGATAACTTCAAAAATCATTCTGCGGCTTGCATTCTTACTGGTTCTCCATTCCTCGCTGATGACTCCTCGTTCAAGATCAATCTCTTTATCGGAAAGAGTAAGATAATGAGACCAGTCGTGTAAAATGAGAAGACATGAATCTACAAGGCCGGGGGCATCAACGGGGACATCACTCAGGTTATAAACCGTTTCATCGAAACCGGTAAAGGCATTGATATTGGTGCCAAAGGCAACTCCGTGTTTTTCGAGACTGCTTATAATACCTTTGTCGGGGAAATGCTCGGTTCCATTAAATGCCATGTGTTCAAGAAAATGTGCCAGTCCGTTCTGGTCATCGTTTTCGAGAATAGCACCGACATTCTGAATGATATAAAAACTTGCTCTCTTTTCGGGTTCTTTGTTATTCCGGATAAAGTAAGTCAACCCGTTAGAGAGTTTCCCGGTTCTGATGCCGGGATCAACAGGAGCCGGTTTTGTTAAATCAACCTGAGCCGGAAGTTTAACAGAAACTAATAATAAAGTAACAAGGATTAGTAATGACCTGAGTGATTTCATGGTAAGGGATTAAGATTTATTAAATCAATAAGAACTTCAGCACTTTCATCAGTATTGCAGGTAGATGAGATGTAAAACTAATAAATAAAAAATTAAATGTCAAGCGCTTTTTAAAAAAGTCCGTGAAGCTCGGCGTTGATTTTATCAATAACTTCAGCAAGATGATCCCTGTTATTGGGAAAATTATAATGGTCAGCTTCAATTATTAGAACCTTGCCAAGATTGTAAGTCTCCATCCATGCTTCGTATCTCTCATTTAACCTCTTCAGGTAATCAATACGGATAGAACTTTCATATTCCCTGCCTCGTTTCTGGATCTGATTTACCAGGGTAGGAACTGAGGCTCTGAGATAAAGCAGAAGATCAGGAGGCTTCACAAGGGAACTCATCATTTTAAATAGTGAAGAATAGTTATCGAAGTCACGGGTCGACATAAGACCCATCGAATGAAGATTTGGGGCAAATATGTAAGCATCTTCATAGATGGTTCTGTCCTGAATAATAGTCTTATCGGATCTCCTTATTTCCAGTATCTGAGTGAAGCGGGAATTCAGAAAATAGATTTGCAGGTTAAATGACCATCGTTGCATATCTTCATAAAAGTCATTCAGATATGGATTGTCATCGACATCTTCATAGTGAGCAACCCATCCGTATTGTTTTGCAAGCAGCCCTGCCAGTGTTGTCTTGCCCGATCCGATATTTCCTGCTATAGCTATATGCATTTGTCCGAATATTACATTAAACTGTTATAAAATTAATAAAAATTGAGAAAGGTTTGACTCTTGTTAGTAAATAAGTGCCTAAAGTGCCTGAAGTGTCTAGAGTGCCTAAAGTTAGAAGTAAATGGTTTGTTTTTTAACTCTAGGCACTCCAAACTTTATCCATTTGTTATCCCGGCTATCCTATATAGATCTTCAATATATTCCCGTGAATTGGAAAGTCTTGGTACTTTGTTTTGTCCCCCTAATTTGCTTTTAGTTTTTAGCCATTTATTAAAAGTTCCCCTGGGAACTGACTTCACAACAGGTAACACAAGATTAAGATCTTTATATCGCTTAGCCTCATAATCGGAGTTCACCGATTTAAGAGCTTTATCAAGTGAATCAATAAAAATGCTCAGATCAGAGGGAGTTTTTTCAAATTCAATGATCCATTCATGGGAACCCTTTGATAAAGTATTCATATATACAGGACCAGCTGTGTATTCTGCAATAACTGCATCCGTTGCTTTACAGGCCGATTCCAGAGCTTTATCGGCATTGTCAATAATCACTTCTTCGCCAAAGACATTGATAAAATGTTTTGTACGTCCCGATATCCTGAAACGGTAAGGATTAAGACAGGTAAACACTATTGTATCTCCCATCATATATCGCCAGAGTCCGCCGTTAGTGGAGATAATAACTGCATAATTTACTCCTGTTTCAACTTCTGTCACTGTATAACTGGGAGGATCAATTGTACTAATTTTATCGAGCGGAATGAATTCATAAAAGATTCCATAATCGAGCATTAGAAGCATATCGCTTCTTAGTGGATCATCCTGTATTCCGAAGAAACCTTCAGAAGCATTATATGTTTCCATATAATTCATTTGATCACCAACTATAAGTTTTTTATATTGTTCACGATATGGTGTGAAACTTATTCCACCATGAAAGAAGACTTCAAGATTGGGCCATACATCGAGAAGGTTATTTTTCCCTGTTGAAGCCAGGATCTGTTTTATTAAGACAAGATACCACGAAGGAACACCAGAAATACTTGTTACATTCTCATTAACAGTAGATTTTGTTATCAGGTTAAGCTTCTCTTCAAAATCCTCAAGAAGAGCAATCTTCTGTTTTGGCGTTCTTATAATATCAACCCAGAATGGCGCATTTTCAATAAGAATCGCTGAGAGATCTCCATATAATGAATCATTACTGAATTGATTCATCCTGTGGCTTCCTCCGAGGGTAAGACTCTTCCCCGAGAATATCTTTGTACCGGGTCTTTGCTGGGTATAAATTACCAGAATATCCTTAGCTGCCCTGTAATGACACTCTTCAAGAGCTTCCCGGCTCATTGGAATAAATTTACTTTGTGTCGAGGTGGTGCCGGATGACTTTGCGAACCACTTTATTTCTCCGGGCCACAACAGATTCTGTTCTCCTTTCCGGAGCCTGTCAACATAAGGAATTATATCTTCATATGTCTGGACGGGAAACCTTGATTGATAGTCTTTAATGGATACGATTGAAGAGTAATTGAACTTTTTCCCCCACTCCGTTTTAGCGGCTTTTGCAAGGAGCCTGTAGAGAGTCTCCTGTTGAGTCTCAAACGGGTACTTTTTAAATATTTCTATCTGATTTATACGCTTTATATTCAGCCAGTTAACTATAGAAGGAATAATCGCCATTTTACTATCAGTTTGCCGTTTAAAGATAGATAAAAATCTCAGGTTGATGATTAAAAATTCAGTTGAAAACCTCTTTCAGTATTTCAAGCGAATTAATTTTTTTCAAGCCGGGTAGATGAAGCGAGTAGAATCTGACCAATGTTTCAAGAATGTCATTCCGCATTTTCCCGGTGAGTGAGATATTGCTTATAGAGTCATAAGATGCCACAAAAAAGTCAGCGAGCATATTTGTTACCTCTTCGTTAGCATAATTTCCATGAACAGGTGGTATCGGAACAAAAATACCATTCACCAAGTCAAAGTATGCGTTTTCTTTTTCTATCCTGGGACCAGGTTCGAATCCCAGAAAACTAATAAGTCCGGCAAGAAAAGCAATATGGAAATTTGCAAAACCTTTTTTACATTTTTCGAAATAGATAATTGACTCCTCGATATAGTCGAACAGCTCTTCGTGAGGGCTTTCTTCTTTCAGAACAGAGGTTAATACTTCTCCAAGAAAGATTGCAACGCAGCTTTTCTTAATATCAGAATAGATATCATATGGTGTGAAGGAAACAGAAAACTCTTTCAGGTTCTGCATTTCCCTTGTTGTCTTATAATATAATTCAAGATCGAGAATAAACAGTGGTTTAAAAAGGATATTGTGTTTTCCTGTCTTTCGGTTTCTCATTCCTTTTATCAGGAATGATTGTCTTCCGAACTTTCTTGAATATACCTGGATGACTATACCCGAATCAGAATATTTTATCTGATGAAGTATTATCGCCCTGGTTTTTTCAAGCATGATACAATGAGTTTTTCAATACAAAAATATTATATTTACTGATCAATCAACTCTGATATGTCAGTAACTAATAATGAAGAGCTTCTAAAGAGGATTGCCAGGCTGGCAAAACAGAACCAGGAACTTGAGGAACATATCAAGAAACTGGAGATGATGAATGAAAATCTGTTCAGGGATTATCAAAAGATTAAAGCTCTGTATGAAAAAGTTTCTCCTGAAAGGTTGAAGGTGGCCGGGAACGGGGAAAAGAAAGAGAGGTCGCTTAAATTCAATATGGCGACGGTTCTTTTCGCCGATATCCACAGCTTATCGAGACATACTGAAGGAATGAATTCATCAGTAATTATGGATGAACTGGACGAGATATTTTTTGAATTTGAAACAATCGTCGCAAAGTATAAAATTGAAAAAATTAAAACTATTGGTGACACGTATATGTGTGCAGGAGGAATCCCTGCCAAAAACATAACTAACCCGGTAGATGTAGTTATGGCCGCTGTTGAGATGAGGGATTTTCTTGAAAAATTTGAAATAAAGAGAAGAAGAGCTGACAACAGAATTTGGGAATTGAAAATTGGTATTCATTCAGGTCCGGTGTCTGCTGCAATTTCGGGAAGGAAGAAAATTAACTACGATATTAAAGGAGATACGGTAAATACTGCAAGCCGTGTTGAGGCTGTTTCAGATAATGGTATAATAGTTATTTCAGTTATGACTTATGAACTTGTAAAAGAGTTTTTTGGATGCGAGTATTTTGGTAAGCTACCGGTCAAATACAAAGATGATCTTCAAATGTATAGCGTGATCGGACTGAAACCTGAGTTTTCGTTCAATAGTGAAGGAGTTTTACCTAACGAATTATTCAGGATTAAATTCGGACTAATTCAGTTTACTGATATCCAGGAGATTATTTTAGACAAACTCGAAATGGATCTGCCCGGATACTTGTTTTATCATAATGTAAAACATACTGTTGACGTGGTTACTGAAGTGGAACTTATAGGTTGGGGAGAGGGTTGTTCTGACGAGGAGATATTGTTGTTAAAGACAGCCGGTTTATTTCACGATGTCGGACATACAATCGATTATGATAATCATGAGTATTACGGAACGCAAATAGCAAGGGAGATGCTTCCAAGATTCAATTATACTTCTGATCAGATTGAGCGGATATGCTCATTAATAATGTCAACCAAATTACCGCCAAGACCTACAAACCTTCTCGAAAATATAATTTGCGATTCTGATCTTGATTACCTGGGGAGGAGCGATTTCATCCCGGTTTCAAACACTCTTTATGAGGAACTTAAGGCTCAGAATAAAATGGGTTCCCTTAACGATTGGAATAAGATGCAGGTTAAATTCATTTCAGGACATCAGTATTTCACAAAGACAGCGAGAAGTCTCAGGGAAGTAAATAAACGGCTCCAGATAGAAAGAATACAGAGCCTGATAACTGAGTGATTATTATTTTATTACAAGCATCTTTGTAACATATGATTGTGAACCATCTTTGCTTGCACAGAATATAAGATAAACACCTGTGGCTACACGGTGTCCGTTATAGGTATTAAGATCCCAGGTTGCCTGCCCACCGTCAGATACCGTGGAATAAACAAGATTACCGCTAATATCTGTTATTCTGATCTCAGAATCTTTGATCAGTCCTGTAATGGTAACATTTCCTTTAAAATCTTCCCTTACGGGATTCGGAAATGAGTAGACCTTAGTAAATTTTTCTCCACCGGTAGTCGCATCACCTCTGAAAGACTGAACTCCTTTTGAAGTTCCAAACCAGACCTCCCCTGTTTTATTGTCAACAGCCAGCGATACAATTGAATTTGATAGAAGAGGGCTGTTCAGTTCATTAAAGTTCTTAATCTGAGTTGTGCCGTCAGCAGAAAGAAGATAAACTCCTGAACTGGCTGTTCCCAGCCATTTCCTGTTGGCTCCGTCGACAGCTATGGATGTAATTGTTTCAGTTTTCAGCAAATAGTCGGCAAGGTTTGTCCCATCATTTTTTGGGATTTTAATACGGCTGGCTTTAAGATCGGCATCAAATACTTTTTCAGGATTGAAATAGATTACCGGTCCCTGATCTGTCCCAACCCATATATTTCCATCAAGATCTTCGGCAATAGAAAATACAAATGAGATTGGCTGATTTTCTGTATCCTGTACCAGCAATTTCTTAAACTTGTCATCACTGAATACATCGGGCGTTTTATTATCATCCAGAATAAACAGTCCGTGTCCACGGGGCAATATGATCCATTTTTGCCCTTTCGCGGTAATAATGATATCTCCAATCGTCGGGGCGTCAATGGTTATCGGATTTACTATCCAGCCTCCATCTGATTTAAGTACTTTTATACTTCCGGGAACCTCCGTTTGGGTTATCCAGAGATTTTTTGATTTATCTATCGCCAGACCACATATTCGTACATATGGTAGTCCTGCGATAATTGTTTGCAACGGTGAATTTGACTCCGTATATTGTTTAATAAGACTATTGTTTTCATATTCAAGTAATCCTCCTCCCCAGCTTGATACAAACATATGATTATTGTCATTAGGATCGGCGATGGCTCTTATGGGATCAACAACTGTTGCGGATGAGATGGAAGACC
>Ga0302322_100001200_pt1 | contig 21000 bp, 25 predicted proteins | sample Fen_T0_2_FD_203757 | JGI IMG/M metagenome (GOLD analysis project Ga0302322, IMG submission 203757) | Peat permafrost microbial communities from Stordalen Mire near Abisko, Sweden - Fen_T0_2 | ecosystem: Environmental > Terrestrial > Soil > Wetlands > Permafrost | place: Sweden: Abisko...
CAAAGTTTGATGATAGTTTGAATGGAAAATCCGGACGTGGTTCGGTGCCGGTGAAAATAAAATCCAGTTTTGGTAAAGTGATCTTGGGCGAACCTAATGCAGATGATATTAAAGACAAAGAAAAAAATAAAAACAAAAATAAAACCACTTCGTAACAACTGTATAGCCATGAATGATAAAAGGTTCGCAATTATTGCGAACCTTTTGTATTTTCGGAGAAATTAATTGTTATGCTTCATACAATAAAATGCGGCCTGCTATTTATGATCTGTGTTGCATGCTGCAATCAGGTAGTAGCACAAAATAAAAAGGTTACTGCAAAACCAAAATTGGAAAACCAAATCAAACAATACTGGTTTGTAATGCTTACAGCAGGAAGTAACCGCACACAGGATTCTGCTACAGCTGCAAAAATTCAGGAAGGCCATATGGACAATATCAACCGTTTATATTATGAAGGCAAATTAAAAGTGGCCGGCCCTTTTGGAGACGAAGGCAACTGGAAAGGTATTTTTATTTTTGATTGCAAAACAAAAGAAGAACTGGAATCCTTATTGAATACCGATCCGGCAATTGCAGCCGGAAGATTGGCTTATGAAATTCATCCCTGGTGGACAGCCGCTACAGGAAGTTTTGTGGCCGGCAAACCTAAAAAACCGAACCCCTGATATGAAATTGATTAACAAGATCCGTATGCTGATCATTTTTTTTATTGTTGCTTTAATACTAAGTGGCATCACTGCTTTTCCTGTACAAACTGAATTACATTGGCTGCTAGATCATCCTGCTTTGATACCAACCTTTGCAGAAAAATGGCTGCAGGATGTATATGCTGCATTGGTAGAAACGAATACAAAATATCCCATGCTGGCATACGGGTTCGACTGGTTGGCTTTTGCTCATATTGTAATTGCCATGGCCTTCATCGGGCCGTTAAGAGACCCGGTAAAAAATAAATGGATCATCGATTGGGCCATACTGGCTTGTGTTGCTGTAATTCCTTTGGCATTTATTGCAGGTCCGATACGTTCCATTCCCCTGTTTCATATTTTAATTGATTGCAGTTTTGGAGTTATTGGATTGATACCATTATTGATCTGCAGAAGATGGATCAACCAGCTATCGCAACAAAATAAAAATACTGTTTAAGCTAATCACTTTTTTCTAAAGTAAAAATTTCTTCCACCGTTTTATTAAATACCCTGGCTATTTTTAATGCCAGCACTGTAGAAGGCACATATTTATTAGCTTCCATTGCATTAATGGTTTGCCTGCTTACCGATACTTTATTGGCCAGGTCTTCCTGCGTTAATCCTTTTATGGCTCTTTCCACCCTGATATTATTTTTCATCAGCTACTGTTTTAGAATTTTTATACATCAAATAATTAAACCGGGTAATAAATATGATGAGGGTAGTAAACATATTGTATACCATCACATCCAAAAACGGACTGCCATATACAAAGATAAAAGCGATCAGTAATAAAAGATAACTAACACAAACAGCCCATAGTAATGATGATAACCGGAGTTCTGCAATAAATTCATCTTCATTTTTTTCCTTAGTAAAACCTACCAACATGGCACCAATAATAAATAAAGTGCCGATGACTGTATTAGTAATATTGGCACGGTCAATACTAAAATATTTGTAATGTTCGTTGGCCCCGTCAGTGGCAACAGCAAATACTTTGGCCCATAGCCACGCAGCTGCAAATTCATTATAAGCTAATATAATGCCTGCCAGTGTTGCCGGAATTAAAATGATCCAACCGAGTTTTTTGTACCTGTTAGGTAGTAATAATTTTGTTGACATGATTTTAAAATTTCTATAAATGTAAAGTTTATTTTACAATAAGACAAGTAATTCTTACAAAATGTAAGAATATTTTAACAATTATTACAACTGTGTCGCCATAGTGATTTTATTTCCAGGTAATTATCGGGTGTAAAAATATTTTTTCGATGGAAACATGCTATTGCTATAAATTGCTGAACGTAAATCAGTAAATGAAACAATTTTCTTACTTAGCATTAGGAGACAGCTATACCATTGGCGAACAGGTTTTACCTGAACAAAATTTTCCGAATCAAACCGTTGCACTTTTAAATAAAGCTGCTGACGGCAGTTATCATATAGCAGCACCTGAGATAATTGCTACCACGGGATGGACAACCGATGAGCTAAATACGGCAATTGACGTGGAGAATATTACAGCCTCCTACGATATCGTTTCTTTACTTATTGGCGTAAACAATCAATATCGCGGCAGGCCCGTTAAAAATTTTGAAACAGAATTTGAACAATTGCTGCAAAGAGCCATTCATTTTGCAAACAATATACCCAACCATGTTTTCGTTTTAAGCATCCCTGATTGGGGGGTAACGCCATTTGCGGAAGGAAGGGACAGGAAAAAAATTGCAGCAGAAATTGATGCCTCTAATGTAGTTTGCAAAATTGCGGCTGAAAAATTTCATACGCATTATATTGATATCACAACATCGCAAAGAATGGATGGCAATGACAATGAATTTTTAGCAACAGATAAATTACACCCATCAGGTAAAGAATATGCAAAATGGGCAACCCGTTTAGCAACGGCAATAAAAAATGTTTACAGTTAGATATGCATTCATTTAGCGAAATACAAAAATTCAGAATCAAGTGGGCCTGGCTTGGTACTATTGCATTGAATGGCCTTTTTATTTATGCCATTATTCAACAGATAGTTTTAGGTAAACCATTTGGTAATAAACCTGCACCCAATGCAGTTTTAATTGCAGTTGAAATATTCTTTCTGCTGCTGCTCTTCTTTATTATGTCCATCCGTTTAAAAACAAATTTTAATGGAGAGGGTATTCAATATCGTTTTTATCCATTTCAGCTAAAAACCACCGCTATTGAATGGCACGAACTAAGTGATGCTTATATCAGGGAATACAATTCTTTATTTGAGTATGGTGGCTGGGGTATACGGCAGGGCGCACCAAAAACAGGAAGGGCAATTAATACATCGGCATCATGTAACAAAGGATTGCAATTGCGTTTCAGGGATGGTAAATTATTATTGATAGGCACTAAAAACCCAGCGGCAATTCAAAAAATTTTAGATGAAGTAATTATTGCAGGAAAAATAAACCGGATAATTTAAAGGCTAGTATTCAATCATTGTTCTTGCTACATTACCATCTGCGAAAAAATCAAATAAAGCATAGGCAGGTGCAAAATCCTGGAAAGCGCCGCCCCACCAGTTGCCACTTACAGCACCATTGCAAAAATATTTTATGCCAAGATATTCTACTTCATCCTGTAAATGGATATGGCCGCTAAGGCAGGTTTTGATATTGGGATATTTCTTAAACAAAGCTTTTATTTTTCTTGCATCGGTATGCAATAATGCTCTTGATAATTTCCAATCGCCATTGGGTAGCATATCATTAAAAAACATGGCGCTGCAAAAAGACATGATGGGGATATGAGAAACGATACAGATGAATTTTTCTTTGTTGTTGCTTAATTCAGTATCTAACCAATTTAATTGTTCTTCATCCAACAGCGCAATATAACCACCATTGTTTTCCTGCACGCTGTCTAAAACAATGAAGTGCCAGTTGTAATGGGTATAACTGTAATACGTTTTGGTATGACCAGTTTGTTGCAACCACCAGGCTTTGCCATAAAGGCTGTCGGTTTTATCAGCATCCTTTAATTGCCAGCCCCAGATATCGTGGTTGCCAATGCAATATTTTACAGGTAATTTATTTTCGGCCTGCATTATTTTATTGTACAGGTCCCATTGCGTTTTTGTTTTTTCTTTATCTGCCGCTAAAGCATCCATAATGCAATCGCCACCATTGATAATAAAATCAGGTTGCTGCTGTAATTGATTCACATTTTGTAAGGCCTTTGCCATTCCTGCTTCGGCAATTGCAGAGGGCTTAACATGAATATCGCTGATAAATGCAGCCGTAAATTTCTTTTTCTTTTTTTCATTGGTGGCGCTGCCGATGGCAGGTAAACCTGCGGCAGCGGAAAGCAAGCCAATATTTTGAAGGAATTTTCTGCGTTGCATATTTCTATTTTAGGTAAGACGCCATTTCTGTTTGGTATTGCAGTGCAATGGCCCTGGCTTCTTCAGCAAAATCTTCTTTTTCGCTGGCAAAGATGATGGCACGACTTGCATTTACCAATAATCCGCAGTCTTTATTCATCCCATATTTACTCACCTCCTGTAAACTACCACCCTGGAAACCCACACCGGGCACTAATAAAAAATGATTGGGAATAAGCTGCCTGATATTTTTAAATTCGGTGGCTTGTGTGGCACCGGTTACAAACATTAAATTATTTTCGTTACCCCATTTGGCAACTGTGGTTAACACTCTTTCGTATACAAAGTCGCTTCTTAAATGCGCCTCACTGCCGTTTTGAATTTTCAGCATTTCAAAGTCGGCAGCGCCTTTGTTGCTGGTCAATCCTAAAACTATTGTCCATTTGTCATCATATTCTAAAAAAGGGCGGATGCTGTCTTCGCCCATGTAAGGCGCCACGGTGATTGCATCAAAGGCCATCGTTTCAAAAAATGCTTTGGCATATTGCGAAGAAGTATTGCCAATATCTCCACGTTTAGCATCGGCAATTTTTAAATGCTCTCTAGGAATATAATTCACCGTTTGTTCCATCGCCTGCCATCCTTTCAATCCCTGCGATTCGTAAAAAGCAGTATTGATCTTATAACTCACACAAAGGTCTTTGGTGGCATCAATGATGGCTTTATTGAATTCGAAAACCGCATCGGGATGCGATTGTAAATGTTTGGGTATTTTGTTGATATCGGTATCCAAACCTACGCAGAGATAAGATTTCTTTTGCTGTATCTGTTCTACCAGTTGCTTTCTTGTCATGTTGTAAAATTATAACCTCTTTTCCATTTCTGCAGCTATTGCTGCAGAATTATAATCGCCGCGTTGCTTTAATTGTTCAATAATATTTTTTTGAGAGGTTTCATCCCTGTTTTGACTTAGTTTAAAAACATTGTCAATACTTTCTACTTCAATGCTAAAACCAACAATGGCTTTTACCATATGATCGATATATTCCTTCGGTAAATTATCAAATGATCCGGCAGAACCTGTGCCCTGGTATTTATCGCTAACAGCTTTTACAACGTTTCGTGTTCCTTCTTCATCCATAAAACTAATTTTTCCTTTGGCATGCACGGTAATGTAATTCCATGTAGAGCCAATAGAAGGCGTGGTATACCAGCTGGCACTTACAAAGCAATGTGGCCCTGTAAAAAGTACCAGTACATTATTGTTTTTTTCAAAAGCCAGGTGATGGTCGGTCTTGCGCATCATGTGGCCTTCTAAAAATATTTTGCTCTCCTTTTGTTGTATAGTAAGCGGTATTTGTGTGGCAACAGGATATAGTTCTCCAAATCCAGTAAGTAATGCAAATGCATTTTCTTTCATAAAGACTACAACTTTTTCGTTGTCTTGTTCGGTGTAGTAAGGAAATTTATACATGTTGTGAATTAATGTTCAGTAATAATTTTTCAATTTCATTAAAATTAACGTCGTCAAAACAAACAAAGATAATTTTATCCGGGCGTTGGTAAGTAGTTATGAAGCTACAAATACTTTTAACGGCAATCAATGCGGCTTTATCTTTAGGGAATTTATAAATACCGGTACTGATATTTGGAAATGCAATAGAACTACAATTGTTTTCCACTGCCAGTTGTAAAGAATTAAGGTAACAATTTTCAAGTTGCATTGTTTCACCTTTTGTGCCACCATTCCAAACCGGGCCAACAGTATGAATAACATATTTCGCAGGTAAATTTCCGGCGGTTGTAATTACAGCTTCGCCGGTTTTGCATCCGCCTTGCCGGGCAATAATTTTTCTGCAATCCTCTAATATGGCAGGGCCGCCTGCACGGTGAATTGCACCATCAACGCCACCACCGCCCAATAGAGACGAGTTAGCTGCATTTACAATTACATCAACAGTTATCTTTGTAATGTCTGCCTTAATAAGTTCTATTTTATTGCGTAATAACATTTACAAAAAAATGTTTATAAAATTAATTGCAATATCATTTGCTCCACTGCTTCACTCTGCCAAATATTTTCAATATCCGGTAGTGCCATCACCTGTTGCATTATCGCTTCCTGCCGGGTACTATTCTTCAAAGCATCGCTATACCTTATTTGCGGGCTGAATGTGACCTGCGTATATGCTGGTGTCCACTTGCCGGGATATTTTTTGCTAAAAGCGGCTTCAATTTTTTTCTGCAATAAAAATTTAGGGTCACCCACCTTATCCCTCATCTCAATAAAATTATTCAGTGCCAGTTCTGCAATGGCATCAGCATCAGGTTTTCTTAGCCTCTGGTATTCTTCTAAAATTAAATTCCAATTGTCACTATGCCTGTCAATCAATTCATTCAATACACGGCAATCTTCAAAGCCACAGTTCATGCCCTGGCCAAAGAAGGGTACAATAGCATGTGCTGCATCACCTATCAATGCAAACTTATCATCTCTTACCCAAGGAAAGCACTTTACAGTAACTAATGAAGACGTTGGATTAGTAAAGAAGTCTTCTTGCAATGTTGGCATTAAACGCACTGCATCGGCAAATGTCTTTTCAAAGAATGTTTTTACTTTTTCTTTTGTAGTCAGAGAAGCAAATGAAAGTTCGCCTTCAAAAGGGAAGAACAGCGTACAGGTAAAGCTACCATCAATGTTAGGTAACGCAATCAACATGTAATTGCCTCTTGGCCAAATGTGCAATGCATTTTTCTCCAACATAAATTCACCATCGGTACCTGCGGGGATATTCAATTCCTTATAACCAAAATCAATATAGTATTGGTTGTATTGAAAACGATCGTGCTGCAATTGGTGCGAAAGCCTTGCTGCAGAGTAGGCGCCATCGCTACCGAAGGATAGTTGATAGTTGATGGTTGTTAGTTCGTGGTTAATGCCATTGTTAAAAGTGATCTCGCTCTTTTTCCAATTGAAGTTTTCGCATTTTTGGTTGAAGAAAATTTCAACACCATTTTTTTCTGCAAGGTTCATTAGCATTTTGTTCAGTTCGCCTCTTGATACAGAATTAATAAATTGCCCTTCGTTGCCATAAGGCTGATAGGCATTACTGCCATCTGCATTATGAATATACCTGCCATGCATGGGAATGGCGATCTTTTTTATTTCTTCCATAATGCCTACTTCTTCCAAAGCTTTAATACCCCTGTCGCTTAATGCAAGGTTGATAGAACGGCCAGCAATAATTTTTTCTTTACGCATATCTGCACGGCGCTCGTACACCTTTACTTTGTATCCTTTCTTACTTAAATAAATAGACAATAATGAGCCTACTAAGCCTGCACCGATAATGACTGTATCTTTTTGTTGCATTACTGTTTATTTAAAATAACCTTTACAATTTCCCCAAATGTAAACACGTCGCTGAATGTGTTATACAAAGGCACCGGAGCCACACGAATTACATTGGGCTCTCTCCAATCGGCAAGTACACCATGTTGTTTTAATGCTTCAAAAACTTCCTTGCCTTTTTGTAACATCTGCATACTTACCTGGCATCCTTTTTCATTTTTACCTGCGGGGGTAATAACTTCAATTAATTTTTCTTTTGAACTGCTATTAATTTCATTTAAAATAAAAAATAAATAATCACTTAACTGTTGCCCTTTTGCAATTAAATTTTCTATTCCGGCTTCTTCAAAAATATCTAATGATGCTTTGTGGGCAGCCATTGATAAAATGGGTGCATTGCTCAACTGCCATCCTTCGGCAGTGGGGATAGGTTCAAAACCTTTCTCCATTTTAAAACGGGTATCTTTGGTATGTCCCCACCAGCCTGCAAAGCGTGGAATGCTGTTATCGGCAATGTGCTTTTGATGAATGTAAATACCCGATACACCGCCCGGCCCGCTGTTTAAATATTTGTAAGAACACCAGCAGGCAAAATCAACATGCCAGTCGTGAAGCTGTAGCTTCACATTACCAGCAGCGTGTGCTAAATCAAATCCTGCAATGGCACCCATGGCATGTGCTGCGGCAGTAATTTTTTGCAGATCGAAATATTGCCCGGTATAATAATTTACGCCTCCAAATAAAACCAGTGCTATACTATCGCCATGTTGCTGTATGGTTGAAAGAATATCTTCTGTTCGTATTGCATATTCCCCTGCTTTTGGATGTACTTCTATAACTGCATCTTCATATTTCAATCCATGAAATTTCACCTGCGATTCCATTGCATACTGATCAGAAGGGAATGCTTTTGTTTCGCAGATAATTTTATATCGTTGTTTGGTGGGCCTGTAAAAACTTACCATCAGCAAATGTAAATTCACCGTAAGCTGGTTCATTACCACTACTTCTTCGGGTAATGCGCCAACAATTTTTGCTACTTGCTTCGGAAAATTTTCATGATAAGGCATCCATGGTTTGCGGGCATGAAAATGTCCTTCCACACCAAAGTTGGCCCAGTCTTCCAGTTCATTCAACACATAGTCTTGCGTGGTTTTGGGCTGCAGGCCAAGTGAGTTGCCGGTAAAATAAATACATTCTTTTCCATTGATGATAGGAATGTAAAAATGATTCCTGAAATGTTGCAGTGCATCATTTTTATCAAGCTGTTGGGCAAATTGTAAAGTATTCTCGTAGATCAATTTTTATAAATTTAAGTTTCAGGATTTAATAAACATTTTCTACCAACCATTTTACAGCTACTGCATCAAAAATATTCCTGATAAACAGGGTATCCTCTTCCAGCGATATCACCAATGCATTTATTATTTCATTTGAGCCGGTATATTTTACAATAACCCTTGTTCCTTTTGCCGGGTCTTTCATGATCTCATCAGTAACAAAATTTGAAACAAGCCTCCTGAATTCGGCTGCCTCATTACTTTCATTCGCATTCCAGGTACAGTTGCAATACCACATGTCGGTTTCAAGGTCAGTGATATTCCCGATCTCCTTATCTCTCCAAAATATTTTTATTAATGGCATCAACTTTTTTTATCCTATGGTTGCTATTACTTTTAGCTCAATTGCAATGGGTGTAGGCAAACTTTTTACTTCCACTGTTGTTCTGCAGGCTTGTACTGCTGTAAAATATTCGGCATATACTTTATTGTACAGCGGAAAATTTTTTTTCATGTTGGTTAAAAAAACAGTCACGTCTATAATCTTATCCCAGCTGCTGCCGCCGGCTTCCAGCACGGCTTTTACATTGGCAAAACATTGACGGCATTCGGCTTCAATGTCATACTTAATAATATTGCCTTCGTTATCTAATTCCAATCCGGGAATGGCATTGTCTGTAGCATTACGGCTTCCAATACCCGAAAGAAATAGCAAATTACCCGCTTTTCTTGCATGGGGATAGGCACCTAATGGTTTTGCTGCAGCACCGGTGTTAATGATTTCTTTACTCATAATATTTTTGAACGCAGATTTTCATGATGATTAAGATTGTTTATCATAGCATCTGCGTTAATCATAAACATCATAACAATCAGCGTTCTGTTTTAAAACTGTATACAAATATTTTTCTGCTCTGTAAAAAAACGCAATGCTTCCCAACCACCTTCTCTTCCCACTCCACTATTTTTCATGCCGCCAAAAGGTGTTCGTAAATCTCTTACCAACCAGCAATTGATCCAAACAATTCCTGATTGCACTTTTGCTGCCACCACATTTGCTTTGGAGATATCCTGTGTCCATACGGTTGAAGCCAAACCATAGTGGGTAGCATTAGCCAATTGCAAAGCCTCATCTTCAGTTTCAAAAGATTGTAAAGTAACCACGGGACCAAAAATTTCTTCCATGTTAGTTTTGCAATCGGGGCCTAGATTTTCAATAACCGTTGGGGCTATAAAATAACCGTTTGCACACCTGCCTTCTAATGCAATGGCATTGCCGCCGCATAAAATGGTTCCGCCTTCTTCTTTAGCAATTGCAATACAATTCATTATTTTATCAAAATGTTCTTTACTTACAATAGCGCCTTGTTTAGAAGTATTATCCAAAGGATCGCCAACAGATAATTTTTTAACTGCTTCAATAAAAGCTGCTTTAAATTTTTCATAAATGCTTTTCTCTATCAATAGCCTGCTGCTGCACAAACAAATCTGGCCCTGGTTACTAAATGAAGATCGAACGGTTTCCTGCAGCATTTTTTCCCAGTTGCAATCTGCAAAAATGATGGCCGGGTTTTTACCTCCCAGCTCTAAAGATAATTTTTTAAACATAGGCGCAGCAATAGATGCAATACGTTCCCCCGCTCTCGTGCTTCCGGTAAATGAAATGGCTTTAATGTCGTGATGTTTAACTATTTGCTCACCGCAATTGTGTCCATCGCCGTGTACAATGTTTAAAACACCATCAGGTAGTCCGGCTTCTTTGCAAATTCTGCCCAGTAAAAAAGCGGTAACTGGTGTTACTTCACTGGGTTTTGCAATTACACAATTACCAGCGGCCAGTGCCGGTGCTATCTTCCAGGTAAAAAGATATAAAGGTAAATTCCATGGCGCAATGCAACCTACAATACCTATTGGCTGGCGTAAGGTGTAATTGATAGCTTTATCTTCCATGGCATGGCTTTCGGTTGCAAAGTGCATAATAGCGGTTGCAAAAAAACGAAAGTTATCGGATGCCCTTTTGATATCCATCTGCTTACTTAACCAGAGGGGTTTCCCATTGTCATTGGTTTCTGCCAAAGCAAGGGCTTCAAAATTATCGTCAATTAAATCTGCAATTTTATTAAGTACAGAAAATCTTTCTTTGTTTGAAGCTGTACTCCATTCGGGAAATGCTTTTTGCGCTGCTTTTACGGCTATATCAATATCTTTTTTATTACTGTTGGGAATTTGGCCTACCACATCGCCTGTTGCAGGATTGATATTATCCAGGAACTCACCACTTAGGGGACCGATAAAATTTCCACCGATAAAATTCTCTAAATGATATGGAATGGCAAGGTTCATATTGTAAAGTTAATAGTTCATGGTTAATAGTTCATAGTTGAAAATTAATGGCAGGGAATTAATTTTTTGGCGGGATGTGCAGGGTAAAGTTGTCTGTTGATTAGGAAAAAAAAATCTAACTTACAATCCTAAAACTATCGCTATGCCAGTTGCAGCTCCCTTTAATTTAAAAAAATGGATTGACGAACACCGCGATTTATTAAAACCTCCTGTGGGTAACCAATGCATTTATAAAGATGCCGAAAATTTTATTGTGATGGTAGTGGGTGGCCCCAATGCCCGTAAAGATTACCATTATAATGAAAGCGAGGAATTGTATTACCAGGTAGAAGGCAATATCGTATTAAAAATTATAGATGATGGGGTGCCAAAAGATATTGCTATTAATGAAGGCGATATGTTTTTACTGCCACCTAAAACACCACATAGCCCGCAGCGTGGGCCAAATACTGTAGGGCTGGTAATTGAAAAAGTAAGGGTAACAGAAGAAGATGGTTTTTTATGGTACTGCGAAAACTGCGGTAATAAATTATATGAAGAATATAAAGTGATCACGGATATTGTTACGCAACTACCACCGGTAATGGAAGCATTTTATAAAGATGAACATAAAAGAACTTGCAGTAAATGCGGCGCTGTCATGGCACCTCCAGTAAGAAAAGGATGAGAATGGCACGCTGATTCTTATGATGATTATGTTATTCGCAGATTATGTACAAGATTTAAAAATATGATTGTAAATGGTTTTGTAATTGTGGAAATTAAAACTGCGACTGCTATTGTTCCGGAGCACGAGGTTCAACTAATTAATTATTTAAAAGCCACAGAGATTGAAGTAGGTCTTCTTTTGAATTTCGGAAAGAAGCCAGAGGTAAAACGAAAAATAATTTCATCCGAATATAAAGACTAAAAAAGAAAATCATAACCACTCATAACCATCATAAAAATCTGCGTTCCAAATAAAGAACGAAGTTCTTTCAATGAAGATCGACATCCACACACATATCATGCCTGATAAAATGCCCAACTGGGTAAAGAAATTTGGCTATGGAGAATTTATACATTTGGAACACCGCAATTGTAAAGCCTGCATGATGAAAGGCGATCGGTTATTCAGGGAAGTGGACGATAATTGCTTTGATGCATCGGTGCGAATGAAAGAAATGGACGCAACGGATGTAACTATACAAGTACTGTCCACCATTCCGGTGTTATTTAATTATTGGTCAAAACCTAAAGATGGGCTGGAGACCAGTCGTTTTTTTAACGACCATATTGCCGATACCGTTACAAAAAATACAACGCGTTTTATTGGCATAGGCACTGTACCGTTACAGGATGTGGATTTGGCAATACAAGAAATGGAACGTTGTGTTAATGAATTAAAAATGCCGGGATTGGAAATTGGCAGCAATATTAATGGCTGTAATTTGTCGGACAAAATTTTTTTCCCTTTTTACAAACGTGCGGAAGAATTGGGTTGTGCACTATTCATTCATCCGTGGGAGATGATGGGAGAAACGCAAATGCAACAATACTGGTTGCCCTGGCTGGTGGGTATGCCTGCAGAAACTTCAAGGGCTATTTGCTCAATGATATTTGGCGGTGTGCTGCAAACGTTTCCAAAATTAAGAATTGCATTTGCCCATGGTGGTGGAAGTTTCCCTTTAACCATTGGCAGAATTGAACATGGCTTTAAGGTAAGGCCCGATTTGGTAGCGGTTGATAATGCCATTAACCCAAGAGAGTACGTAGGTAAATTCTGGATAGATAGTTTGGTACATGACGAAAAAGCCATGCAATACATCATTGATGTGATCGGAGAAAGTAAAATCTGCCTGGGCAGCGATTATCCTTTTCCATTGGGCGAACACCACCCGGGTAAACTAATTGAAACCATGCATTTTGAAAAAGAGTCGCAGGAAAAATTGTTATTTAAAAATGCAAAAGAATGGCTGGGTATTAGTTTGTAGATTTTCTGTCTTGTAATAATAAAATAAATATCAGCGGCATTAATAGTAATACGGCCGCATCAATTGGGTTAATTTTATTTTCCCTGAACACTTGTATAAAATGACTACCATGACTGTACAACTGTTGAATGGTTAATAATCCAAAAAACCACACAAACCATTTTGGCCTTTTTAATAAGCCATAAATGCAAATGGTATTAATGCCAATAAACAAAGTATGCCGCCAGGCTGGCGTGGCATCAAAGGGTTGTACGGCGCAAATGGTGTGATAGAGCATTACGGCAAAAGCCAGTACTGCAAAAACTTTAAATAGGGTATGCCTTACTTTACTACTCATTAAATAAATTAGGGTAATCAGAAATAATACCGTCAACACCTATTGCTCTCAAACGGTCGATCTCTTTTTTATCATCCACCGTCCAGGGAATTACTTTTATTTTTTGCTGGTGACATTTTTTTATCAGTTCTTCGGTAACTAAAATATATGCAGGACTGTAAATGGTGGGTGTAAATCCCAGTGCTGTAAGTTGTTCTTCTAAAGTCCGCTTGTCGTAATCTTCAATCAGCATAGCTGTTTTTATTGCAGGGTAATGCTGGTGTAAATATTGCAAGGTTCTGAAATCAAAAGATTGAATGATCACGTATTGCTCCATTCTGTTTTCGTTGATCACCTTCATTAAAAGCTCCACAAATTCTGCAGGTGCCGGATGATAAATATTATCGGTGGCAGGCATTGTTTTGGTTTCGATGTTGTACCAGGGAAGCTCTGGCTTACCTGCTTTTTTGCCTTGAAGCTGGAGCTTCAATTTACAATGAGCTTTAACACTGTCAAACACATCAGCCAGCAACGGCTTTACAGCATTCAGTTTTTCCTGTTGCGGAAAACGTGGATGAGGCTTGATGCCCACATTGTATTTTATAATGGAATCATAGTCCATTGTAAACATGTTATAATTCTTCTCTTCTTTTTCTTCAATAAAACTACCGTTGGGTGTTGTGGTTATTTCATGATTAAAAAATGGTTCGTGAGAAAGAAAAGCTTTTTTGTCTTTGCTGAAACAAATATCCATTTCCAAAGTGGTCACACCTAAATCCAAAGCCTTCAGCATTGCGGGGATAGTATTCTCCGGCATTAGGCCACGGCAACCCCGGTGCCCTTCTCTGTCAAATAAAGGAAGCTCCATTGATTTATTTTGTTGAGATGTTTTGCAGGAAAGAAAAACAAACAGCAGAAAAAGGGTTACTGAAAAATATGTTTTCATAAACTATCTTTTAAAAGCTGTTTTAAAAAGAAGAAACCACTTTGTAGTTTTTTATTGCTACTAATGGCACGAATTTACACTAATGGAATTCTTATTCGTGGCCATTCGTGGCAACACAAATTCACGAAGTGAATTTTAAAACACGTTTAGCAAATTATCCTGTTACAATTTCCTGTACTTGCGTAGGCGCAAGATTTGCATTGCGTATTGCAATACCCCTTACAGCCTGGCCTGCAAAATCCATAAATGCTTTTTTGCTGATCATATCATCACTTACCATTGCAGGAATACCCAAGTCACCACCTTCGCGTATACTTTGTACAATGGGTATTTGGCCAAGAAAAGCCAGTTCAAATTCCTCGGCTAAATTTTTACCACCGTCTTTACCAAAAATGTAATATTTATTATCGGGCAGTTCGGCCGGAGTGAAGTAACTCATGTTTTCTACCAAACCAATCACCGGTACTTTTAATTGCGCCTGTCCAAACATGGCCACACCTTTTTTAGCATCAGCCAATGCCACCAGCTGCGGTGTGGTAACCACAATAACACCAGTAACCGGAACCGTTTGAACGATCGTTAAATGAATATCGCCGGTGCCGGGTGGCATATCAATCACCAGGTAATCCAGCTCACCCCAATCCACATCACTCACAAACTGGCGGATGGCACTGCTTACCATCGGGCCCCGCCAAACCACGGCCTGCTTCTCATCAATCAGCAAACCAATGCTCATGATTTTAATACCAAATTTTTCTATGGGTACAATCAATCCTTTGCCATTGCCATCATCTTTCATCAGGGGCCTTTCGCCACGTATGCCAAACATAATGTGCTGGCTGGGGCCGTAAATATCCGCATCCATCAACCCCACTTTAGCACCACCAGCGGCCAATGCCAGTGCAAGATTGGCGCTTACCGTACTTTTTCCCACACCACCTTTACCACTTACTACGGCAATAATATTTTTTACACCGGTTAAAATGGTTTTGGCATCTTTACGGTTACTGCTGGTATTGGCCGTAAAGTTTACCTGTACCACCGCTTCTTTATTCACCAGTATTTTTATTGCATTTTCGCTGGCCATCCGCATCATGTCCTTCATAGGGCAGGCTGGTGTGGTTAACACTATGGTAAACGAAACGTTATTGCCATCAATTGTAATATCTTTTACCATGTTAAGGGTAACCAGGTCTTTACCCAAATCGGGTTCCTGCACATTGCTTAGCGCCTTCAATATATCTTCGTTTGTCATCGTTCAATTATTTGTTAAAAATCCATCAGAAATGCAAATTTAAACACTCATGCCTTTACTTTGTTTATTAATTAAGGAATGTTGTTATTTTTGGGACGGCTTTTGAGAGATTATTGAACTTCATCGGCCTTTGCTATTGTACAATATTTCATTTTCAACTTTTTTTGATGCGTAGATTTTTACCCATATTCTTACTTTTTGCTTTCTTAAAACCTGTGCAAACCAAAGCACAGTTCGAATCGTTTAAAGATTCTGTAGTGCAGTTGTATGGTATTGTAATGACGGCTGACAGCCTGAAAGGACTGGAAAGTGTAAGCGTAGTAGTAAAAGGGCAAAACAGGGGTACTGTAACCAACGACAGGGGCGTATTCAGCATTGTGGTTTTAAAAGGCGATGAGATCGAATTCAGTAGTATAGGCTATAAATCAAAATCTATTTTTGTTCCTAAAGACCTTCCGGGCAACCAGCAAAGCGTTATCCAGTTAATGGTAAATGATACGGTATATCTTCCTGCGACCATTATTAAAGCAAGGCCAACGAGGGCGCAATTTGAAAGGGATTTTTTAAATAACCCGGTGCCCGATGACAATATTGCTGTGGCCCGGAAAAATAATGATGCCGCCACCCGGCGTCTTTTAGTGGCCAATATGCCTTTAGATGGCAGGGAAGCCAGCTCGCAATTTTTAAGGCAGGCCAGTACCAAAGCTTATTATGCCGGCCAGGTACCACCACAAAATATTTTTAATCCGTTTGCCTGGGCAGAATTTATTAAAGCATGGAAACGGGGAGATTTTAAAAAGAGAAGTTATTCTACTTCACCTTCATCATCTTCTACAGCGCCTTCCACCACGCCTACACCCAACGATATTTATAAGCCAAAGCATGCCCCCTAACCTCCTGAAGGGGAATTGATTGTAGCATAGACTGTTGCGAAGATTATTGGATGTTTTTAAGGAGACATTTTTTATTCCCCGCAATACGGGGCAAGCTGTGTAAATTCGTGCTATTAGTGGCTAAAAAATAAACATGGATTCTTCAGGGAATATCTTTCTCATTGGTTTTATGGGCAGCGGCAAAACTTACTGGGGTAAGCTGTGGGCTGCCCAAATTGGCTTGCAATTTTTTGACCTGGATGAGCTGATTGAAGCTGAACAACAAAAATCTGTTGCGGCAATATTTGAGCAGGATGGGGAAGCGTTTTTCAGGCAAAGAGAAACTGCGGTATTAAAAACATTCAACCAAAAAGCCAATTGCATTGTAGCCTGTGGTGGCGGCACACCCTGCTTTAACGATAATATGCAATGGATGAATGAAAATGGCACCACTGTTTATCTTGAAGCCACACCAGATGATATTTTAAAAAGGGTAATTACCGAGCAGGAAAAACGACCGCTGATAAAAGATCTTTCTCCCGAAGATTTAAAAAGCTTTATTGAAAAGAAATTAAGCGAGAGGGCAATTTTTTACAGAAGGGCAAAAGTTATTTTACCTGTTACTGCAATAAGCGCAACCACTATTAATACGATACTATGAATAAAAGTTTTTTAACTGCCGGAGCTTTACTGGCTGCAGTGGCCGTGATAGGCGGCGCATTTGGCGCACATTTTTTAAAAGCAAGATTAACAGCTGAGAGTTTACAAACTTTTGAAACCGCAGTACGTTACCAGTTTTATCATGCTATAGCATTGCTTGTTGCGGGGGCATTGTACAAAGAGTTTTCAAATCAATGGATAAAAATGGCCGGTTACTTTTTTCTTGCCGGAATTATTTTATTCTCTGGTTCGTTGTATGGTTTGTGTGCATCACCTGCCATAAGATGGCTGGGGCCGGTTACGCCACTGGGTGGTTTGTGTTTTATTTTGGGCTGGGGCTTGCTTGCCCTTGGTTTTACGAAGAAAAATTAGCATCCGCTATTGGCCGGTATAGAGTAATTAAAGTACCGTTATTATTTTCGATGGTAAAAATAATGCTGATATCATCCATTCTTTTTTTCATGTTTTTAAGTCCGTTGCCAAACTGCCGTAGTTTTTCAAAATCAATGCCCTTACCATTATCGTGAATAAAAAGTTTCAGGCCATCTGCCACCCTTTCCAATGTAATGGTAACTTCGCTGGCACCGGAATGTTTCAATACATTATTCAATGCTTCTTTAACAACTAAAAAAACATTCCTCCTTATTTCACCACTCACCACAATGTTGGGCAGGTTTTCTGGTATGGTGATGCGGCAATTAACACCGGTATCTTCAAAATACTCCAGCGAGTAACTGCGGATATAAGCAATCATATTACCCAGCGAATCATTACTGCTGCTCATACTCCAGATAATGGCATTCATTTTATTCAGTAACTCATTTGCAGAAGAAGATATTTTTTCAATTTCAGGAATAGGCGTATCGCCAATGCGGCCTTTTGCCAGTTCACTGTATAAGCGGATGGTGGTCATACCGGCGCCAAGGTCATCATGCATGTCAGCACTTATCCTGTTGCGCTCTTCCTGCTGTGCTTTAATGATGGCGATCTGTTTTTCAAAATCTTTTTTCTCCACATCCAGTTTTAAGGCTTCCTGTTCCTGTATCCTTTCCACCAACTCCCGCCTGTTTTTGTAAGTTAATCCTAAAAGAAAAAAGGCCATGGCAAATACCAATCCCATGTCATGATAAAACAGGGCATGAAGAAATATAGAGGTGGGTGATATACCCATAAGGATAATAGTAAGCGAAATGATATTCAGGAATATTGCGAAGGCACTACCTAGAGCCAGGTACCCTATTAACCGTTGCTTTTGTTTAAAAGCGATAATGATGAATACAATGCCAATACTTAAAATAATAAATTTCATCAGGTTTTCCAGCATCCTTTCGGTTAAGTACGATTCTGTGAAGTAATGTGTAAAAGTAAAAGCTGCTAAAAGTATCAGCAATAGCCATTCTTCTGTTCTAAAGACTTTATCCAGTATGGTATAATTGGCTTTGGTATTTAAAAAATGGCGCGAAAAAGCGAGGTAAAAAACATTACCCATGATAAGTAAAAAGACATCGAAATAGCCATATACAAAACTGCTGAAGCTGCCCCATTTTCCACCCAGCAAGGCGTAAAAAAATACCAGTAAAAACATTAGCAGTGCATAACCAAAATAGTATAAAAACTCTTTTTTTCCTGTAAGTACAAAGTTTACAATAGTAAAAAGCAGCATTAAAAACAACATGCCACTTAATAAAAAACCAACACTCAATATATCCGAGTTCCTGGTACGGAAAACAGACTGGTAGGTTTTCAAATAATGTTCCTGTATTAACTGAGGCCTTAAATGATCGAAGTCCTGCCTGCAAAAATCAAGTTGAATAAAGTAGATCTTTTTTTCGTTGACGCCGACATACAGGCTGCAATAGCCATTTTTCGAGCCATCAACTGCAAACTTCAGATTGCCTTTTTCAGTCAGCTCATAAGCATTTATTTTATCAAATAATACGCCGGGGAAAAGGCAAATTGTAACTGCCTTGTTGCTGCTGTTGCTTAAGGCAATTTGTATGTAAGCGTATTTTGATACCAGCCTTGCTGGAATGCCATTTTCGAATTTGTAATTTCCTAAGGGTACAAATGCCTGTTGCGGTAAATTACTGATGGTGGCAACATCAGTACTGTCAAAAAAAAGCAGTGTTCTTTTTACTATGTTTGAAGAATCCCGGATTTGCGAAATGTCAATATAGTTGCTGTCGGGAATGGTTTGGCCAATTCCTTTGACGCAAAGCAAAATAAAAAGGGCCAGGAAGGAATGTTTCTTAAGCATCCGGTAGTTTATAACCAAACCTACAATTTTTTTTAATATAAATAACAGGTTTGGCTGGTTTGCTTTGGTATCCACTACTGGTTTTCTTTATCTTTGTCGCCAATGGCAACTAAATCAAAATCTGTAAAAGCAAAGGCTGCAAAACCTGATCAGTTGAAGCAGGAGAAAGAAGAAACTGTGGAAGTAAAGCAATTGCTGCAGGACGAACGTACCCACAAAATTGCCGGCAGTATTTTACTGCTGATTGCAATTTTACTTTTTGTGGGCTTTACCTCTTATTTATTTACCTGGGCCGAAGATCAGGATAAGTTCAGCTATCGCATGCTGCTGGCCAACGATATAAAAGTGCAGAACCTGCTGGGCACTTTTGGCGCATTCCTGTCAGAAGTTTTTATACGCAAGGGTTTTGGGGTGGCCAGTTATCTTATTTGCACACTGTTTTTTGTAGTAGGCGTAAATTTATTCTTTGGTAAAAAAGTTTTTTCTGTTTCCAGGAACATCAAATATTTAATTGTTGGCTTACCGGTATTAAGCGTGGCGGCCTCAGTTATTTTTAATAAAGCGGCTTTCCCCTGGGGAGGTGCAGCGGGAGATATGGTAAAAGACTGGTTGTATAAAACCATTGGCGAAATTGGTACCATCGGGGTATTGGTAGTGGCCGTGTTTTCTTATATCATCTGGCGTTTTAACCCTGTTTTTAAATTGCCTTCAAAAAAAGATTTGATACCAGGCAACAATGAAGCTGAAATTGAAGAAGAGCAAATTGCGGCGCCTGTTGAATTACCGTTTGAAGAAAATACCGCAGGTATAACCAAAATAAATGCACTAAAAGGAGAAGGGAATATGCTGGTAACTCCGCCGCAGGATAATACAGCCTTAAACCATGACATTACTTTAATTGAAAAAGAACCGAACCCTGCAGACGAAGAAGAGGATGAAGAAGTAAATGAAATTCTTTTAGAGGAAGAACCCATAAAACCGGTAGTAGTAACACCTAAAATAAAAGATAAAAATATTGAACCGCTGGAACTGGAGATCAAAACCGTTCCCGAAGCAATTGGTGAGGAAGAAGAAGCATCGCCAATGAATTCTAAACTGCCCAATGCAAAACCTTACGATCCGATATTAGACCTGAGGGATTATAAATATCCCACGCTTGATCTGTTAGAAAACCATGGCAGCGATAAAATAGTGCAGGATACCAATGAACTGGAGAATAATAAAAACCAGATCATCAATACCCTTAAAAATTACGATATACAGATACAGAAAATTTCGGCTACCGTAGGCCCAACCGTTACACTATATGAAATTATCCCTGCAGCCGGTGTGCGCATATCAAGGATTAAAAATTTAGAAGATGATATTGCGTTAAGCCTTGCCGCATTGGGTATCCGTATCATTGCACCTATACCGGGCAAAGGAACCATTGGTATTGAAGTGCCCAATGCAAAGAAATCGATCGTGAGCATGAAGACCTTATTGTCTTCCGAAAAATTTCAGAACAATAACTTTTCATTGCCTATTGCTATTGGTAAAAAAATTGATAACGAAAATTTCATAGTAGACCTTACCAGTATGCCGCATCTGCTGATGGCGGGTGCAACAGGGCAGGGTAAGTCAGTGGGATTGAATGCTATTCTCGTTTCGTTATTGTATAAAAAACATCCATCACAATTAAAATTTGTTTTGG
>Ga0302322_100001201_pt1 | contig 20992 bp, 13 predicted proteins | sample Fen_T0_2_FD_203757 | JGI IMG/M metagenome (GOLD analysis project Ga0302322, IMG submission 203757) | Peat permafrost microbial communities from Stordalen Mire near Abisko, Sweden - Fen_T0_2 | ecosystem: Environmental > Terrestrial > Soil > Wetlands > Permafrost | place: Sweden: Abisko...
CAGGGGCCGGTGGATGATCGTTTTCAAATGCTGGCGGCTGTTGATTTTCCCAAACAAGGCCGGACCAAGGGACATTGGTATCCGGGCGTTCCCCCCTTGTGCCGGCCCCCGGCCGGCCTTTGCCCGGCGGATTATTTCGGCCGCACGCTGGTTTCCAACCTGCCGCCAAACCTCACCGTGGGCGTCATCAATGTCTCCATCGGCGGCTGCAAAATTGAACTGTTTGAGAAAGACTCATTCCAGTCGTATGTCGCCACCGCGCCGAACTGGATGACCAATACCATCGCCACCTACAGCGGCAATCCGTACCAACATCTCGTCCAACTGGCGAAGTTGGCTCAGCAGGACGGCGTCATCAAGGGCATCCTCTTGCACCAAGGCGAGTCCAACAGCGGCGACAAACAATGGCCCAACAAAGTAAAAGGCGTTTATGAGCATCTGCTCAAGGATCTGAATCTCCAGGCCCAAGACGTGCCGCTGCTCGTGGGCGAACTCGTGCCGGCGGATCAAAAGGGAGCATGTGCGGGCATGAATAAAATCATCGATAACCTGCCCCAGACCATCCCCACCGCGCACGTCGTTTCCTCGACGGGCTGCACCAGCCGGCCTGACCATCTGCATTTCACGCCCGCCGGCTATCGCGAGTTGGGCGCCAGATATGCGCAGGTCATGCTGCCACTGCTCGGCTATCCGGTGGTTAAACCAAAATGACGGTTGGCACTCGCCTGAAGTGCTCATATGAAATGCAAACCGTGGATGACGCCTCTGCTGGCCTTCTTGGTCGCGGCGGGCGGCTTAACCGGGTGCCAGTCCCACCCCGGACGCTCCGCAACGGCCTGCGGCGGGGCGCAAAAATTTCTAATCCCCAATCGGGCTTGGCCTTGCGGGATGGTCGCTGGCATTCCCGTGCCGGAACGTGGCCTGCCGGTGTTCGTCGCCACCCTCAAACTGGACCACATTTATGACTTGGGCACTACCCCATACGGTCAGCGGAAAGTATGTACCGTTCAGGGCGGCGAGGTGTCGGGCCCGCGGCTAACCGCAGCCGTGATGCCCGGCGGGCTGGACTTCCAGTTGAATTTTTCCAACGGTGCCATGGAAATTGAACAACTCCTGGTGCTGCGAACCGGCGACGGCAAATACATCAGTCTGCGAAATGCCGGCACGGCCGCAGATGCCAGCGACGTGCGCCTGGTGCCGGATTTTGAAGCCCCCAATGCGAGCAGCTATCGCTGGCTCAACACCGGAAAATTCGCCGCCCGGCGGGAAGTGGATTTTGCGGCCAAAGCAATGCGGTTCACCGTCTATGATGTTTCGGGGGTGGATCTGGTGCCGACGCCGGCAAACTCGGTCCCGGTGGTCAAGCCGCCGAATGTTCCAGACCAGCCATGGGACTGTCGGCAGGCAACCGCCGGCGAGCGGAGAGGCGACCCGATCATCACCGAGCACGTGACCTTGGGCGCCAGTCAGTCAGTGGGAGCGATGAAGCGCGGCAATCGTAACATCATCCCGATCACCGGCGGAACCATTCAAGGGAGGATCACCGGTAAAGTCCTGGCTGGCGGCGCAGATTTCCAAAACTTGAAGCATCCAATGACCCTGGATGCGCGTTATCTCTGGCAAACCAGTGACGGGGAAGTGATCATTGTCCGCAACGGCGGTTCCCTGGGCCTGCTGGCCCCGAGGTTTGAGGTCCGAATGGACAGCCCCTATGCCTGGTTGAACCAGGGACAGTATCTGAGTTCAATTCCCAGTGTGGGACCCGGTGGCGTCGGACTCACCTTCTACGAAAGCCAGCCTTGATTGGACCACTGCCTGGGGACGTCAAGTTAAGCCGCCGCCGCCCCCCTGCCCTCAAAAAAACTGGGAGCAACTCGTCAAAACACACCGACGACATTGCTCCCAGCCTGTCTGTTTCATTCAGCACCGCCATCCGGCGCCATTACGATTCCGGCACGATCTCGATCGCGTTGATTTGCGGATTTTCGATGTTCGTCGTGAAGGTAATGGTAAACTTGCCGTTGGCGACCTCCACCGGCACGGTTTCTATATAGGCGCGGTTGGCACCACCGGCCTTGACGAAGACATCAAAATCTTTGAACTCGTGCCCCTGAACATTGAAGGAGAAGACCCGCTGGCCGGCTTCGGTGATGCCCTCAAAGGTTTCACAAAAGTGCAATTTGGCAATATATTTGCCGTTGGGAACACTGCAGGAAAAGGAATTCATCCCGTAATGTTCCGACAGGTAAAGCCCGGCGTCTTTGGTGTTGGCAATGGCCGTGCTCGCGTCGCGTTCAATCACGTCGCCACCTTCAAATCCCTGTTCGGCCAGCCACACGTTCCCGCTGGAATCCTTGAACGGTGCGGACACGCCCGCCTTGATCCGAATAATCGACTTGGTTGCCGCCGGCGCGGGCGCAACGGGCGGTGTTGCCGGTGCTGCCGGTGTGGCCGCCACGGCCGGCGCGGGCGCGGGTTGCGCCGAAGTTTGCGTGGCGCCAGGTTTGCCGCTCTGGCAGCCGATCACGAAGGTCAAAGCGCAAGTAGTTGCGCAGACCGTTAGGGTTTGAGTCAGTTTATTTCGCATAGTTGATTTATGTTGTTGTTCGCCTATCACCGGGCGGTGATTGTCATGGGCAATTTCAGCCGGATGTCGTCGGCTGCTCCACCAATGAGAATTTCATAAGCACCCGGCTCGACCAAATACTGCTTTTTCTGCGTGTCCCAATAGCGCATACGTTCAGCGGGAATTTCCATCGTGATCCGCTTGGATTCACCTCGTTTCAATGGCACGCGGCTGAAACCGCACAGCGCCAGTTTCGGTTGCAAAACCGCCGGGTTGACGTGACGGAAATACACTTGGGCTACTTCATCACCGTCACGTTTGCCTGAATTCTTCACCGTAAACGTGACTTTCGCAATGCCGTCAGCAGGGATAATTTTTGCGGCCAGCTTGGCACTCGTGAAATCAAACTTGGTGTAGCTCAGGCCGTGTCCAAACGCAAACAGCGGAGCACCATCGAAATAGCGGTAAGTCCTATTGGACATGGAATAATCCGTGAAGCCGGGCAGATCCGCCGTTGCCCGGTAGAACGTCACCGGCAGGTGTCCGGATGGGTTCACCTTGCCGAAGAGCACTTCGGCCACCGCTCGTCCACCTTCCTCGCCCGGATACCAGGCCTGCAAAATCGCCGGCAGATGTTCGTCTTCCCAGGTCAGCGCCATGGCGGAGCCGCTGCAATTGACCATGACAATCGGCTTGCCCGTTGCCTGCAGGGCTTTCACCAGTTCTTCCTGCACCTCGGGAAGTTCAATCGCATCGCGATCGAACATTTCGCCTTCCTGCGCCGGCGTGATGCCCCCGACATAAATGATCAAGTCCGCTCCCTTCGCTTGGCTGAGCGCCTCAGCGCTGAGTTCCGCCAAGGGCCGGCTTGTTTCGTTATCCTGGCGACTCCATGCTGCCGCCCCCCGCTTCGTCGTCACCGGACTTCCCAGGGCACACGTGACTTCAATGTTCGTTCCGGCCATTTGTTTGATGCCATTCAGAATGGTAATCGGATGTGAGGCTGACCCGTGGTAATTGCCCTGCAACATCGACGTTGAGTTGCCATTCGGCCCAATCACCGCGATCCGCTTGAACTTGGCGCCGTCGAGCGGCAGGATGCCATCGTTCTTCAACAATACCAATGATTGCCGGGCGACCTCCAAGGCCACCTGCCGGTTTTCCGGCGTGTCATTATCCTTGAGGCTGATTTTCGAATAGGGAACGTTTTCCGCCGGATCGAACATGCCCAGGCGAAACCGCGTCCACAAAGTGTGATACAAGGCCTTGTCAATCTCGGCTTCGGTCACCAGTTTATTTTGTACGGCGCGCACCAAACTGTTGTAATCGCCGCCGCAACAGAGATTGCAGCCGGCCTTCACTGCGGCCGCCGCTGCCTCTTCCGGCGTTTTCACAAAATGATGCTGCTGCGGACGCCAAATGTCGCTGATCGCATCGCAATCTGAGACCACATATCCCTCAAACCCCCATTGCTTGCGCAAAAGATCGTCGAGCAAAAACATACTGGCACAGGCCGGCACGCCATTGATTGAATTGTAAGCCCCCATGACCCCGGCCACTTTTCCCGCCCGCACCACCCGCTCAAATTGCGGCAGATAGGTTTCATACAAATCGCGTTCCGAAATTTGGGCGTCAAAACGATGCCGGTCCCGTTCCGGGCCGCTGTGCACCGCATAATGTTTAGCACAGGCCATCGCGAGCATGTAATTCGGATCATCCCCCTGAATGCCTTTGACGAATTCCACGCCCATTTCACCCGTGAGATAGGGATCTTCCCCGTATGTCTCCTGGCCACGGCCCCAGCGCGGATCACGGAAAATGTTGATGTTGGGGGTCCAGAAAGTCAGGCCCGCCCACCACTTGGAGTCCCCGTTATGCTTGGTGGCGTAATCATTATGCTTGGCCCGGCCTTCCATCCCTATGACCGTTCCTTCCTGATGCAGCAAGCCTGGATTCCACGAGGCAGCCGCCCCGATCGGTTCCGGAAAGACCGTCGCGATGCCATTGTTGGCGACGCCGTGCAAAGCTTCATTCCAATAGTCATATGCCGGCAAACCAATCCGCGCAATCGGTGGCGCCGCGTTCTTCAATTGCGCCACCTTCTCGGCCAGCGACATCCGGCGAATTAAATCGTCAATGCGCGCTTTCAGCGGCTCGGCATGAGCGCGCCAAATGGGCGGTTCCTTCACGTCGGGCACGCGCGCCGCCGCCGCCGTAAAGGCGTCCGCCAATTCCGACGCGCTAAACGATATGACCGAAGCACCCATGGAATTCTTGACCTCGAACGTGTTGAATTTCGCCACGCCCTGGCTGGCAGTAAAAGAAATTTTCAATGCCCCCGCGATCGAATCATCTTCGTGCTCCACCGCGCCCGTGATGTAAACCACCTTCCGTTTGCCGCCAGCCGTGGCGATGATATCGTAATCTTTGGCCAGCACCACGCCGGCCGAAGTCACATCAAACACGCGCTCCCCCGGTGCGCCCGCCACCACTTCTGTTTCGCCAATGACCACGGTGTATTTCCCGGCCGGCAAATGCGCGATGGCCACGGTGAAATTCTTCCCATTGATTTCTTCATGAAATGCTGCCGCCGTGCCGGCCGCGCCTTCGATGCTGTCGGGCGCAGTTTCCTTGCGATGTCCAAATTCACCGCTGACACTCACCTCCTGCCCGCAAGCAGCACAGCTTTCTTCAACGCCAAATGCAACCGGCATGACAGGCCACAAACCGGCAAAAACCATCAACAAAATGATTGTGGCAGGCGTTGAAAGCTTTCGGCGAACTGACCGTTGGCATGGCCGGAACCACCGCGCCGAAATCATCAAATCGCAGCTGGTCGCAAGCGCAAACAATTTGACGACAGCCTGATTTTTATGCTTGGTGGTAATCATCAATCAGGTCAATGGCTGAGCGCCATGGAATAAGCTTTGGCATATTTTTGAACTAAAACCAGAATCCCGTTTGCGTATAGGCGCGTTGTTGCATATCTTGGAACTTGCGCCACTGTGCATGGCCGTCTTTAAATCCGACCGAACAACCTTCTGGAACACTTTTTCCCATGTGCGGGCTAAGGTGAGGCTTATAAAATCCACCTGTTATTTGGGTCCAATTGTAAGTTCCGGCGGTGGTTCCTTGATGGTCGGTATAACTTCCTGAGATCATTGTACACGAAAGCAGGACCCGCTCAGAAACTGACTGCGCCGTTATCCCAACCGGGAGCGCGCCTTGCGTGGAAGCATGATAAATTGGTTCATCATGAAGGGTGACATTCTGGTTTGTTTGGTTTAGTTTGCTCAGCGGTCCGGCAAAGGTGAAAGTATATCCGGCAATATGAAAACCGCCGGTGGCATTTTGAGGCGGCCAGGCATTATCGCCAAAATCCCAGAGGTTTCTCCCGGCCGCCGTCACATCCTGCCAGTTCTCCAGATCCGAAAAGCGCGGAGAGGTTCCTGGGTCAAAAAAAACCTTCTTTGATTTGCTCATGGTGGAAAGCATGATTTCCGCAGCGCTGAACGGAACATCCCAAGCCCAAGTCGCTGAATCCAGGCCGTTATTTGCCGCCTGCGGCTGCTTATCCTTAAAATCCCCGGCATAAATATTCAGGGCAATTCCTTGCTGCCGCACATTACTCATGTCCTGAATCTTTAGCGCCTTGGCTTTGGCCCTTGAAAGGGCTGGAAGTAACATGGCGGCCAAAATGGCAATAATGGCAATGACCACCAATAATTCGATCAACGTAAAACCTGCCGTCGTCCTGACGGATAAATCGGGCAACCTTCGATGATTCATGTTCATTTTAAAAATTATTATTTGAGGGCCGCCGCCGCGCTAGACGGCGGCGGCCCAAACAACTATTCAAAACCATCAGGGCGTGTTGGTATGCACCATGCGGAAATAGACGTTAGCCACCGCGGGATTCACGGTAATGTTCACGTTCGTGAGCGTGCTGGACCCCGGATACGAAAACCATTGGTTGGCAGCCGCCAGACCGGTACTGTTCGTTTGCAATATCCAGCCGAGATTCGTCGGCCACCCCAGCGACAGGGTATTGCCAGACATGTTTACCTGCATCGTTGGCGGATTCGGGTTAATCGAAGGGGTAACCGTCAGCGCGCTGATGGTGCCGTCCACCGCCAGGTTGTTCTTCCAAGTTGCCCCCACACCCGTAACGGTCATCGTAGCCCCACCCGTAACCGGCTGGTTGAAGATGGTGAACGTGTCGCCAGCCACCAAATCGGTGCCGGCATTCACGACCTTCACACTCCCGCCAGTAACGGTTAGCCCACCACCGGGCATAATCACGCTGTTTGTTTGCAGTGATTTGTTAACCGTTATCTGAACAGTTCCTGAGTCAATATACATATTGACCAAACTCATGTTTCCGACCGCACCGAGAGCAGCCGGCACCAGCGTGCCACCCTCCACATACACATCACCAGCGACCGAACTGCTGGCCACCACCAGCGTTCCATTGCTAATCGTCGTAGCGCCAGTATAGGTATTCGTGGCAGTCAGCGTGAGGGTTCCGGCTCCAAGTTTCACCACCGAACCCGCGGCGGCGCTGGAGGAGATGACATTTGAAAGCACCATGTCGTCCGAACGGTTATAGACAAACGTGCCGTCGTTCACGATGCCGCCGCTTCCAATCGTGCCGCTCGTGCCACCCGCGCCAAGCAATAGTGTCGTATTGGCGTCAATTGTGGTGGTGCCAGGATAACTGATATTGCCAGCCAGCGTCACCGCGCCCGGTCCCATCTGGCGCAACGCGCCCTGGTCGGCAGTCGCCGAACCGTCGGTTACAACACTTTTGACTTGGTTCGTGAAGGTAAAGTCGTCCGCGCGCTGGAAGATAAGCAGCCGGGTGTTGTGGTAGGCAGTGGTCGTATTCGTAAACCAAACATTCCCGACGATCGAACCCGCCGTGGGGTTGATGCCATCGCCCAGGACAATCCCGCCGCCGGCGATCCAAGTGTCGCCGCTATAAGTATTGGTGCCGGCAAGCGTTACCCAGCCAGTGTTGGCGTTGTTGTTTTCCTTCACCACCCTGCCCGTTCCAACAATATTGTTGCTGATGCCGAAAACCGCCGGGTCGGCGTCCTGACGCACCAGCATCAGCGTGCCGTTGTTGGTGATGAGTGAACTGTAGAGATGACCTTCGTTACCCGTGCAAGGCTGGAACGTCGCATCCGATTCAATCAGTGTCCAGCCGGTATAATCGTTTGCATCAATCGATATCAAAGAACAACCGGAACGCACCACCAAGTTTCCGGCTCCTTGAATGCCAACATTAAATCCGGACAGCGACAGGGGGGTTTTGCTGTTGAGGATGAAGGTGCAGTTGGTGTTGATTATGATCGAGGCATTGGGATTCAAAGTGGCGCCCGTGCCGCCCGTGCCCAGTTGCAGCGTACCGGCATTGACCACGGTGCCGCCGGAATAGTTGTTGTTGCCGGTAAGAATGAGCGCGCCGGTGCCGTCGTTGGTCACCGAGCCGGTGCCGCTAATGTTGCCGCCGAAAGTGAACGCGTCAGTGCGGTTAAAGTCGAGTCCACGGTTGTTGAGAACATTGCCGCTGCCAAGCGAACCTGTCGTGCCGCCGGCGCCAATTTGCAGTACGCCGTTATTAATGGTCGTCAAGCCAGAATAGGTGTTGTTTCCAGTCAATATCCAAGTGCCGGCACCATTCTTTGTCAGGGCCGTCGCCCCGCCGTTTTCGCCGAGCACAGGAGCAAACGTGTCACCACTTGTGTCGCTGCCGGCTAAAGTTAGCGTGCGCGCGCCGGTGCCGTTTAAGGCAATCACGCCCGTATTGTTGAATATCAACGCGCCAGAACCTGCGTCGTCTATGGTGCCACCGGCCGTGCCGAGCGTGAATAAGTGATCGCTGCTCGCCCCGGCACCGGTGTATTGCAACGTACCGCCATTGAGCACCAGATTCGCGGCACCATTGCCTGCCGCGCCGATGTCGCTCGGGGAACCGCCGTTGGCCAGCGCACCGACGCTCAACGTGCCGCCGCTAATGGTCGTGGCACCGCTATAGGTATTGATGCCACCGGCCAGCGTGAGTGTGCTGTTGCCGTTCTTGGTCAGGCTGCCAGTGCCGCCAATAATGTTGGCCCCACTCGAAGTGATGCTATAAGTCTTGGTGCTGCTGTTCACCGTGACACTGGCTGGCAAAACCGGCGAATTCAGCGTTATGTTGGTATTGGCTGAGGCCACCGTATCATCAAACAACGCGGTGCCACCATTTGCAAAAACCTGCGAAACTCCGTTGACCTTCCAATCGCCAATCGTGGCGGTATCCCAATTAGCGTCGGTCAGGCCGGTCCAGACAAACGCCAATGAAGTGATGTTCAGTTGAATCATGTTGCCGTTGGTGGTCAGGTTGCCCCCTGCGCCCGTCAGCGTCCCCAACGTAACCGCTGGCGCCGAACCGCTGGTCCATGAGAACAACGGAAAGGTTTGACCAATCGCGAACACGCCGCTGGCAACGTTGACAGTTATGGGGCCGCCGGCAGCAATTGCGCCCGCAGCCATGGGCGCAGTCGTTGTGCTAACGACACTGTTGAATTCCAAGGTGGCACTGGCGCTCGTTCCCACGGTCAGCAAGGTGGGCGTAATTTGAGCACCGTTTTCAGTGACTCCAAGTGTCGTGCTGTTGCCAATGGTGATGTTGCCGGAACCCGATTTTATGCCTTGGAAAAGCAGTTTACCGCCACTAACCGTGGTATTACCTGTATAGGTGCTCGCCTCGGCAAGCGTGAGCATGCCTGAACCCAGTTTGGTCAGGCTGCCGCCACTGCTGCTCAATCCCGCCGCGTTGGTGAATGTCACGTTTTGCCCGGCGGTGTCGATACTATAGGCCTGGCCAGCCGCCGTGCTGAAGCGCGCCGTATAATCGAAGGTGTTATTCAAGCTGTATCCCAGCGTGCCGCCGCTAAAACTTATCAGGCCCAGGCCCAGGGGGCCGGAAGTACCAGGATTTTCAGCGCCGTTAACAATCAATTCGCCACCGTAAAGAACCGTGTCGCCAGTGTAGGTGCTCTGTGCCGAAAGTGTGAGGGTGCCGCCCCTGACTATATTCGTTCCAGCACCCGAAAACACCCCGGTGAGAGTCTGCGATTTCGCCGGAGCATTATATTCAAAAGTCCCTCCGAGCGTAAATGCCTGGCTGGTCAGCTTGGGATGCGGTGCTTGCAGCACCAGCTTGCCGGCATTAATGACAACCGGACTGACGATACCGTTGGCTTGATAGGTCGTGGGAACGGATGGACTCCAATACATTGCGCCCGGGCCGTCGACTTGTACCGTCATGCCGGGTCCATTGTCGTTCACCAGGTAATTGGTACAGTACCAGTTGCCAGCCCCTTGAAAATCAAGCGTATAAGCCGCACCGCCACCACCAGCCCACCTCACGAATGGATTAATGATGGCCGGATTCGCCGAATCATTTAGATAAACATGCACTGCCCCACTCGGACGGCCGATTACATCCAACCGGTGCGCAGTGTTCGTCTCGCCCAGAATAAAACTCCCGGCGCCTGAGTCAATCCGGATATCGGTTATGGCCAGATAAGGCGGAGAAGCCACGTCATTCACAATCTGGATTGACCCAGTCTGCGCTCCCGCCAGGTGAAAATTCACCCCAGATGACCCGGGACCGCTTTGAAAATTGGCGTTGGGGTTGTTGTAGTGCAGAACCAGATTTCCCGGCACGGTGCCATTCCACTCGCCCGTGTCCGAGCTGCCGGTCGCAGGATATGTGCCGCCCCAGTTGGCAGCGGTGGCCAGATTGGTTCCATCGCCTCCACCAGTCCATACATACGTTGTCTGGCCAAAGCCAGACGTTGTCATAAGCGCTCCACACAAAGCAATTACTGACGTTGCAAGCTTTTGCCTCACATAATGCAAGGGCTTGATTCTCGTCATCTTGAAAGAAATCTTTATTTTCGACTTTTTGTACGCGGCAGTGCTATCGCTTGGTTTCATTGGTTATTAATGTGTTCTAATACATTTCTCACATATTCCTGAAGCTTGCGGCACTTCATGAATAAGTTGGTATTGGGGTTCACCTTTAATATGCAAGAACCCAAGCCCGCCATCTATATGACATACGTCATAGTCTTTGTTTAATTGGATCATAAGTTTTACGTGGATTCTGCCAACGAGCTAAAGTGGTTGGCCAAACCTATATCCCGGAACCAAGCCACTATCTTCCGCCTCTTTCCATTTGCGCAACGGACTCGTCACCTGCTCCGCTCGCGCCTGGACTGCCACCGGCCGGAGGCTGATTCGCTGGCTAGGCTTCATACCTTTCTCCTGCTGGAACGTACAATTTAATAACGGCGCGCTCAGACGCACACTAAGATTCAGGTTTCCTCTAAAAACCGTATGACAATCGTCATATTGGAAGCCCTGCCGTTTTTGATAATGCTTTGTTAAATTCAAATGTTCTTAAAAAGTTGGGGCGATTGTTTTATACAAATCACCCAACCATTACTTAAATCTAATGCTTAATGGTCCGCTCTTTCAGCCAAATAATGCAATCAAACGGCACCTATTATGCCATTATTAAATATTCAATCGCGCCGCGCCCCGGAAAATGGCTTCACCTTGATTGAACTGCTGGTGGTCATCGCCATCATCGCCATCCTGGCGGCCATGCTGCTGCCTGCGCTGGCCAAAGCCAAATTGAAAGCCACCCAAGCCGTTTGTTTGAGCAACGAAAAACAACTGACCCTCGCCGGCACCATGTATGCAGCTGAGTACGGCGGCAAAGTTCTTTGCATGACCGACAACTCCGGCGCCATCCGCAACTTTGCCGGCGGCTTTTGGGGCGGCGCTGGCGGACCAACTTTGACTGGAACCATCGACCAAATGACCGACCAGGCAAAAAAACAGCTGACCACCAACAACCCCCTCTTTCCATATGCGCCCAGCGCCGACGCATACTCCTGCCCCGGTGACACGCGCACCAAACAATCCACCCTCGCTTCCGGTTGGGCCTGTGGCAGTTACTCCCATTCGCAAAATTATGGCGGCGAGCAATATAACAATTATTGGGGCTGCGGAAATTCAATCCGCAACGAGAACGCATTTCAAAATGCGGCGGGCACCTTCATGTTTACCGAAGATGCCGATTCCCAGGGCAAGGGCTGGAATGTCGGCACCTGGTCCGTCCAGTGGAATCGTACGGCGGCCTCATCAGGTAATGCGCATCCGCAATCTTTTACCTGGCTTGATCCGGTTCCCATCTTTCATGGCAACGTGAGCACCTTTGGCTTTGCCGATGGTCATGCGGAAGCGCATAAGTGGATTGACGGCACCCTGATTAAGGCCGGGCGGGCGGCGGCCACAGGTCAGCCCACTGGCTTTCCCAGCGCCACGCCAAACTCCGGCCGGGACTATGAATATATATACAATGGCTTTCGGTTCCCCGGCTGGGCCTCATGATTGGCCTGATGGCCACCTCAATGCATTTAAAAATTTTCCAGCGTGAAGATTACCTGAACCACTTAATCCCGGTCGTGATTCACCTGTTTATTGATGCCAGATAAATCCAAACCCAGAAACCCAGCCTCGTGTCCAACCTCAAACCCTTGTTCTCCAGCAACTGCCCATGCCCTGCCAGTTGAACACCCCTGTTCCCCGCAATTTTCAATCCCAATTATAACCAATCTCAAACCCACCGATAATTCCGCCAAATTATTACCCATGAAATCCGCATTCCCTGACCTTGACCAAATCCCCTACGAAGGCGCCGCCTCGAAGAACCCCCTCGCGTTCAAACATTACAACGCCACGGAGATTGTCGAAGGCAAAACGATGAAGGATCACCTGCGTTTCGCGGTGGTTTACTGGCACACCTTCCGCGGCACCGGCAGCGATCCGTTCGGCGCCGGCACCATGCAGCGCCCGTGGGATGACGGTTCCAACTCCGTCGCCAACGCCCAGAACCGCGCCCGCGTCGCCTTCGAATTCATCGCGAAGCTCGGCGCCCCCTATTACTGCTGGCACGACCGCGATGTCGCCCCCGAAGGCAGGACCCTCGCCGAATCCAACAAGAACTTCGACGCCGTCGCCAAGGTCCTAAAGGAAGAGCAGAAGCGCACCGGCATCAAATTGCTTTGGGGCACAGCGAATCTCTTCTCCAATCCCCGTTTTGTCCACGGCGCGAGCACCAGTTGCAACGCCGATGTCTTCGCCTTTGCCGCCGCGCAGGTGAAGCAAGCCATGGAAGTGACCCATGAACTGGGTGGCGAAGGCTACACGTTCTGGGGCGGCCGCGAAGGCTACATGACCCTGCTGAACACCGACATGAAGCGGGAGCAGGAACACCTGGCCAAATTTCTCCACCTGGCCGTGGCCTACAAGAAACAGATCGGCTTCAAGGGCCAGTTCTATATTGAGCCCAAGCCGAAAGAGCCGACCAAACACCAGTACGATTCCGACGCCGCCGCGTGCCTGAACTTCCTCCGGGAATTCGACCTGCTGCCGCACTTCAAGCTGAACATCGAAACGAACCACGCCACGCTGGCCGGTCACACGATGCAGCACGATCTGGAAGTGGCGGGCGGGGCGGGAGCGCTCGGCTCGATTGACGCGAATACTGGCGATGAACTGCTGGGCTGGGACACGGATCAGTTCCCCACGAACATCTACCTGACGACCTACACCATGTTGACCGTGCTGAAATACGGCGGGTTCAAGACGGGCGGCGTGAACTTCGATGCCAAGGTGCGCCGGGAAAGCTTCGAGCCGATCGACCTGTTCTACGCGCACATCGGCGGCATGGACACGTTTGCGCGGGGCCTGAAGATTGCGGCGGCCATTCGCAAGGATGGACGCCTGGCGGAGTTCGTGAAGAACCGCTATGCCTCCTGGGACAGCGGCATCGGGGCGAAGATTGAAGCGGGCAAAGCGAGCCTGAAAGAGATCGAGGCTTACATCCTGAAGAAGGGTGAAGTTTCAGGGAACGTGAGCGGCCGGCAGGAATACCTGGAAAACCTGATCAACGAATTCATCTAACCGGCGCGGTTCAATCGCGAGGGAAGGATTCTCACCGGCACCCGGCAATTACCAGGTGCCGGTTTTTCGTGAGGCGACGGCCGAGGGGTCCTAGAAAAATGACAAACAGGGAGTGCAACCAAGGCAACACGGTCTCAGCCTGACGTTACCACACTTTGAATTCACCGCTGCAATGCAACAGGGCCAGCAGGTAAAGCAGCCCCTCGTAGTAACGCTCCGCCCCGTCGGGCGGCGGCAATTGCCACAATTCTTCCACAAAATGGCGGGCCCGCGGCTGCGTGGCTGCGAGGCTGGCGACGGCATTCATGGCCACCAAGCCGGGCGCATGCCGGGCTTCCAGCGGCGTTCCGTCCAGGGTAAACTGGCAGCCGTAATTAGTTCCCTGCGTTTCGAAAAATGCCTGCAACCGGTCGCTGAGCTCACGCTGCCGGGCGTCCCGCCCCCACCACGCCCAGTCCACCGACCAATTGCCGGCCGTACGAAAAGCATCGTAGGTAAAGTTCGTGCCATAGCTGCCGGAGCGCGGCACCAGCGAACCATCGAAATTCGCATAACTCGGATTCAACGCCGTGACCGGATGCGTCACCTTGACCAGGTAATCCCGGCTGACTTCCGCCGCTTGCCGCCAAAATTCCGCATCCGCCGGCGGCCCCCAGCGCGACCACAACTCGTAAAAGGCCGGCAGATGATACGACGGATCCGTGAAATGACTGCGCTCGGAACTGGGCGAGAACAAAACCATTTTATGTTCCCCATCAAACAACGGGCCCGCGGTGACGGAGACGTTTGTGTTCCGCCACGGCAGCGGCACTGGGCCGGTGATGCTCGCCCGATGCCGCAGACGCGCCAGCAACTCGCCGGCCTCCTCCTGGTAGTTGTAAATGCCGCTGCCATTCCCCCAACGATGAGCCGCGAAATATAACGCCGTGACATAATACTCCTCCCCATCCGGCGCCACAAACTGGCTCATCCGCATGCCGTTGGTCCGCGCCTGCCAGACAAAGAAACCGAACGAAGGATGATTGGTCTCGGCAACATACAGGTAGGTTTTGGACCAATTCCATAAGGCGTCAAACTCGGCCTTCCGGTCCAACTGAACGGCGAGGTTCATCCCGTAGGACAAACCTTCAGTGCGCACATCGTGATGTTTAATATCGGTGATGAATGCCAGCAGACCATTGGCGTTCGTGCCGGCTTCATAGTAGACCGCCTGCGTATTGGGATCGCCGTGGAACAATTGCTGAAACGCCCCGTCAATTTTCTGCCGGATGGCGGTTGGCGAATGCCCCGCTTCGGCAAACAAGTTGCGATAATTGCCAGTGAGAAAGCTCCCTTCGCCCGCCGCCAGCGGTTCAGCTCCGGATGCGCTCAGCACTGACGCCAGACAGATGGACCAGATAAATCTCATGTGTATAATGGCGGATCGGCCAGAACCCGGAAGAAATTTAAGCGCGCATCGCCAGTGCGGTTGGTCCAGCTAAATAGCATGGCCGGCGAACCGGTCGTCAGGCAGGCAGGCCAGTTGACCGATTTGGTTGGGCCCTGGGGCGAGGTTTGGGTGTTCATGGAGGTCAGTCGACGATTTTCCATTTGAAACATTCGCCCTGCTTCCGGGCCGGAGTCGGACCGGTGGCGGTCACCGTAACCTGACCCGGCTCATTCGGCTTGGTGGCCATGTAGCAATGATTCACCAAGGACATGAACATGGTGTCGCCACGCATCAGGTTGACCCATTGGAAAGATTGCCTTTCGCCCGGCACCTGGCTGGCGAGTTCCGTCAAGATCACACCAGCAGGTTCGGCAGAAACATATTTCCCATTGATGGCCTTGAGCGCCACCCGGCCCAAGCCGAGATCCACGACCGCGAACCGGGTGTTTTGGGCGATCAAGTTTGTCGAATTGGCCGCGATATTGATCAGCCTGCTGTTCTGCGGGTCGGCCGCCAGGAAACTGCCGTCGGCACCGCTGGTCAGCGTGATCGTTTTGCCCAGGGGAATCATGCGTTCAAGCCCGCGGGCACGCGGCTCAGCGATCGTGTAGTTGTCAAAATCGGCATAACCGCCAGGCTGCCCGGACGTGTTATAACAAAACAAGGCGGGCCGTACGCCCTGAAAAGTCGTCAACTGGAAGGTTGGCGTGAACGAATTACCCAGCACGGTAAACTGCTGGCCATCGGTGCTGGAACTGAAGACCGCTTCATCGGTGTCGAAATTACACGCCACGCGCAGCCACAAATGCGCCGGAGGATTCGTCTGGCTGGCCAGCAGGGTGTTGGCGGCGGCCGGGCTGCCACCACCCCGCCCCCCGGCGGTTCCCTGAACCATTTGCAAGGTCGTCTCGAGGTCAGATTTGACCACGCCAATCCAAGCGTAGGGCGTGCTGAGCAGCCCCAGGCCAGCCACATCGCCCGCCGCCAGGCCGGCGGTATCCAACTCGACGGTCACCACGGACTCGGGGCCGGGCGGCCGCTGGCAGACGCTGTTGCGCGCCGTCCAGAGGTTGCTGGCCGCCAGCGAGTGCAGGCGAAGCATGCCCGGCCGCTCGGTGAGCGACCATTTGGCGTCATCGGGAACGTGGTTCCATTGCCAGTGTGGATTCAACTTGCCGCCGTCAAAATTTTCGTCCCAGACATAGGTCGGCTGGGGTTCCTGAACATGACCGGTGTTGGGCTTGATCCAGGTATTCGGAGCTTTGCGCAAATTACCCGGCAGACCGATGAGCGGAAAGCCGTCGTCCCAAGTGATCGGCACCAGGCACACCATGCGGCCGGCACTGCCATGGTCGGTCATGATCGTGCTCCACCATTCGCCGGCGGGCGTATCACACATGCCGCCTTGGTGAATCCACACACCGCGATCATTGGCGCGGGCCTTCGCGGGAGCTGTGCCGGTCTGTCCCATTGATTCCCCAGCAACCATTTTGGTGATCTTCCAGGGTCCATCGATAGAGTCAGCCACGGCGACGTACTCGTCTACTGCACCGCCCGGCTGGCAGGAGATGTCGACATATTTGCCCCTGATTTTGTAAAGATGGTGACCTTCCCCCATATGCCCGACCAATTGACGCGGCTTGGCATTGGTATCAAAGGCACGAAGATCCGGCGTCAGCTCTTCGATCGGATAGGGGCCACCAGCCCCGGAAATGATGTAAACCTTGCCGTCGTCATCAAAAAGTACGGACATATCATGCCGGCCCGGCAACAGGTTTCGCTCCCAGGGTCCGTTAATGGATTTGGAACGGAACACCAGCAGGCCGGCCCGGTTGACATTGCAGAAAATATAGAACATGTCGTTATTATGACGGATACAGGGCGCCCAGATGCCGTTGCCATAAATATTCCCCCCTTCGAGACGGTAGGCGGGACCAAGATCAAGCTTGTCCGCGCAATAGCCGACGAGCTCCCAGTTCACCAGATCCTTGGAATGCAAAATCTCCACCGCCGGGTTCATGTGCATGGTGGTGCCAGCCAGGTAATAATCCTCGCCCACGCGGATGACATCCGGGTCCTCAAACTCGCCATAGAATAGCGGATTGGAATAGGTGCCGTTTCCGTTGTCGGCCGTCCAACGCCGGTCTGCCGCCGTGGGCGCCCCGCAACAGTTCAACGCCGAGGCCATAAACAAGAGCACGGTACTGCCAACCGACAAACTAAACAGGACCGAACTCAACCAGATGAATTTTCGCATAAAAAGCATATTAAAAAGTCCCGCCTCATTTCGCTGCTGCGAAATGAATTCCACCGCACATGATCCCTTCCTCATGCCGTTCATTGCTTCACCTCTAACTCATAAATGTTCAAACTAAAGCGCGGCACATTGACCTGATCAGGCACAGCAGCCATGGGGAGGCTGCTGAGGGCGGGATTTTTACCATCGGGTTCCGTGGCGGCGAGCCGCCAGACCCTGCCTTGACCGGAGAGTCTGGCCCCGGCGACCTTCAGGTTTAGCGTCTGCCAGGCATCCGTCGGATTCAAAACCGCCACGGTGAGCGCGCGCCGGTCGGTCGTCCAAGCCGCCACGACATCCAGCGGGAAGGTGTCACTGCCCGCATTGACCACCGGCTGTTCCCCCCCGGGCGGTTCCGTGGGCGTCGGTTGCGGCGAATTGCCGGCCACCGCCACGGGAATGGTTCCAAAGTGATCGCGGTAAAGCTTGAAAACCAGGGCGTTGCTGTTCAGCGAATTGGTGCCGCCATCATGGGTCAGCAAAGACGTCGCAAACGTGTAGGCCGCCATCTGAAACAAATCGCTGTGCCGGAACATTTCGTGAAAGGCCCACGCAAAAGCCGGATAAACCGGGTGGACGGTGCCGGTGTAGGCCCACTCGTCAATATTCAATGGCTTCGGCCGGGTGCGAAGCTCGGGAAATATTTTCTCATACTCCCGGTACTCTTCATATTTGATGCGAATGTGGTTGGCCGGCCGGCGCATCCAGTCGGTAATCGGTTCGTTCGGATCGTTCGGTACCTGTTTGGCTTCAGCGAGACTGAAGTGCGTGCCGCCGAAATTGTAATAGTGGTCACTCAGCACCTCAAACTGATTGAAACAGTTGGAAAACAGCATGCCCGTCCAGTCTCCCGGCGAAAGGTAGGGCGGAACCAAATTGGTCCCCAAACTCAACGCTTCCTTGGATCCGGTCATCGTGTCCGGCATGGCGCCGCACGCGATCAAAACAATGCCGGGATCCACCTTCCGCATGGCCTTGGCAAACTCATTGTGCTTGAACGCAAATTGATTGGGCCGCATCGCGCCAAACTGGTACGTCATCCCCCACATTTCATTGCCAATCCCCCAGAACTTGACCCGGTAAGGTTCGGGATGCCCGTTCGCCGCCCGCAACCGGCCCAGCGGCGTTTTCACATCGCCGTTGGCGTACTCCACATATTGCGCCGCCGACCAGGCGTCGCCCGTGCCAGCATTCACGGTGAGGTACGGTTCCACCTCCAGCAGCTGGCAAAGAGTCATGAACTCATCCGTGCCGATGTCGTTCGGTTGCAGCGCCCGCCAGACTGGGTCCCACGTCGGGGGACGCCGGTCCGGCTCGCCAATCGCGTTGCGCCACTCATGCGCGGAGACAAAGTTGCCGCCGGGAAAACGGTAAATCCCGGAGCGAAGACTCTTCAGGGCCGCAATTGAATCCGGGCGAAAACCTTTCAGATTGTCCGCCGGCATCAAGGAAACCGCACCGACATGAAACGAACCCGTGCCGGTGCCGACAATCTCGAACCGCGCCGGACCGGAATAGTTCGCCACGATGGAAAAATTGAATTGCTGGTAGTTCGGGTGCAACGGCACAGTGGGCACGACCAATCTCGCGTCGGGCTGGCTGGCATTGGTACCCCAGACCACGCTGAGGAAAACCTTGGCCGTCGGATCACCCACCAACTGAATCCGGCCAGAGTACGTCTGGCCAGCGATAAAGATCACGCCTGTCTGCCGGATTCCGCGGGGTTGCGCCCCCGCCAGTTGAATCCATGGCGTATGGTCGCCAACAAAAGGATGGTTGGTGTCCATCACCACGCCGTCCGCCGGCCCGACCGGATTCCAGCGCCCCGGCCCGATGTTGCGCCGGCGCCCCGGGCCCGGACCTTCAGGTCCCCGCTGGCTGGCCGAGGAATCTTCCGCCGGCTTGGGCTGGACGGCATAAAAGAATTTCCGGTCATCCAGCATTTCGCACCACAGTCCGGAGTAAATAATGTTCCCGCCATGTTCGATGAACTGGCCATAGAGATACGGCGAAATGGGCGCGCCAACGCTGGCGGCATCAATGCTGGCCGTGGGTACGGCGGGTTGGGCGGAGACAACCAACGCTTCAGCCGCGAGTGTTAATGTTATCCACCACTGTTTCAGTGCATGCTCAAGTTTCACAATGTATCACGACCAGTTTGCGCCCGCCGAACCCCGCGCCGGGCCGAGGGTTCACGGGGCTTGAAACAGCAACGGCGCAAACTGGTACAGGCTGCGCCGCCAGCTCATCCATTCGTGGGCCGTCTGCGGCGATTCATACCAAACGCCATTGATGCCGGCCGCTCTAAGCGATTCAACGCCGGCTTTGCCAGCGGCACCTTTCTCGCGGCTGCCATAGCTGATAAACACCAGCTTCACCTGTTGCTTAAAGGCCTCCAGGTCGGTTATTTCATTGGTGGTAATAACACCTCCACTAAAAATGCCAAGGTGGGAAAACTTGTCGAGATTGGCCAGGGCGATGGAATGGGTTTGCATCCCACCCATGGAGAGGCCGGCCATGGCCCGATGCGGCTGATCCGCCAGGGTCCGATAGTTGGCATCAATATAAGGTATCAATTCCTCAATCAAAACCTTGGCAAATGCGTTGAAGTTGAAGGAGCGCCCACCGGGGCCGGCAATGCGCCGGGACAGCGTGCTCTCGGGTGTATTTGTCCCCGTCCCCCCGCCGCCGAACATGTTTGAGCCCGGAACGTAACTGCTGGCCATCACGATGATGAACGGCTTGGCTTTACCGTCGGCAATCAAGTTGTCCAAGATCAAACCCGCATGTCCCTGCTGGCCCCAGCCGGTCTCATCTTCCCCACCGCCATGCTGGAGATATAGGACAGGAAAACGTTTGGTTGGATCACGGTCATAATCCGGCGGGGTGTAGACGAAGCAACGTAAAACGGACTTCGTGCTGGGCGAATAATAAAGCGTTTGCCGCAGTTGCCCATGGGGCACATTCTTGAGCGCGTAGCTGTCTTCGTCATGCGCGGGAACCTCAATGCCGCTGCCCCAGCGGCTCGCGCCATAAAAATACAGGCTGTTGGGGTCCGGAACCTGCGCGCCATCCACCACGAGCTGGTAATAATGAAAACCTTCATCCTGCGGCTTGGAATCGCCCGTCCAGACGCCGGCATCGTTTTTTGTCAGCGGATATTTTACCCCGCCCAGATCCAGCAGGACGCTCTGCGCCTGCGGGGCCTGCACCCGCGCCCGCACCCGCCGCTCCGAATTGACCTGCGGATACGGCTTGCCCGCTTGATTGACTGACGATGGCTTGAAGTCTTCCACCGTCGGTTCGTTGGTTTGGGCCCGACCGGGCCGGGCCAACGCCAACAGCACCAGCGCCAGCAATGGCAATTTCATTCGCCCAACAAGATTTTGTTTCATAGCAACAGTTCTTTCTACTTGATTAATAAATATAACTTGAACGCTCGATAAAAAGCAGCAGGCGGTGGCCAAATCAAATGCCGCTTTTTGCGGTTGGCCAGCTTCCGCAGCCGGGCTTTAATATGCCGCTTGGCAATTTTTAAAGCGCCACCTTCATGCTCCACAATGTTCACGCTAGCTCGGATGTTTCATGGCTGCTGGTTTGCCTTTCATTAGCACCGGGCTTTCAGCCCGGTGGACACTGGCGGTGACGACCACAGCCGTTTTAACGGCTTCCG
>Ga0302322_100001202_pt1 | contig 20991 bp, 17 predicted proteins | sample Fen_T0_2_FD_203757 | JGI IMG/M metagenome (GOLD analysis project Ga0302322, IMG submission 203757) | Peat permafrost microbial communities from Stordalen Mire near Abisko, Sweden - Fen_T0_2 | ecosystem: Environmental > Terrestrial > Soil > Wetlands > Permafrost | place: Sweden: Abisko...
CAACCTTACCATCAAGATTTACATAATTTGCATTAAGCGTTACCTTACCAAAAACAATGCTGGTCTCTAATTCAAGCCCCTTATCTTTTTGCTTGTCTGCATTTACATAATAATTGGCATAAGTTGGTGCTCCTGCACTGTAAAAAACAATATTGTCTTTAATATCCCTGCTGAAATAAGCGGCCCTCAGGTTTATGTTGTCTTTATAATATTGAATACCCCCTTCAATGCTCAAAGATTTTTCAGGCTTTAATTCTCCGTTTGGATTCCGGTATTCGGAATAGACCTGGTATAAAGAAGGTGCTTTAAAGCCCGAACTTATGTTGCCAAATATCTTTATGGAGTTGTTGATCACATATGACGGATTAAAAGAAAAAGTAAATACGTTTCCATACTTATTGAAATTGTTGTACCTGGCGCCAAGCTCAACATTAAAGCCTTTTACGTCTTTTACAACTACCGAAGCATAGGCACCAAACTGGTTCACTTTTGTGCTGTCATCACTTAATGGCGTTGAGGTAAATGGGCCAAAAGAACTTATTGAAAAATAGTTTTGACCTGTCAGCTGGTTGCGATAATCAGCGCCAACCAATACATCAATATGCTTTGCCACAGCTATATTACTGTATAACTCTGCAAAGTGCGATTTGCCGGTATAATCTCCTTTGCTGTAATAAGAAAAACCTCCCCTGCTGGCAGAATCATCCAGGTAAACACGGCTTACCCTGTTGTAATTATAATTGAAATGAAGAATAGTTTTAGCCTTGGTATAATCTGCACCAAAACCAATTAATGTATTTTTATTTTTGATGGTATAATCGGCATCATCTGTAAATTGCCCGGCATCTGCATCAGTTTTATAGTAGCTCAACTGTGTGTTTGCACGTACAGAAAACTTATTGCCAATTTTCTGGCTGATATTGGTTCTGAAAATATTTTCATCCATACCATCATTATCAAAATTATTTATACCGGTTTGATATTGTGCTGTTGAAAAACCTTTGCTCTTTAATTTGGTATACTGAACACTGTAACCTGTGTTCTTAACAGTTCCGTTTACGGCAACAGAACCTTTAAATGTATTGTAGCTGCCGCCTGCAAGACTGGCTGTTGCATTTATTTTTTTTGCGCCGCCTTTTTTACTAATGATATTGATCACACCGGCGATGGCATCGCTGCCATATAAAGTAGATTGACTGCCTTTTAAAATTTCAATTCTTTCCACCTGGTCAACACTGATCAGGTTCAGATCATACGCACCGCTGATGCCGGATGCATCATAAACAGGAACGCCATCCAGCAGTATCAAAGTCTTGCCGGCAGCTGCACCAAGTAGGTATACATCCTGGTTGGTTCCCAATACATTGCTGCTGCCGTTTACAACAATGCCGGCTTGTGTGTTCAATACTTCTGTTAAAGATTTGCCGCTGTTACGTTGCAATTGTTGCCCATCAATTACTGTAACTACTTTACCGGTAAGCGACTGTTTGATAGGGAATTTGGTCGCCGTAATTACAACTTCGTCTAAATTTTTTGTACTGTCTTTTTGTGCGTACAACTGACTGCTGATCAACACAGCAGCCGCAATAAAAATTTTCTTTTTCATTTTTGAAAAATTTTTTGTGGCTGCTTCCTGGAAAAATGTAGAGATATAAAGGCCCTAAAGCCGTTACATTTCCTGCTTTTCACCCGAAAGCTTTGAATGATATTAATGAACCAGGCAGGTCTTCTGGCTTGCTCCCTGTTTGCTGCCTTCCCGTCATTATTAAACAGTGGCTTGAAGAACAAACAGTATTTAGAGCTTACAGCTACGGGGATAGCTCCCGATTTAAACGGGATTCCCTTTTAATCCCGGTTTGACACCGGGGAACCAGGTTCGTTGCAAATGTAAGTGAAGAATAATATGGGATGTAAAGAAATTATTCAGCACTTGTGGAGAAATAAAAATGCCGTTGATTTACAACGGCATTTTGTGACCCCTCAGGGACTCGAACCCTGGACCTACTGATTAAGAGTCAGTAGCTCTAACCAGCTGAGCTAAGGAGTCATACTTTTAAACAGGGTGCAATTTAGGCCATTTGTAATTGTTGTTTGTTACAAAATAAATTTATAGTTAAAATTAAAAATCCCGATAAAAATCGGGACCTTTAATTAGTACAACTAATATCAGAAAGCATACGTCACATGCATCATTCCTTTCAGTTTCACTTGTGTTTGACCTGATGCAAAACTTTGACTCATGGGTAATTGCAGATTGGTTCCCACTGTAAACTTTTTAAAGCCAACTTCCACGCCGCCGGAAGCGCTTAATAAATTGCCTCCCGTTTGCGCCACTTTTTGTTTATCAAGCTTATTGATGGCCGTGTTTTCATACATTATACCCAGGTTGGGCAATATGGAAACCTGGCCTTTTTTAATTGTGTAAGATGCAATGCTGCTTGCAAAAAAACGGTTCCCGAAAGTATATTTATCACTGTTGCTCGTATTCAGTTTGTAAGATGCGCTTGTATTAATGCCCACTTTATTGATGGAGATATTATACATTGCGTTGAGCATAAAATCGGTGCTGGCCGTTCCGGTTTGTGTATTGGCGAGTGCAATCAAAGCTGGGTCGGTCGCATCAACATTAAATTTACCGGTGGGCGCTTTTATACCGGCACCTACCCACAATTGCTGGGCAAAAGTTCTTCCGCCTGCTGTTGTTTTGCTTTTATTAAACAATTTATAATTTACCATCAGTGCAATATCACCAATGCCCTGGTTATTGGTAATTCCATCATCTGAAACCTGGTGTATAAAATTGTAAGGAATAACGGCAAGTATCTGCCATTTTTTTCCAATATTCCAACCGCCCCATAATTCCATTGTTTTATAATAATCCCTGCTGAACTGTGTAGGGTCATCGGCTATTACAGTATTGAATCTTTTAAACTGGTAACGAAGGCCGATAAAATGATGTTTGAACTGAGGCATCAGGCCAAAATAGTAATTGCCCTGGCCACATCCGCATATTTCGCAGGCACGGGTTGAGTTGAATGAAAATAAAGCTATAGTTATAATTAAAATTGTCTTTTTCATAAAAAATTTTAGTTAAGGATGTACAATTACACAGGCATTCTATGCCTGGTTTACGCTGAATTAAAATACTGAAACCTATGCCTGTGGTGGATGAAATACTGCCAGTGCTCTGTGGCAGGTCTGTTTAATATTTTTAAGGGGGTAGTTATTTTTTATTTCTCTTGAAACTATGTTAACCGAACAGAAAAATGATTTGGAAGAAAGTACAGGCAATTTATTCTCGGCTTTTCGCTGAGAGTCCTGCATATCTTTCTTTTCCTGCTCCTGTATCTTTTTCATGGCCTGGCATTTACCATTACAGTGCATTTTGGGCCTGGCTTTGTTTATACAATTTTTAGCATAGGCCGCTGTATTCACAAAATAATCCAGCATAATGAACGGTCCGGCAAATGTTTGGGAAACAAATGCCAGCAGTAATATGGTTGCTGTTATCTTTTTGAACATGGCTGTAAAGATAGGGAGTTTATAAAGTCTCTTTATAAGAGAGATCATATTTTACTGAATTATTTTTATTGAAAAAATATAAGTATTAAGCCCCTTTCAGTATCTTTTCAGTATGCAAACAAAATCAAATAAACTCAACCTGTTTTCCCTAACCATGCTTGTTATAGGATTTGTGATTGGCATGGGAATTTTCAGAACGGCAGCAACCAGTGCCAAGGATGCTATTTCGCCTTCTGTTTATTTTAGTGCCTGGGCCATTGGTGGCCTGGTGGCCCTTTGCGGTGCTCTTACCTATGCAGAGATTGGCAGCCGGTATCCTGTAACAGGTGGTTATTACAAGGTTTTTGCAAAAGCCTATCATCCCAGCATTGCCTTTGCCATTAACTGTATCATACTGGTAAGTAATGCGGCAAGTATCAGTGGTGTGGCATTGATAGGTAGTGGTTATTTGCTGAAGTTATTTCCCGGCAACTGGACAGATATTGATAAAGCGCTGGTAAGTTCTGCTGCCATCCTCGTTTTTTACCTCATCAATTTAAAAGGATTAAAAACCAGCTCGACCACACAGAATATTCTAATGATGATAAAAATCACTATGGTTGTGGTTTTAATTTCTGCCTTGTTTTTCCCGGATAAATATGCGGTGAACGATGCAGCCAAAGCAGTTGCAGCACCTGAGCATGCATTTACCTGGATGGATTGGGGCAAAAGCCTTGGCCTCAGTTTGATTGCGGTATCCTTTACCTATGGTGGTTATCAGCAAACCATCAACCTGGGTAATGATGTGCAAAATCCTTCTAAAAATATACCCCGCGGTATTTTTATCGGTATCATTATCATTATAGGGTTGTACATGCTGGTTAACCTCAGTTATTTTAATGTGGTTGGTTTTAACCAGATGAAGGGTGAAAGGGAAATTGCTTATGTTGTTATTGAAAGAATATTCGGAACTGGCGGGGCATCTGTATTTTCGGCCTTTCTGTTTTTAGGTGTATTGGCTTATGTAAACGGTTCCCTGTTAAGCAACCCCCGGGTAATGTATGCCATGGGCGAAGATGGAAGTTTGCCAAAAATATTTGCCCGTTTTAATAAAGATTCGAACGTAACCACTTTTTCCTTAACTATTTTTTCTGCGCTGTGTATAGTCATCCTCTATTTTGCCCAGGAATTTGAAAAGATATTAACCTTCACCATTTTCCTGGATAGTTTTGGAATGATTTTAAGCTGTGCCACTATTTTCTGGTTTCGCAAAAAAACAAAACACCTGGATGGAACCGGTATATACCAGATGAAATTCTTTCCATTGATGCCAATGGTATTTATGTTGGCTTACCTTTTTGTGGCTGGCAGTATTACCATCGCTGATCCTAAAGCAGCTTTAACCGGCCTCGGCGTTCTGGCTGTTTTCGTAATTCTGTATTTCGCTTTAAAGAAAAAAGACAATACCCCTGTGGAAAGCCAATAACCCGGTTTTCTATTGAATTGCCATGCTTTAAAAGGCATTTTTTTAATTGCCAACCCCGGTTTACCGTTTGTACAATTGTTTTATACGTTTTACCTGCAGATGAATTAATTTTGTTGTATGCGTTGTAAAATTTTAGCCCTTGTAACTTTATTGTTAGCTGCCTCAACTGTAAAAGCACAGGAAAAGTGGAGTTTGCTTAAATGTATAGAACAGGCTATGGCCAACAACATTTCGATAAAGCAAGTTGACTTACAAAGCAAAATTGCTGAGCTCACATTAAAGCAAAGCAAATATGGCCGGTTACCCAATTTAAATTTCAGCGGCGGGCCAGGTTTTAGTAATGGCCGCAATCAGGATCCTACTACTTTTAGTTTAATTACACAAAGCTATTTATCGGCCAATATGCAATTACAAAGCAGTGCCGATATTTTTAACTGGTTCAGCAAGCGCAATACCATAGCCGCCAACGAGTGGGAATTACAGGCTGCCAAAGCCAATACCGATAAGCTAAAGAATGATATTGCTTTATCTGTTGCAAACCTGTATTTACAGATATTACTGGGTATGGAGCAGGAAAAAATTGCCGGCGTACAGCTGAAGCAATCGCAAGCCCAGCTGAGCAATACCCGTAAACTAGTTGATGCAGGTAACTTACCTGAGTTAAATGCAGCAAACCTGGAAGCACAGGTTGCTATAGACAGCTCGAACGTAATTACAGCAAAGGGAGGTGTAATTCAAAATATATTATCGTTAAAAGCTTTTATGGCAATTGATGCTGCCACCCCTTTTGAAATAGAAACCCCGGCAGCTGATAAAATATTTGTTGAAAAACTGGCCGACCTGCAACCTGAAACGGTTTATGCATTGGCAATGGCCAATATGCCACAACAAAAGTATAATGATTTTAAACTGAAAGCCGCCCAAAAGACATCCGCAGCTACCAGAGGAAGTATGTATCCCACGCTATCGATGTATGGAAGCCTGGGCAGCAGTTATAACAACCGTGCAAAGGAAGTAACTGGTGTTTCGTATGCTAATGACACCATTGGTAAAGTGATTGTTGGTGGCGTACCTTATGGTGTTTTTGCACCATTCCCCGATTACACTTCCAGCAATCAAAAGCTTTTTTCGCAGTTAAATCAAAATTTTCGCCAGTCGGTAGGTTTAAGTTTAAGCATCCCCATCTTTAATGGCCTGAGTGCCCGTACCAATTACCAAAAAAGTAAAATAAGTATCCGTAACCAGGAGTTGCAAAAAGAACTGGACAATCAAACCCTGAAACAGGATATATACAAAGCATACAACGCCGCCATGGTGGCATTGGAAAAACTGAATGCCGGTAAAAAATCAATGGAGGCATCTGAACGTACTTTTTACTTTGCACAAAAAAGATATGATGTTGGCATGCTGGGTACTTTCGATCTGATCACCAGCCAGAATAACGTATTTACTGCAAAGCTGCAGAATGCATTGAACCAGTACGATTATGTTTTTAAAATGAAAGTGCTGGAGTTTTATAAGGGGCAGGGATTGAAGTTTTAGCCTCCCCCCAACCCCTCTCCAAAGGAGAGGGAACCCGAAGAATAAATCGGAGATGATGGAGTGGGGTTGATAAAGTTTTGCTGCTGATGTGGAAGATAAAATGATTAAATAAGATTTACAGTACCGCCTCCTCTCTGTCGGAGAGGTTACTGAGCAGAGCGAAAGTGAGGAACGTAGTTCGGGGAGGTGAGGCTGCTGAATAAAGAGATATTGTACAAGAGTGCGACGCCAATGGAGCTGAACAATGCATCCTGGCCGGGCTCATAAAAAAATAAACAATGAGTAAATCGCTTAAATGGATTTTAATTAGTTTGGGTGCTTTGGTGGTATTGCTGATAATACTATCGAAAGCCGGTGTATTTGGCAAAGATGAAGGATTAAAAGTTACTGCCGAAAAAGTGCAGAAACGTACCATTACAGAAATTGTAAATGCAAGCGGTAAAATTTACCCGGAGGATGAAGTGAAGGTGAGCCCTGATATCAGTGGAGTAATTACCGAGTTGAATGTTCAGGAAGGCGATACGGTAAAGCGTGGCCAGTTACTGGCACGTATTGATCCGGATGTTTACAATATACAACGCAGCCAGGCGGCCAGTGGCGTGGCACAATCGCAGGCGCAGGTTAGCAGCGTGCAGGCACAGGTTAGCAATGCACAGGCTGCGCTGGATGCCCTGGATGCACAAATGGAGCAGGCCCAAAGGGCTTATGACCGTTCTAAAAAACTATTTGATGATAAAGTGATAAGCCGCAGTGAAATGGATGTGGCAGAAACAACTTTGAAAGCTGCCAGGGCAAATTACAATGCTGCCAAACAAGGCATACGAAGCACACAAGCAAATGTACAAAGTGCTCAGGCCAATGTACAAACAGCGCAGGCCAGTTTACAAAAGGCCAATAAAGACCTGAGCAGAACTGCCATCATTGCCCCAAGAGACGGCGTGGTTTCTTTGCTCAATGTAAAAAAAGGAGAGAGTGTATCAGGCAATAGTTTTACGGTGGGTACCGAAATTTTACGTATTGCCGATATGAGTAAGATTGAAATAAGAGTTGATGTTGGAGAAAATGATATTCCGAAAGTGAAACTGGGCGATAGTGCGCTGGTGGAAGTTGATGCTTACAGCGATCGCAAATTCAAAGGTATTGTTACGCAGATTGCCAGTAGTAATAATGGAGCAGCAGCGCAAAATGCTTTGTCCAACACTACCAGTGATGTTACACAATACAAAGTTTATATCCGCATTTTAGCAGAGAGCTATACAGACCTGTTGGGCAAGGGTACATTTCCCTTCCGCCCGGGAATGAGCGCAAGTGCCGATATACAGACCAAGACACATGCCAATGTGCTGAGTGTTCCCATTAACGCAGTTACTACACGTGATAAAAGTGACAGCACAAAAACAATCACAAAAAAGGTGGATGAGTCAAATGTAAAAGCGCCCACATCACTTGAAGATGACCTGGAAGTTGTTTGTTTTGTAATTGATAAAGTCGGAAAAGTTAGTAAGGTAAAAGTTAAAACAGACATACAGGATATAAACAACATTGAAATTACTGCAGGGCTTAAAGAAGGCGACCTGGTTGTTACAGGGCCTTATGATGTAGTAAGCAAAACCCTTAAAGTGGGTAAGCAGGTTAAAGTGGTAGATAAGAAAGATTTGTTTGAAAAATAAGAATGCTGCTAAATAAAACAAGAACGTACCCTTACATAGGTTTTTTCCGTTTGCCTGGGCAAAATCAGTAAAAATTTTTTAATGATCAGAAAAAGTGCATTGCTTTTTAGCAGCCTGTTACTGTTAAGTGGGCTGGCATTTGCCCAAAAAACCAGCACTCTAAAAGTAATGCTGAATTTCCCAAAAGCTGATACATCAAACAGTGTAACGCTGCAATTATATTTTTTGCCTGATACCGTTTTAGTAAGCAGTAAAGCCGTAAACAATGGTACTGCCAGCTTTACTGTTAAATCATTTTCAAAATTTCTGTTAAAGCTGAGTTCAGTAACTTTTGAAAACACCGAGAAAATCATTTCTGTAACTGATAAGCCGGTCACTACAAATTTTATTTTAAAACTAAAGAATACTACACTGGGTGATGTGGTGGTGGTTTCTAAAAAACCTTTGATAAAACAGGAGGATGATAAAACGGTTGTAGATGCCGAAGTACTGGCCAACAGCAGCACCAACGCTTACGAGGTTTTAGAAAAAACGCCCGGTGCCATTGTGGACCAGGATGGAAATGTTTATTTAGCAAGTACAACACCTGCCACCATTTTAATTAATGGAAGGGAAATGAAATTAAGCAATACAGATATTGCATCGATGCTGAAAAGTTTACCGGCCGGCAGTGTAAGTAAAATTGAAATATTGCGAAACCCATCTGCCAAGTACGATGCAGCAAGCAGTGGCGGCATGGTAAATATTATTTTGAAGAAGGGTGTAAAACTTGGCACCAACGGTAATGTGAATGTTGCTTATTTCCAGGGAGTATATGCTACCAAAACTGCCGGATTTAATATTAACAAAGGATCAGAAAAAATAAATAGCTATCTCAACTACCAGTTTACCAATAGAAATAATTATGAAGAACTGAACACAGACCGGTTATTCAGAAAAGACTCTTCATTGATTTCGCAACAGTCTTACACAACTTATCCAACAACAAATAATTATTTAAACGGAGGAATTGATATTCAGTTTACGCCAAAGTTCAGTGCTGCTTACGACCTGCGTATGAGTTATACAAACGGTAAAAGCTTTGCTGTAAGCGGAATTGATGTGAGCAAAGATCCATACCCGGCGGTGTTTGCCAAAAATATTTCGGATATTAACAGCACCAACAAAACAACTTATCTCGGTAATAATATTTCAACAAAATATAAAATTGATTCGCTGGGCAGCGAATGGACCAGCCAGTTTGATTATAGTTATTATGGTAACCGGAATACACAGCTTTATAAAAATAATTACTATTTACCGGCAAAGCCTGCTGTTAATGGCAATGGCATTAATAACAATGATAAAAACATTTTTTTGCTGCAAACTGATCTTATATTAAAATTGAAGAAGTCTTTAACGATTGAAGCCGGCTTTAAAGCAAACATCAGCAACAGCAAAAATAGTTCAGACTACGTTAAGGATACCGGAAACAATATTCAGTTTGTTGACGTTTTTCAAACAAATACTTTTAAATACAAGGAGAATATAATAGCGGCTTATGTGCAGGCCTCCAAAACATTTGCTGGCTTTACTATTAAGCCAGGCTTGCGGCTTGAAACGACCGATATTAATGGCCACCAGTTAATACCTAACGATACTGTTTTTTCAATAAAGCGCACAGATCTTTTTCCTTACCTTTTTATTAAACACAAGCTTTTTAAAATGTTTGGCACTCCATTGATCGGCAATGCCATTTTCCGAAAAAGCATCAAGCGGCCTTATTACGAGGTGCTTAACCCATATCCTAAATATATTGATCAATCTCTTTTTGATGTTGGTAACCCAAAACTAAAACCCCAGTTTACCACCAACTATGAACTGAATATAAGCTATGATAATATACCAGTAATTGCATTGGGCATCAACAATACAAAAGATATCTTTAATAACGTTACATACCCCGGCGCTAATAATATCACTTACCGCACGTATGATAACCTGGGTAAGAATAAAGAGTTTTATGCAAAAGTGATTGGTGGTATTCCGCCCGGTGGCAAATACTTTTTTTATGTAGGCGCACTATATAATTATACACACTACAGCGGTCTTTATGAAGGATTGCCGTTTGATTATAAACGCAGCAGCTGGACTTTCTTTATGTTCCAGGAATTTAAAGCGACTAAAACTTTCACCTGTAACGTGCAGGGGTTTTTAAAAACAAAAGGTTTGCAAAATCTGTATGAACTGAATACATTCGGAGGCTTATTTGTTTCTGCAAACAAAAGTATCTTGAAGAAGAAGGCTAATATTATTCTTTCAGTGAATGACCTGCTACATACAAATCATGTATCCTTTAGTTCAAACCAGGGTACTGTAAATGCAAGCGGCGAACGGGTTAATGATACCAGGAGATTGGGACTGACCTTCCGCTACAATTTTGGCATCAAACCTAAAGAGGAAAATAAAAAATCGTTTGAAGCGCCAACGGATGTTAACTAAATAATTTTTCTGCTACGGCAACACTTTCGGGTTTGCCCACATCAACTAATTTATCACCGCTGTGATCGTAACCATATATAGGATAATCAGCAGCAAGGCTCAGATAGGTTTCTACCAATGAAAATTTTCCACGTTGCGGTATCAGTTCAAATATTTCAGGCTGAAAAACAACAACACAACTGTAAGCCATTTGCCTAAGGTTGTCCTTTACAATCGATATTTTTTCTTCGCCGGTAGTGGTATTTCGCCAACCACAAAGCCTGTTATCTTCATCAAATAAAAAGTAACGTGATGTTTTTCTATTTGTGATTCCAAATGAGATAAGCGATTTTTTATTTTTATGGAACTCAATCAGATTTGCAACATTTAAGTCTGTTAAAAAATCGGCATTAAGTGTAACAAAAGGTTTGCCATTCTGCAACAAATCTTTTGCTTTTAATAACCCACCGCCGGTTTCCAACACTTCGTTTGTTTCATCACTTATCAATATATTACTTCCCCACCCACTATTTTGCTTTACTGCTTCTATAATCTGGTCTGCAAAATGATGAACATTTATTACAACATCGGTAATACCATACCGCTGCAGGTATTCAATATTATGCTGCAGCAAAGGTTTTCCGTTTACCAATGCCAATGCTTTTGGGTGTTTATCTGTCCATGGTTTAAACCTTGTACCCAGGCCCGCAGAAAATATCATTGCTTTCAAATCGTCCTCCAGTTTTCTTTATTATTGTGATTCAAAACTATTTTTACCTTAAACTTATTCCGCAGGTGCCTTGCCAACGCTTCCGCGGCATACACACTCCTGTGCTGTCCGCCGGTGCAGCCAAAATTTATTGTCAAATGCTCAAAGCCTCTTTTTATGTAATCCTCTACGGAGATATCTACAATGCTGTACACACTGTTTAAGAAATCCGGCATTTTTGTTTGCTGCTCCAAAAAATCCTTTACCGGTTTATCCAGGCCCGATAAATGCTTGTAGTCATGAAACCTGCCGGGGTTTAATATGCCCCTCATATCAAAAACAAAACCGCCGCCATTTGTTGTTTCGTCTTTTGGGTAGCCGGTCTTTATAAATGAAAAACTATTGATGGTTACAAGCAATGGCGTTTCGTCTGAAGCCTGTACCGGTGTAAATTCCTGTATCACATCATCGCTTATACAGATCTCCAGTACTTTTTTAAATTCCGGTACCGATATACCTACATTTTGATTTTGGATAAACCATTTTAAATTTTGCAAAGCCAATGGGATGCTGGTTAAAAAATGTGCTTTACGTTCAAACAAACCCCGAAAGCCATAAGCGCCCAACACCTGCAGTAAGCGTATCAACACATAACCATTGTACTGGCTGCGAAAGGTATCTTTATCAATCGGTTCTTCCACCACTTTTTCAAAAGCAACCATATAGTCTTCCAGCAAATGTTGTTTCCAGTCATCTGGCAGGTTTGCCTTTGCCTGCGATAACAAAGATGCCACATCATATTGAGGAGCCCCCTTCATGCCACCCTGGTAATCTATAAAATGTACATTATCATCCGGCGTAACCATGATGTTACGACTTTGAAAATCACGGAACATAAAATATTTATACTCCGTGTGACTCAGGTAATTACTCAGTGCCTCAAAATCATCTATCAGTTTTTGTTTATCATAAGGCTGCCTTAAAGCATCCAGGAAATAATATTTAAAATACAGCAGGTCGGCCATGATGGCCTGTTTACCAAAGGAACTGTTGGTAAGGCATTTCTTATAATCTAACCCTTCGTGGCCCTTTACCTGCAGCAAGGCAAGTTGCTGCAAACTTTTTTTGTACAGCTCGTACACTGCAGTTGTAAAGCCACTTTCCTCCAGCCTGTTCAGGAGTGAAACATCACCAAAATCTTCCTGCAGATAAATATCCTTATTAGCATTGATGCACAGTATCTCCGGCACTGCCAGGTCTTTCTTTTTAAAAAGTTTAGAGAAATAAATAAAAGATTCGTTCTCTTTTAAATTAGCACCATAGGTTGCTATAAAACTTTTATCAGCGGTACGAATGCGAAAGTAATGTCGTTCGCTGCCAGCCTGCGGCAGCTTATCTATGCCTGTGATGAGTTCTTTTGAAAAACCGGAAAAGAGTTCTTTTATTTTATCTATCGTGGTATTCATCAAAATATTTTACTGCGGTAAAAATAGTCTAAAATGAAACAGCCCCCAAACCATTGAGTGCTCTGGTTGTTAAATGAACACTAGTCAACGGTTATAGCATTGGTTCCCGCTATAATTTTCCAGAACTCCATTTGCGAAGCAATTTCTTCCTTAGTCATATCCAGGCCATCAATTAAGTATTCTGTCTCTAAGAATTCATCTTTTGTTTCGTCATAATAATACAGCAGCAGGTAATAGCTCGGGTCTTCTCCTCCATGATTTTTTCTGATGTAGGATGCGACCAAATGATCCCAGGATACCTGTTGTGGCATTGTTTTGATCCAGAAGCCGTCTTTATTAAAAAGCATCAGTGAACCTTTTCTCTCCTGGTCCAGCAATTGAAAGGCAGAGAACAAAAGTGCTAAACAACCCATCGCCAAAAACGAAACAGGAAACTCGCCTTCTTTAACTGCTGTGAAAATGCACATCGCCAGACTAATGCATAAAAAAAGAGCGCTTGATCTAAGCGCTCTTTTAAAATCGTATTTAACTATTGTTTCTTCCGGGTTATGCGGATAATCATTTTTTCCGCCGCCCATATCCCTCGTGGGCGTGTAATCATCTGACTTAAATTGCCACCATTTCCGTGGTCTTTCCTTAAATAGTTCCTCGAGGTATTTTTTAACGCCTGCTTTTCTTTTGTTTAGGTTTTCATTCATCTTACACAAAATTATGCCGCCAATATTACCGGAATATTAAGTCTTGATTTATTCCCCCACTACCTCATCCCTTCTCTTTCTGAATTTCTTCGGATCACTCCCATCCATCTGCACAATAGCCGGATAAAACTTACCCAATACATCCACCAATGTTGTCTGGCTTTGCATTACTTCATTGATATCCTTGTAGGCAAAGGGTGCTTCATCCAGTCCGCCGCCAATTAATTTTACGCCACGATCTTTCAGTTCTTTTTTTAAAGCTTCATGGGTAATATTGGCTAAAGCTTTGCTACGGCTCATCTTTCTGCCGGCACCATGAGATGCAGAGTTCAAAGAAGTAACTTCTCCTTTACCTTTTACAATAAAGCCGGGTGCCGTCATGCTGCCGGGAATGATACCCAACACATCTTTACCGGCAGGCGTTGCGCCTTTACGATGAACGATCACTTCATTCCCATTCCACATTTCTTTCCATGCAAAATTGTGATGGTTCTCTACCATGGCCAATGGTTTTTCACCAATGGCTTTTGCAATTTTTGCATGAATGGTATGGTGACAGGCACTTGCATAATCACCGGCCAGGTTCATGGCTAACCAGTATTCCATTCCCTCTTCTGTGTCCAGGTCTAACCAGGCAAGATGTTTGGCTTCCTTTGGCAACACGGTTTTCTGCATGGCAATTTGTGTGTAGTGGTTAGCAATGTTTGCACCCAATCCACGGCTACCACTATGGCTAAGCAAACCAATATAATTGCCAACCGGCAAATTCATCGGGTTGGCAGCATCTGTAATTTCTACTTTACCAAACTCCACAAAATGATTACCGCTGCCGGAAGAACCCAACTGCTTTAAAGCTTTATGCTGCAATGGCTGCAAAAAAGCAATATCAGTGAACTCATCTCTGTCCAGCACTTCGTGTTCTGTTTGTTCACTAAACTCTCTTCCTGCACCGAACAAGGTGCTGGCCACTAACTCTCTTTGAAAATTGGCTTCTCTTTTTTTCAACTCATCGGGGTCTATGGCGAAAATGCTTAAGCACATTCTGCAGCCAATATCCACACCAACTGCATAAGGTATGATGGCATTGTTGGTTGCCAGTACCCCACCGATCGGCAGGCCATAACCCTGGTGTGCATCGGGCATTAAAGCGCCGGCCACCGCCACAGGTAATTTGGCAGCCGTTTGCATTTGCAGTATAGCACCTTCTTCAATATGTTTGGCACCAAAGATGTTGTACTCCATGCCTGTTTCATTCAGCGGAATTTCAGTTGCTGTTTCTTCTTCAACCACAATTAATTTTTCTGCGATCTTTCCCAGCACTTCATCTGCCAGGTAAGTTTCAGGTGCCGCCAGTACATCTTTTAATATCTGCAAGGCGTCTTCTTCTGTATGATGTTTAAAGTGTGTACACATGGTATGCATAGCCACACTTACTACCGGCCCTTCTTCGTAGCCAATAGCACGGATCTGTTTTCCTGTCAATTTTAATTTCATAATATTATTGATGCCGGGTTTATTTCGGCATTAATTTTAATTTGCTCATTTTTTTGTTTTTTTACCACAAAGGGCACTAAGATTTTCACTAAGTGCACAAAGAACCTTAGCGGACTTTGTGTCGATCTTCCTTGTGTTCTTTGTGGTTTCTATTTTTAATTCTAATGTGTTGGTATCTTCAACCCCATTGCCTTCATCGCCAGCAAAGCTTCAGCATTTCCCAGAGCATCGTTTACCGGGTTATGATCGTGGGTAGTTTTACGAAACAGTTTTTTCCATTCAGCATTTAAACCCGTATCCATCTTCATGCCACAGTACAGATCACCAATACGCCTTGCAGAAAACCCAAATGGGTTTTTGCCCAGGTAACTATGAAAGTACCAGTTGATCCATTGCCAGTCGAAGGCCGGGTTATCGCTGATAAAAATGGGGCGGCCCTTTGAATGCGCTGTTAACCATGCGGCAAAATCTTCCATCACTTTTTTCGGTTCCTCAAAGTTTTCATGCTCCTGCCTGCTAAGGCCGCTTACCGCCAATGCCTCAGGTATCCACTGTTCTGAAATTGGCTTTGTTCTACCGTAAAATGTTTTACTTAATGTTGGTTCTAACACTACGGCACCAAAGCACACCATTGAATATGGATGCGGTATGGGGCCGTCAGATTCAACATCTACTACTATATAACTCATTGTTGTTCATTTTTTGGATTGATAAAATAAATACAAAGGAATACCCCAGGCACTGCTGCCTGTTTCGCAGGCATAGCGTATTTTGATGTTCTTCTTTTTTTCTATTTCGGTTAGTATGTGTTTTATGTTTTGCATTTCGAAAAATGTTTTCCGGTTAATTTTAATTTGCTCATTTTGAATTCTCTTTTTTTGTCATAGCCATAAGTTTTTCAAAAAAATCTATGGACACATTTTCTTTAAGAAATTTTACCGCTTCTTCATCACTATCTTCATTCGTAATTGGATGTTCCGCAGCATATGTTTTCATTTCCTCATATTGTTTTGATGGGATGGTGACAAATTGCTTTACAAGCACCACTCTATTCTTCGCCAGATTCCTGATAACACTCACCATCTTTCCGGTAATGATTTCACGGGGAGTCTTGTATGTATCGTCAAAAAATGAAGTGTAGAGGCTGTAATTTTTATAATCGTTTATCTCTTTAGCAACCTGCATTTCTTGGAAAACAGATAATAGTATCTCTTCTCCTTTTGATTTATTATTATTTTTAGAAAGTTGCAAAGCCCAAAAAATACTTATAAGTCTAGCTCTTCCAGCTTTTTCAATATGGCTTTTAAAATTTTCTTTTAGTATTTTTGTGCCCTTCGCTGTCTTTGTAGGTGCCAAAGAGTAAACTTTGATAAACATCCATTGCCTTCCCCGCTTCCTCAATAGCTAATTGAAATAATGCGTATGCCCTTGCCAATCTATTATTATCCAAAAGCAACTCGGCATCCGAAATCAAATCCTCGCTATTTAAAATACTTTTTGATACAGCACTAAGTAACCCTTTCTCGTTAAAATTCATAGTTATATTATTTAAATAAAGTTATCGAAACTTAAAGTATGCGACACAACGATGCTTAATAGCACCACCAAAGCCGGCCTCACAAAAAAAAATAAAAACACCAGGGTAACAATTCAAACAACGCATGCTGCTCTACCACTGAGCTACAAGCCGTTCACTTACGTGAGACGGCAAGGAGGGAGTCGAACCCACGTCCCGCCGATTAACAGTCGAAGTAACGCTGTTTTACGACACCTGGTTATCACAGGGTAATGAGTCAAAAAGAGTCTATGTCATTTGCTCTAACCAATTGAGCTATCCCGAACGTTTCGGGAGCCGGGCTTGAATCGGCAACAGAATGAACCCTCGAAGTATCTCTTTTTTACGACACCTGTAATGATATATTAAAACCAGTGGCAACAAATGCATAGTGTTGGATTTTTAAGATCGAAGTAACACTATACTACGGCACACCGGAAAAAATTTTAAAATGATGAGGGTTATAAACCGAACAGCGACTGTTTATTGAGCTATAATTCAACCGTGGTTGAAAAATCAGGATTTGAACCTGCAGCCTTCCCGGTTTTGACCGGGACGCTCTATCCGAAGTAACGCTGCGCTACGACACCTCAAAAAATTATGAAAGAGTTAAAAGACGAAAGAATTTTTGTTCCGCCATACAAACATTACTATTTGCAGCAGGGGTTGAACCTGCACAGCTTATAAGCTACCAGGTGAAAATTTCACCGGCTGCGTCTACCGAAGTATTTCTTTTCTACGACATCTTTCAAAATAAATTATAAAAGGGCGATAAATCTACAACAGTCGCATACCGTTATTTACAACAGTAAGTTGGATTCGAACCAATTTTGCCAACGAAGTATCTCTTGTATACGGCACCTTTTAAAAAATTTCAGGAGTAACTGGCGAAATGAGCAGTGGCCGCTGTCAAGCTGAGGATTTGCACCTCTTCCCGGTTTTTACACCGGGACCCTTGGCCCGTTGTTGGAGACGAAGTAACCCATTTCTACGACATCCTTACTTTCTTAAAATATTTTTTGATCAAAGAACTTTTTTAAAAGTATCCCGGTTTCCCGGGATACTTATTTTACCTCACCCAGCCTCTCCAAAGGAGAGGAGTTAAAGAACTATGCCGTCTATCATCTTCGCTGCATCGCTTCCTTCTTCAATAGCTTTTAAAACATTGAAGATCTTGTCACTCCATCCGGCAATCAAATACACATCATCACGCTGCACATTCAATGGAGTGTTTCCGTACCCAGCTAAATCAAACAGGTACAGTTTTGCCCGTGGAGCTATTTTTTTATACTGCTTCCACAAGCTGGCTATGTTTTCAACGCTGTTGTTACTGTTCCACAACTGGCAATCGGTAAACAACATTACTTTATCCACCGCCTTGTTGCGCTGCAACAGATCTTTTATCACCAGGTAACCGTTGGTGCTGTAACCCACTTCACCTTCACGTTTGTAAAACTCCTGCACATTGGCCAGTATGTTCTTTTTTGCAACGCTGATGGTTTTCCAGGTATCGCCAAACATACCTGTGATCACGTGCTGGCAATGGCTCTGCAACAGCATAGCCAGCATTAAACCAATATCGTACAACAACACTTTGCTTTTTGCATTGATTGGTTTTTGCATACTGGCGCTTACATCCGCTGCTACTACAACTTTGGTATCATCGTCGTAACCGGCAATATTGGTGGCACTCTGCAACACCGCTTCTTCCAATGCTTCCAGCACTTTACCTACCCTTCCGTTCTTCAGTTCCTTCAACTCACGGTAAGCTGCCAAAAACCTGAATGGCAATTGTTTGCTGTTGGCCACCGCTTTTGCATCCGCTATATAAGCACATACTTTATTCAACGCTTCCTTGCTTACTTCTGCTTCCAGTATGTTGCGCAGGTTACGCATGGTAGCCATGTAACCCATTTTATTGCTGAAGATCAATGCCTCCCAGGTTGCTTTTATGGCAGCGTTTTTCAACTCCACAGTATCAAATTTCTGCTGACCCACGGCACTCAACTCCACTTCCCAGGTATATGGCACCTCCAATTCGTCCTTCACTATTTTATCAAACAATATTTGCTGTGCCTCGTCTTTTGCTTTTGGGTGCACCAAAAACAAAGCGTCTTTCAATTTTACCTGGGCAGCCCGGTTGTATTTGGCAAACTGGTATTCATCAAATTTGTTGAAAGCATCTGCCAAACCCTTTTGAACCTGCTTGCTCATTTTGTTCAGCTGCTTCACATTTTTACGTTCGTTAGCCAAAGCATAGTAAGCCAGCAACTCCGCAATTTCATCGGCACGCTGCACTACCCGGTTGGTCAGTTTACTTACCATGGCATCACCACTGTGTTGCTTAGCCAACTCAACCGCCAATGCCAGTGGCACCGTACGCAAATACATGTGTTCCCTAGCATATACAGACAGCTTTGCAACAAAGGCAGCATCGTTCTTTGCAATCAGCTCCCTTAAACGCAGCAGTTTATCGGTTGCGCCTTCGTAAAACTGGTCGCTTAAAGCGGCAGTGGCTACGGCAGTGTACAACTCCAGTTGTGGCGTTAATACAAAAGCTTTTTCGCCTTCGTAGTTCACGGTTTGTTTTGCTTTGCTTTTTAATCTTAAATTGAACATCATGGTAAACCTCCTTTTTGTTTGATAATACAAATCTCAACCACCTGTGTGCAATCTATTTGCACAGTAAATAATTATTTTAAAATTGTTTTTTCTTTTTCAAAAATTACAGCCGTTGGCATCCAGCAGTCTGATTTCTCAGTAGCTATTTCATGACCATTTGCACAAAGTTTATTTATGCCATCTGTTCCATCCATGCCGCAGCAACCATTCAATCGCCCTTTGTTATAATGATCCATGATGTTTACCATATCCTCTACATTCGCTATAAAGGAACCTTCGGTATCGGTAAAATACTCCCCATCTGAAATTGCATAAAATCCTTTTTGAACAAAGGGCTGCTTATCTGCTTCTCCAAAAGATCTGCCGGTGTATTCCTGTAAGTCATTTGTCAGTGGCAGGCCGCATGCTTTACAATATATTTTCATGGTTGTTTGTTTTGATAACACAAATCTCTATCTCATGTGTGCAATCTATTTGCACAGTAAAATTTATTTTCATTATTTTTAAAAAAATATTTTTATGCCTGTAAACCGCAATGCCCTCATCCGCTACCGAACTATTGACAAATGCCTGCAAAACCGGCGCCGTACCTGGACCATCGAGGACCTCATCAATGCCTGCAACGATGCCTTGTACGAGTACGAAGGTGTGGATACCAATATCAGCATGCGTACCATTCGCCTGGACCTGAATGCCATGCGCAGTGACTCGCTTGGTTATAATGCACCCATTATTGTAAAGGACAAAAAATTCTATACCTACGAGGATGCTGATTACTCCATTGCCAACAGTCCGCTTACGGTGCAGGACCTGGGCATTTTGCAGGAAGTATCGCATTTGCTTCGCCAGTTCAAAGGTTTCAGCCACTTTAACGAAGTGAGCGAAATGGTGAATAAACTGGAAGACAAAATATACAGCGAACAACATCAACAAGCTCCCGTCATTGATTTTGAAAAGAACGAACTACTCACCGGTATTGAATGGCTGGATACGCTTTACAAAGCCATTGTAAATAAAACCACCCTGCTGCTCACTTACCAATCCTTTAAAGCAAGGCAGGCAGCCGATGTAATTTTTTATCCCTACCTGTTGAAAGAATACCGCAACCGCTGGTTCATACTGGGTATGAAAAAGCAGGGCAAGGAGATCATCACTTTTGCTTTGGACCGTATCCAAAATATTATCCCGCAAGACAAAGAACTTTTTGTACAGCACAAAAATTTTGAGCCGCATACTTATTTCAACGACATTATTGGTGTAACCCGTAACTATGCCGAAAAACCTACAACCATTTTATTTTGGGCCAGCGCCCTGCATGCGCCCTATATTAAAACCAAACCCATTCATGCTTCTCAAAAAATGGTGGAAGAAGTGAAGGGCGGCACCCATTTCAGCATTGAAGTGATTCCCAATTTTGAAATGGAACGTGAGCTGATCGGTTTTGGCGAAGGCATTAAAATTTTATCGCCCAATAATATTGTAAGGCAGATAAAACGTAAAGTACGGTTGATGGCTGCTTTGTATGAAGCAGGCCAGGAGTAAACAGTACTCCTGGCACGGCTGCATATTTTAATTCATCATTACCTCCTGCCGTCTGAAACCCATTACCTGAACCTGCGGTTGTATGGCTTCCTTTTCATCCGGATTGGCTATTTCAGCAATCGTCATGGGTTGTGTAATGTTGTTACTTAAACCCAAATGATCGCTCAGCCTTTGTGCTTTCTCAATACCCAACTTTCCAAATTCATATTTTGCGATCAGTCTACCCTTCCGCATCAAAGCACTATC
>Ga0302322_100001203_pt1 | contig 20991 bp, 12 predicted proteins | sample Fen_T0_2_FD_203757 | JGI IMG/M metagenome (GOLD analysis project Ga0302322, IMG submission 203757) | Peat permafrost microbial communities from Stordalen Mire near Abisko, Sweden - Fen_T0_2 | ecosystem: Environmental > Terrestrial > Soil > Wetlands > Permafrost | place: Sweden: Abisko...
TTCAACGTAATCGAGCGGATTGGCCTTTATGTTCTGCATGATGAACCCTGTCACCCCAAGCGTTCCTAACGAATTGTGCACCAGAGCGTTTTCAACAGCTCCTTCCTGACCTTTATATCTCTGACCGGAAATCATTCCGAAACCATCTGGTTGCGTGGTAGGGAGCCACATACCGAAAGTCTTTACAGCGTTGGCGAGCGGAGTGGCAAATGCATAAGAGCTATAAACAAACTCCATCGTTTTAATTTGTTCATCTGTCAGTTTTGCTGATTCGGATTTGTCGCTGGGATCAGGATCACTATTCTTTGGTGCGCGAAGCGCAGCCCAGGGATCAGCCGGACCGAAGTTGTCGTGAACATTAAAAAGAATCCGAGCTGCCATGTAATTGTTTATCATGCCGTCAGCGAGACCATCAAGCGTATCGCATTGTCTGAGAAACTCAGTTCTGATGGCATTCACTTTGGCAGGTGTCACCCAATTTTTTAAAGATTTTTCCTGGATCCTGATCAGTTCTGGTCCTAACATTAAGCTTGAAAAATTTACGATCGGAACATTGGAAATAATTCCATTATAATCTTTTGGGTAGCGCTGCGCCACCATAAGTCCTTCCCGCCCGCCATGAGAACTCCCCACATAATAATTGTACTGAGGACGTTTTCCATATACACGCTCCATGATTACCATGACGGCATCATGGGTTTTCTTCATCTGCATATATCCCAAATTCCGGATAGCTTCGTCATTCAAAGCCCATTCATCTCCGGACATTGGACCTGATGCCAACGGTTTGTTTTGTTGTCCACCTGGGAAGCCCATTCCGGCTGCTTGATGTCCCGCGTCGCTGCCATAGAGAGCAAACCCCTTGTTGAGCATGGGATTTTTGCCTTCCCTTACAGTGATGACACCATTCATTCCGCCGCCGCCCACCTGCATAGCGTGTTGCGTCCAATGAGCCGGCAATAAAATTCTAAAGTTAATGGGCCAACCGTTAGGATCAACAGGAAATATTGAACCTTCCACAACACCGTAGGCCGGAGCAGCATCTGTGGCATCAATCCATTTTGGCTCATAAAGTTTTACCGAACCCACGGGTTCACCTAATGAAGATGGAAGAATGGACGTTCCAGCTTTTATTAAATCATGCTTGGTTATGATGACATCTGCAGGAACTTTGGTTTGGCATAAAATTACACTGCTAGCCCAAAGGACAATGGTAATAAAGAGAGAGAATGATTTTTTCATATTTTTTTTTAATTAAATGATTAGTGTAATGGAGTCTTGTTATTATTTAAAAATTTGTTTGCCCAGGGAATAAAAAATTAAAAGTTAGGAGCATCGGTATGGCCACCATCATGCTGCCGCCATGCCAAGTTGTTTCAGCATATTCTCATGCTCTTGTTGAACAGTATAGGTCACCATCTTAGGATATTTCGTACTATCGTTGATACTATTTTGAGAATATGCCGATTTTGACAATATCAATATGAGAAGGATTATCGATGTCTTTTTATATTGTGATCTTTTATGCGTGATGAAAATAAGCTGACAGCTCTTTTTTATATTCGAGGTTATTTTTCTAAACGGTCACCAACATCAATTCGGATTATATCTCTTTCCAAGGATAAGTCTATCACCCGAATCATCTATCTCATAAAGTTGTGGTTTACGAGGACCTTTTTCTTCAGCGTGGTGAATAATGAATAATCGTTTACCTTCGAACGTAGTAAACAACATTCCATGTCCGGAATTGTCACCTTTCAACGCTTCTTTTTCCTGCACCCAAGGACCTCTGATACTACCGGATGTTGAATAAGCAATCCCCTGTGCATACCGATGCTCACCCCAACTTGACCAGAGCATACCGAGCTTGCCAGTTTTTGTTGTGAACATTTGTGGTCCGTCGGTAACCCATCCTGGCATCTTTAAACCAAAGGTCGCTTCACCGATACTGTTCATTTCTTTGGACCATGCGGCCTCACTGGCACGAAAGATGGTGGTTGGCTCAGCTGTTCGATGAGTAAGATCTTTTGAAAGCGGCATGTAAGCCATGGTTCCATCGATGAGTTGGGTCCACTCGTGAACAAATACTAAATAAGTGGTATCATTCTCTTCATAGAGTGTACCATCGATAATATCCCAGTCTTCCGGACCGAGGCAGAATTCATGGTCGGCAACCAATGGTCTGTAAGGTCCTTCAGGTGAATCCGCAACTAAGAGCTGTGTCTGGTTTCGCGGCACATTGTAACGGCGAGGTACAGCTTCGATACAAGTGCCGTGATCGCTCCAGGTGCCGGCATAATAGTATTTATTTCCAACAAGGTGAATCTCAGCTGCTGCCGGGAAGAGCCCATCCATCCAGGTCCCTGCAAGATTTATGATCGGATAGGGACCGGTCCACATCTTCAGATCTTTACTTTTGTAAAGCCCTCCACCGGAGCTTGTCAGATAATAAGTACGGGACTTATCATCCGGATAGATAAAAGGATCACTCATTGAAATCGAATCCAGGGAAACCGTCCGGATTGGCGGTGCCGGACGCGGTTGCCGCATTGCCGGCCTCTGACTTACACCAACGGATGGGCGGGGACCGCCGAAATTTTTCTGCCCCGGATTGGCCGGAGGTGCCTGTTCGCCTGGAACTATTTGTTTCTTACCTTCAGTTTGTGCGTTGATCGGTTGAAAGAAATGACACACCACAAATATTGCAATGATTAAGATGAAGTTCTTCATCATGATGGTTCCCCTATCATATAATGCGATCATTCTTTAATACGATTCTCATCAAATTGATTTTTGAATATATCTCGTGTTTTTTTTTATTGATTACGGATTGTATCTCGCACCTAGTACCAGCGTATCACCTGTATCATCTATTTCAAAGAGCTGCGGTTTACGAGGTCCGTCTCCTTCAGCGTGATGGACGATGAACAAGCGTTTTCCTTCGAAGCTTGTGAATATCATGCCGTGGCCGGAGTTGTTGCCAATAAGTGGTTTGTCAGCCTGGATCCATGGACCGTCGATGGTGCCCGATTCAGAGTAAGCCACACATTGCAGGTACCGATTGGCACCCCAGGATGCCCATAACATAAATAATTTTCCGGTTTTTGTCCTGTACAGTTCTGGTCCATCGGTAACCCAACCGGGAATTTTTAGGCCGTATGTCATTTCGCCGTTGCCAACCATTTCGAGAGGAAGGGGTGATTCACTTGCGCGGAAAAGCATAACAGGATCGCTGATTGTTTTACTCAGGTCAGGTGAGAGTTTCACGTATTCCATGGTACCATCGAAAGTCTGCATCCATTCATGAACGAACACCATATACGGTTGTCCATGTTCCATATAGATACTACCGTCTATAATATCCCAACTATGAGGAAGGTAATCGTAGTTTGGATCAGGATTCATAAGTTTGTAGGGTCCTTCAGCTTTATCAGAGACTAAGATCATTGTTTGATGACGGTATACATTATATCTGCGCGGAACAACGTCAACTAATTCTTTTCTATCGCCAAAGGTAGCAGCATAATAGTATTTACCATTCACTTTGTGGATTTCGGCAGCAGCAACAAAGTTAATGCCTTCCATCCAGGTTCCTCGAACATCATAAGCTCCGCAAGGTCCGATCCATGTTTTCAGATCTTTACTCTTATAGATACAACCTCCGCTGCTTGTCAGGTAATATGTTTTTGTAACATCATCCGCAAGTATATATGGATCGCTCATGCTCAGCGAATCAAAAGCCGTCGTAACAATTTCACGAGGTTCGAGTACACTTGCACTCGGCCTGGGCCTTCTTGGAACATTTGTGTTTGGCCTGTTGGTTTGAGGCATTCCAAAACCTTTGGATCCGGGAGGTGCCGGAATTGTCACTGTTGGGATAAGCTGTTTTTTTTCTGATGTCGGGACGGTGATTGTATTTGTTGCATTGGTTTCCACCGGGGTTTGCGGAATTTCAGGCTCGGCGATCTCGTAACCCAAAAGAGAAAGCATTTTTACCGCAAATCGCGCTCCAAGTTTTCTGTAGCCCGCCGCCTTAAAATGCAGATGGTCCGGCCTGCCAATACAACCGCTTGATGGAATGACGTATGAATTATGAATCACTTGAGGCAGATTTGCGATGATGGAGTTCATGGCTGCGCAAGCACCTCCCTGGTCTTTATTGACAAGTTCGCCGGCGAGCAAAGGCACTGAATCAGGATTGAGATTTAAATCTTTCATTAGGTTGTCGTAAATCTTTTTGACTTTCAACGTCCAGGTGCTGTCATTTGGATTTGATTCTCCCTGATGTAATAGAATACCTTTAATGACACCATCTTTCTGAGCAATTTTCGCCATCTCGACAAGATATCTATATGGATCTCCGCCATACACGTTAATAATATTTTTCATCCAAGGTGGAGCTGTTGCAGCATAAGTTCTGTTACTATCTTTTTCAAACAATTCAATCTTGCAGCCGGCCACAGAAACATTCACAATACCCACTTTGATATTTTTTGGCAGATGGGCAACCATGGTTCTGCCAAAATAATCAGCAGGGCAAAGACCTGCCGAGGGACGGCAGAGCGGAGGAACAGCAGTGTACCAATTCCCCTTTTTCCGGTCCAGCTTCGGAAAATCAACTGCTGCTAACACCTGAAGGCGATTATCCACCATCGTGTCCTGCGGTTCAATTCCCGGGAATCCTTCCATGTTCGACTGTCCAAAGCAAAGGAAAATATAAAAATTCGAATCTTGAGAAAAAGCTTTGGCGTTTATCAGGAATAATCCCATCAAGAGGTACATTATCATTCTGTATTTCATTATCACTCTCCTAAAATATATTAATAAACAATCCACCTTAAAGCACATTCATACTATGTGAAGTGGACAGTCAATTGCATACAACAAGTACGGTCGATTCGGTACATTTGCTGCAAAGCCCAGGTACAATCATTATATCTCTTCGGGAGTTTAACTCTTCCAGAACTTGGAGCAAGTGCTGGTGGATATAAAAAACAAAGCCAGGTCAACCGACCTGGCTTTGTGTCAACACTGCGGTTGTGTGAATTCCTTATTGCTTTATTGTGGTCGACGTCCCATACGTTCGCGACGTTCTTTCTGCATCACATCGTACTTCTTTGCCTGGTCTTCCGTTAGAAACGATATAATTTTTTTGTCGGATTTACTCATAATCATTTGCATGGCGGTTCGCATCGAATCACGATTGTCAGAATATTTTTCAAATGCAGCGCTCATTTGTTCACTCTGTTGATCAAGAATTACTGTGAGCTTTGCAGCCTGTTCGTCATTCAGGGTCAAACTATCCTTTAACATCTTCACACGATCTTCTGTCGACATCCTCATCGGCTGTGCTTGTGCAAACGAAGAAAACAGTATAGCAATTCCCATGACGAGTACCAGTCCAAGACTCATTCGTTTGATGGCGGCTGACATTTGTTTATCCTTTCTTATTGTATGATGCATTTGATTAAATAACTCAAGACATATTGACTATCAGATAAATAGACGATCACCGGATCGAAATGTTTCTGAAATTAAAAATCTCGAAGAACGATTTATTCACTGATAATTTTCAGCATTTTGAGGTTGTTCTCACATTTTCCATCGGAAATTGCAGAATCCTATCGTCTTCAAACGTCTTCTCTCACAATTCACCTTTGAAGAAGACATCTGTATCCTTGAACGCCTCCTTCGCACTTTCCGATGAGGCATATTGTACAATGAGTAGCCGCTATTATTTTCCGTAGCACTCGCGACCCATTTCAACAATTATTACATACTATTCAAATCACCATGCTCCATGGGTATGCCTCAATAGGCAATAAATAAAACCATATAAGGGTTACTTCGAGCGTTATGAACCCAGCTCTAAAACTATTACCGAGATGGGAGGCATGGTTACCTTTAAATATTCTCGGGAAATCGAGAAATCATTGAAAATTTTTGGTTCAACCTTTGTAGGTGTCTCAAATGTATTATGATCATGAACATCTGACGATGTCAATATCCTTCCGGTTATTTTTTTCGCTTGGAATCCTTTCAAATCAATTTCAACAGATTGACTGTTCACATAATCAATATTTGTAAACGAAATGTGTATCTTCCCCAATGGATCTTGTGAAGCAGAGACAGATACAGCAGGTATCTTCCTGTTATCCATTACAAAATCATTCGAAGTAATATGAACCGGCACCAATTTTGCATCCTGGTGAACATTGTACATTTCCATGACATGATAGGTAGGAGTAAGAATGATTTTTTGTTCATTGGTAAGTATGACTGATTGGAGAACATTTACCATCTGAGCCAAATTTGCCATTCTCACACGGTCTGCATGATTGTTAAAAATATTCAACGTGAGTCCGGCAATCATTGCATCACGCATGGTATTCTGTTGGTATAATTGTCCGTTGCCTTCGGGATCGGTTTCGTACCATCCACCCCATTCATCAACAATCATTGCAACTCTTTTCCTGGGATCATATTTATCCATGATTTCACTGTTACTGCTAACCACATTTTCCATACGCCATGCTTGCTGCATCGTTTTAAAGTATTCATCATTTGTAAAGTTTGTGGATGAACTTTTGTTACTCCAGTTTGTCACTGCATAATGATGAATCGATAGCCCTTCAAATCTTCTGGCAGGTATATTTTTCATTATCTCTTCCGTCCATTTATTCCCCGGACCACCGGGACCAACCGCTACTCTGAAAAGTTTTTCAGTGTTGCCGTAACTTGTCATGGCAGTCGTAAATTGTTTATATAAATTTATATAGTGCTCAACAGACATATTCCCGCCGCAGTCCCATGATTCATTGCCTATTCCCCAATATTTGACATTCCATGGTTTAGTACGGCCGTTCTTTTCACGCATGTCTGTTAAGGAGCTTGTTCCGTTCGCATGATTTGCATATTGAACCCATTCAACAGCTTCTTCTACTGTTCCTGTATTCATATTAACTGCAAGGTAGGGTTCCGCACCTAGTAATTCGCACATATTGAGAAATTCCGTCGTACCAAAACTGTTGTCCTCCCGTACGTTGCCCCATGCAAGGTTTTCTATCGGCTTTCTTTCTTTTTGCGGTCCAATAGCATCTTTCCAATGGTACGTATCGGCATAACATCCGCCTGGCCATCGAAGATTTGGTATTTTTAAATTCTTCAGCGCTTTTATTACATCGTTACGTACTCCGTCTGTATTTGGAATTGTTGTGTTATCCTTGCCAACAAAGAATCCGCCGTAGATACATCGTCCCAGATCTTCAGCAAAATGCCCATAAATGTTTTTACTTATCTGTGTTTGTACTGAGTCGGTACTCAGGACAACCTTGTTCTGCGCTGTCACGGTCAACGGCAGTATTCCGAACAGAATTGATAGAAATAATTTTCTCATTTTCGATAACTCCATTTTTTTTAAAAATGATTACAACAAAACAGAATAAATAAATTTTTTATTGTTGCCTGCTTTGAGAAATACGCTACACCCTACGAACTACAAAGTACGGCTGGTTTGTTAAATTTTCGGTAAAGCCCGGGTACAACCAACCTTTTTCTGGTTTTTCATTTATTTCAAAATAATATTGAAGAGGATACTGCAAGTTCGTATAGTCCGCTGGTATCATCGCCCGATAACTTTTCCCTGCCAGCTTCATGTCTACTGTCTCATATCGCTCAGCATGATTCACATGACGATAGTATAACCTTACCGATTCAAGTTCTTTCTCAACTGATAGTTCAATATCGAGAGGCTCCCCCGCTATAAATCGTTCTGGTTGGATGTGGTGACAAACTGCAGTAACACGTTTCGGCCGTCCCATGGCTTCTTGTATAGCCATTCGTACATTGTCCTTTTGGGCAAAGGGAGTACTTAGGATCTGCTCCAGTTTTTTCGACATCAAGTTTATATCCTCATCTATGGCAGGCAATCTATCGAGCCAGTGACCGCGAATGAATTCTAATTCACCAATGGTAACATCAGATTGGTAGACCTCTCTTGCATGATTGGCAAAATCATTCCAAATGTTTCGCGCTTGATGATACATTTTTAAAGAAAGTTCTAATGCAGTACGATCTCCGGTCTGTTCGTAAATTGCGTATAGAACACCAGATCTAAATTTAGCTCCAAAGAAACGACCTAATCCTACTAGTATAGACACATCAATAGCCATCCGCAGGAATTCAGGGCTTTTTTCCCTTTCTGCCTGATCTTTTGCCTTTGCAAGGTGTTGAGCTGCTGCATCAGCATAGTCTTCTATCCATTGTGCATATTCGATAGGCGAGTATTTGCCGCTGCGTTCACCCTTTAACAATTCTCCCGCAAAATCGTTAATCCGCAAGAACAACTGCGGATCCATCGGGCTGACATTACCGAATACTTTGGGGGATGGAGTATCAAAAAACGGATTTTTATTATTTGGATCAACTATAGACAAATTAGTGTACATTTCAGGCCAGTAGAGATTATTCGCAGCCGAAACTCCGTGTGTAGTTAATACAATGGGAAGTATACGGGAGGCGTTTGCAAGGGCAATTTCTACAGCCTCTGCACCGGCACCGAATTGTTTACCGAGATAACGGCGCCATACACCCGGGTCAGCATCTGGATTGTAAGCTAGCCTCCCAAATACTCTCAGGCTATAAAGATATTTTTCCCAATCCCATTTGGGTTTCAAAAATGAATCCAAATATCCGCATCGGTCTCCCGCAATACCCGATCCGCGACGGCCTTTGAACGACAACGGTTCCATAAGTTCAACACCAACGCTGCCGCAGAAGCCGAACGCACGTGAGTGTGCGGCGCTCATTTCCGGATCACCCCATAGTAGAAGTCGCTGCGTACCTGGCCAGATTCGGTGCAATACTCCATAACGCCGATCTTCCTTGAAAAGGTCGCCATAACCGTACCGAATAAAACTGCGAGATCCCGCACTTAACTTCATTAACCCCTCTACTTTTTGGTCGGGCTTGGGAATTTCGTATGCTCGAATGTCGGCCTGGTGATAAGGCAAGCCAAGATGCTCGGCCCAATACTTTGGTGAGACATTGACCGGCATTCTGGTAGCAACTGCTGCGTCGATCATCGTCTGATCAATACCTTTTGCATGCAAATCAATTTCAACCTTGCGGCCGCAAGTAGCTACACCTTCAAAGACTGTCTTCCAAAAATTGTAACTGCCCTCATTTACGCCGCTCTCACCGTGACTTCGGAATGTTACTCCGCTGATGGCGGGACAAGCTTTTAAAAGCTGTCGGATGGCATCCCGGCAATACGGACCATGGGTTTCCTGGTTGAGTCCCTCGATAGTGTAATTGGGATGTGGGCTATTAATCCATTCGTATCCATGCATCCAGATTCCCAACTGAAATTGAATGCCTCGCGCTGCGGTCTGCTCGCTGATAAATTTCAGCATGTCGAGATTGTTCTCACGTTCTGCATCGGACAATTGCGGCACCCGTACTGTGTAGCCTGGAACAGAGAGAAAGAACGGATATGCAAAAAGGAAATATGCATCTGTGACATTTTGAAGAAAGTCGTAACCAATTCCCAGGCCCAGACTAAAACGATTAAACCGCTGAGCCGTTATCATCGTGAGATACTGTTTCCACATCTCCTTGTCGTTAAACCATGGTTTATCTTCAATATCGCTGACAAAAATTCTGTTGAGGCTGCGAATGACGTTGGCAGGCTGTTCAATAACAGGCTTTTGAATATTCAGTGCATCAAGTGGATGATTGGAATATTGAACACGGTCTGCAAGTTCAAGCACCGCATAAACGATTCCACGAACGTCATTTCCACATGCCAACAAAATTTGTTTGTCATCTATTTGAACCGGCACTAAACCAAGCGCTTCAGGAACAGCTGGAATATTTTCATTCGCCTCTTTCAGTAATTGACGGGCCAGCGAAGTATCTGAGCCTGCTACGATAATGATCATTTCTCCGCTTCGAGCCTGAGCAAGCGAGCTGTAACGAAGAACACGTATTCCCTCGGAGGTCAGTGATTTCTCCAACTCCTTCACAGCCCATTGTGACGGTATCGCACCACCTATGCGGTCATCAGGATCTATGACAATAGAAACTCCCTTTAATTTGAAATTTAAGTAGCCTAGGGAAGAGGCGCCAATCACAGAGACTCCGGATATTTTTACAAACTGCCGCCGGCTGATACCTTTTGATTTACTTGTGTACATATTATTTTCAAAATGTTTCATAGATGTAAATTCTTTTATTTCCTTTTATACACAGATAACCACTTAACGTGCGACAGGAATCGGCACAGCAGCAGGCAAGGATTCTGCAGGTTTGCCAAAGACAGTAAACTCTATAATTCCCAATGGTGTTTTTTGGGGCCAGTTCGTCATGGTGCGCCGAACAAATCGGCATTTCATTGGAGGGATTTTTTCAAAAATCGTATATCGCAAAAGGTTGTTCTTTGTCTGATCAAAAGTCGGGATATAAGTCTTTCCATCTCTAGATATGTCGATCTCCGGTTTATGTTTCATCATATATTCTAGCCTATGAAAGTTCTGTTGTGGTGTTGTGAGTGTCTTTGAATATTACACTCACATTACGGCCGCGAACGAAATACGAGTTTTACTAATGAGACAGCTTGACGAGGTAATTGCATTTCAATCCTGTATTGATGGTTTTCAATTTTTATCTTCGCTGGTTCGCTCATCATTTCAAGCTGCCCTGATTGTTCAAGTTCCTGTATTTGTTCCGTCGTTGGATTTTGCGGAGATCCCATTTTTTTCCAGACCTCGTAAGAGTTGCTATGGCTCTTATCTATTCTATAATGGTACAGGACTGCAGATTGAGCTGAAATATTTTTAAGTGTTAAGATTACCTGTGCTCCATCATCCTGAAGATCTTTATCATGGTAATTCCAGAGCAGGACAGCTACTGAGTCCTTTGTTGCAGAAGCCAAAGCATTGATATCGGTTTTTTCACTTCGGACGCCCGAATTGCAAATGGTTTCAACAGTATAAGCCAACGTACCGCTCACTTTCAACCGCTGGCCCTGCATCATACCCAGCATTCTAAAAACATTTAATACAGGTTTATCCACTCCGTTTGTTGCAAGATCACGAAATCCATAAAACCATGGCTGGTTTTCAAATTCAAATGACCAGTTCACAGCACCAATAATATTTGTTCCATAGAAATCGTTCAACTCATACATACGTGCTACCGAAGCAGCCGTATAGCTGGAATACATAGTTCCATTGCGATAGGCATTCGAGGGATGTGTATTCATCCCGCATGCCGCACATCCTTCCGGATCTGATTCGCCAATAATTAAAGGGAGATTTTTCGCTTCCGGAAAGGATGCAACAATTCGAAGATTTTCCTGGACGGTAGAAAGCTGGCTCTTCATTCCCATCTGAACGACACCATTCACCACTTCAGGAGAACCTTTGGCGTGAAAGGCAATAAAATCGAGCGGAGCTCCATTTTTCCCAGTTGCTTTATTCGTTTCATGGAAGCAATGAATGATAAATCCTTTTAAAAAGTCATTTGCAACTCCAGCGATATGGGGACCACCCATTCGTGCTGTTGGGAGTCCCCGTTTCACTGCGTCGGATGCATAGTCATACATTCTACAATACGTTTTGAGTTGATCACCCGCCTGTAAATAACCAATATTGGGTTCATTCCAAAGTTCCCAGTACCAAGTTTCAACTTCAGCTTTTCCATATCGTTCAACACAGTGCAGCATCCATTGATAAATGAGCTCCGACCATTTTTTGTAGTCGTTGGGAGGGTACGCCCACCCGGAGAATAAAATGGAATTATTATCCGCCGGGTCCCAATTATGTTTATATGGCTCTGGTTTTGAGGAAAGTGCTTCCGGCATAAATCCTATTTCAGCCAATGGTTTCATTTTAAGCTGAACGTATACATCGAAGATGCTGTCGACAATGTGCCAGTCGTATAGTGGATTTCCATTTTGATCTTCGGTATACATGTTTGTTGAGCCCCACTTCAGCGCAGGCTTTGCATCGCCAGTGGTCATGAGATTATGTGTACGAACATACACCGGTACCGGGCTCAACTCTGCAAGTTCACTTAAAAGTTTTCTACCATTTTTCATGTAAGTATAATTTGGCTCATCGTACCCAAACCACGCCCAAATAGGTTTTAACTCGCCCAGTTCCTTCTTCACGTCAACTTCAATACTCACCATCTTCTCTTGTGCATGACTCAAGAGGCTCAAACATGTCCATACCAGGAGCAATGTTTTTTTCATTTATCAAACTCTAGCTTATAGGCAACTAATGTGTTTTCCGTGAAGGTAGGAACTAATAACAAATGACGAGATGGAATGTACTCTAAATCAGCAGCATGGGTTTTTGATTCCAAAAGTTTTTCAGGTTCTTTGCCCAGAACAATCATTTGAACTGTACCACTCCAATTGGAAGTTATAAATGTGCTCTTGCCAATTTTCAGCAACCCGTCCATATATCCTGCATTTGCCGTAAGCACTGAAATTGATTTCGTATTCACATCAATGGAAAGTAATTTACCGCCGGCACCGATATAAAGCAGATCACCTTCGCTATAAATTCCATTCATTCCCTCAACTGCCGGACTGTGAATAAAGATCTCAAGAGAATCCTTGCCGACCATAAACAAACAGTTGGTGCCTGAGTCCGTTATGTACACTCTTCCATTTGACGCGATGGTCACATCATTCAAATCTTTGGACAATGAACTCTTGTACTCTTTCAATATTTTCCCGGACGGCATTTCAAGTTCCAGCACTCTATCAAAATCCGTCACGTAGAGTTTTGATTTCGTGAAGTACATGCCTTTGGGTGCATTCAGCCCGCTGACCCATTCCTTTTCAACCATTTCTCCTCTGAGATTGATTTTAGAAATATATCCGATCCCATCTTTTTCATTAAAATGACCGACGATATTGGAAACATAGATGGTGTTATCGAAGGAATTATAGAATGCAGATTCAGGGACATTGAGTCCTGTGTCTACCGCCCATACTTGTGTAAGTTTAGAACTTTGAAACGGCTCCTGGGCATTGAGTGATGCAGACATCATGAAGAAAGCACAGAGACACAAAAGAAATATTTTCATATGGATACTCTCTTCTATTAAACGGACTATGTATTTGCCACGCATCAAATGAAAGAAGGAATAGAGCAAGTAACACCCTGGACTTTCATTGATCTATATTTTACTGCAATGGCATTTTGCTAAATTTTAGCAGTTTACTTGCCCATGGAATAAAAATTTGAAAGTTCGGAGCATCGGTATGTCCGCCATCATGCTGACGCCATGCTAATTCTCCATCCAATAAACCGCTCAGTACCGGAGGCATTTTTTCTTTCGCGTAATCGTTAGATACACCTAAATCTTTTACACCTACCAATTTATAAACTGCACCTGCAGCGATGGTAGCTATATAACTTCCCTGCTGGTCCAGCCATTTCGCATCTCCTTTTTCAGGGATGCCATAGCTTATAAAAGTCAATCGGGGTGCACAAAGCGCAATGAGTTCATGTGAGTCAACAGGTAAATCGCAACCGGTTTTGCTGCCAAAACTTGCGTCAGAAGCGGCATATTGAATATAGTTGCCTGCCATCCAGTGATACTCACCGCTACCGGCAAGACTTTCAACAGCCTCGCCAAATACACGGCGGAGTAATGTTGCACCTCCTTTACCAGACGATCCGATGAGACCCACTGCAAACCGTTGCTCAAAAGCCAGTGTTACCAATGCCGCTTTTCCATATCGCGATACACCTTCGATCCCAACTTTTTTTGCATCAACCAGAGGATCGGTTTCCAGATAATCAAGGCCTCGAGCAGCTCCCCAAGCCCAAGCACGCAACGCTCCCCAATCATCCGGTTTGCGTGGTTGCCCCTTATTGACCAATCCTATTATTCCCTTTGTGAGACCAGCACCATTATCTGCCTGGATACTCGATGGATCGATAGTGCCATAACCCCACCCCGCTGCAAGTAATTGTTCCGTTGGTGCAGAATTACCATCGATAACAGGTGGAGGAGCGAAAAAATTCGGTCCCGCTAATTTTGTAATAGGTGAATAAGCAGGATATTTTTCAAATACTGCTTTCATCTCAGGATTACTCTTGATCATCATTTCTTTAAATGCAGCATTAATTTTTTCCAAATCCTCATTTGAAGGCTGAGCAGGAGAAGGATATGAAGGCCGTCCAAACATCATTAAGACTGGAACAGGACCTTTAACATTTGCAGGCACAACAAGCATCATGTCAATATCAACATTCATCAAGGGGTATTCACTGTTATCGACATGTCCTACAAGTTTTTTGACTATTGCCGGAATACGGCCTATAAATTCTCTGTCGATTATTTTTGTCGTCCATGTGACTTGCGGAATTTTATTGGGCAGCCTGCCATACACTTCTCTTTCAAATTCTTCTACAAGCTCCGGCCTGCGTTGTGTCCACCAGGTATCGACAGTTGTTACTTTTTTACCATTTTTTAACGTAAGCACATCGGGCAATTGCGGACAAGGATTTGCAATGGACTCATCATAATTGGCATGGTTCGGAGCGCTTTCGTTGCCGCTGGGTCCAGGCCTAAGGCTTTTGATTCCCAGCTGTTTCATCATGTTTTCATGATCCTGCTGTGCTGTAAAGGTTACAGGTTGCGGATATTTACTATTCTCAATTGGGACATTCTGTGAATACACCGATTGCGTCAGAGACAAGATGAACAAGTAAGATATGATGTGTTTCATTCGAGTAATATTATTTTTTAAAGGTTGGATGAACTTACCATTTCGATGATGTTCATGCAATAATTTGGTTATTTGAAAATATGCTCGTTTCATAGACTTCCTTTTTTTATATTATGAATAATTGAATCCATTATTCTAAAAGTAAACGACCTCTTATTCCTTCTCCCTTTGTTTGACTTTTTTCTTTTGTTGGGTAATTTATAATATTTTTAACAGAATTGATCTGCCCACGAATAATATTTTATAGATACGTTCGTATTTCCTGTTGTCCGGCAGAGACCAACAAAAACAGGTGTTTCATCCTGTTTTTGAGACTAATTTTGCATACTATGAGCAGACAAAAATTAGTCAAATATTCATTTAAACATAAATCCCATGAAACAGAACAGGTATTTCATCATATACCTAAATATTGCATTGTTCATGACCTGTTTCGCAATGCAAAAACCGTCGGTCATACCTATGGTGAAGATACTCCCGTACATACGGAAATCAACCCTACAAATTTTGTTCGGGTTGCACCCGCGGGTCTGATCAATACCATGACCTCGATCTCCAACAGGGACGATAACAGTATTGCCGAAGCTAAAAAAGGTACACGTGGGGTAAGGGCCTGTGTGGATTTCAGCAACTCATTCAAAATGGAATACAGAACAAATTCATTTACGATCCTGAGGATCAAAGCATCCCGATAACAAAAAGGAATTTTACTAACATGAAAATTACAATTCTCAGAGCTCTCTTGCTGATTCTTTTGGGTATTACCAGTGTTTCTTTCTTGCCGGGCGGTGAACATGATAAAAAGCTTATCTATCTCAACACGGCGTATACATTTGAGGAAAGAGCAGCAGATCTTATTTCAAGAATGAATCTCGAGGAAAAACAAAGTTTGCTTGGCAACAACATGGCGGCAGTTCCTCGTCTAGGGGTCAACTCGTTCAATGTTTGGAGTGAAGCTCTCCATGGAGTGTCCTTTGGTTTTATGGGTACGGGTTCCAGTTCTCCTACATCATTTCCCAATAGTGTTGCCCTAGGATCCGCATGGGATCCGGATTTAATGTACAGAGAAGCTGTTGCTATTTCCGATGAAGCCCGGGCTATGAATTCACCGGTCATAACAGGATTGACTTACTACTCTCCCGTTATTGAACCTATCAGAGATCCGCGATGGGGAAGAACCGGGGAATCATATGGTGAGGATCCTTTCTTAGTATCTCAGATTGCAGGCGGATTTGTACGAGGGATGATGGGAAATGACGCCGTTTACCTGAAAACCGTTCCCTGCGGCAAGCACTATTTTGCAAATAACAGCGAATTCAACCGGCACGACGGCAACTCGGTAATGGACAGTAGAGATATGAGAGAGTATTATATATCCCCGTACAAAAAGCTCATAGAGCAAGAGAAACTGCCTTCGATCATGTCTTCTTATAATTCAGTGAACGGAGTTCCAACCTCAGCCAGTTCATTGTACCTCGATACTATTGCAAGAAGAACATATGGATTGAAAGGATACATCACAGGCGATTGTTCAGCAATCCAGGAAATATTCACCAGTCATCATTACGTCAAAACTACCGAAGAAGCAGCTGCTGCTGGATTGAAAGCAGGAGTAGACATTGACTGTGGAGGTGTTTACCAAAGAAGTACGATCGATGCGTTGAATGCAGGTTTCATCACCATGGGGAATGTCGACAAAGCAATGGAAAATATTATGACCATCAGGATGCGACTGGGTGAATTTGATCCTCCTGCAATGGTTCCATATTCTAATTCACAAAAGGATGTTATCGGCTCTCCGGCCAACAAAGCACTTGCAAGAGAAATTGCGGCTAAGACTCCTGTCCTGCTCAAGAATACACCAGTCGCAAATACAAATCAGAGAGCTCTTCCTCTGAATCCTGCACAACTTAAAAGAATTGCGCTACTAGGACCTCAGGCTGATAAAGTGGAATTGGGTCCTTATTCCGGAAGACCATCGAAGGAAAACATGATTTCTCCATGTACCGGAATAAAAAAATATATTTCTGAGAAAGGCTTATCCACAGAAGTATTACTTGCTTCAGGCGGTAATACAGCAAGTAAAAGTAATCTGCTCTATATCGCTGGATTTGAATTGAAAAAACCCAATGGAACAGTATCCAAATTTGATGCAACAAAATTTAGTTCATCATCAAAAGGAATTACTATCGGATCCGGAATGGGCACTCAAGAACAGGTACGATCCATTGATGACGGCTCGTGGACGGCGTACGACAATATTGATTTAACCGATGTCGACACCATCGGGATTAGTTTGAATATTCTTACTGAAGGCGGAATCATTGAAGCAAGAGTTGGTTCCCCTGAGGGTAACTTGCTCACAACAGTACAAGCGACAGTTGCTGCCGGACTAAAAGCAGGTGGACCTTACGGGGCAGGAACTTTGACAAACGTGAAAGTCAATAAACTTGGATTGAACGGACCACAGACACTCTACCTTGTCTATAAAGCTCCGGCGGATGAAAAAATTGACAGCAAAATAATCGCGACTGCGGCGTCTGCAGATGTTGCCATCGTGTTTGTCGGAACCGATGAAAAGACTGCGACAGAAGAAGCCGACAGGCTTTCTCTTGTACTACCGGGAAATCAGGTGAATCTCATAAAAGCAGTTGCTGCAGTAAATCCAAAAACTATTGTTGTTATGCAAACATTGGGATGCGTCGAGGTTGAAGAATTTAAGAATCTTCAAAATGTACCTGGCATTATTTGGACAGGATTTAATGGTCAGGCTCAAGGTGATGCAATCGCCAGTATCCTTTTCGGAGATGTCAATCCGGGGGGAAAGCTGAATGCTACCTGGTATAAATCTGTAAAAGACCTTCCTGAAATCACTGATTACACACTCAGAGGAGGCGAAGGAAAGAACGGCCGGACATTTTGGTATTTCGGCAAGGAAGTGAGTTATGAGTTTGGCTATGGTCTCTCCTATACGACATTCGCATACAGTAATTTCAAAATCAATAAGAACACTATCACTCCACAGGATAAAATATCCATCAGTGTTGATGTTAAGAATACTGGCACTTGTGAAGGCGATGAAGTTGTACAGGTTTATCTGAGAACTCCAGAAAGTCCGGTTTCTCTGCAAAGACCGTTCAAGAGATTGAAAGGATTTAAGCGTGTCACCATTCCGGCCGGCCAGACAAAGACTGTAATGATTACTATTGATTGCGCCGATCTCTGGTTCTGGGATATGGTTAGGAATAAGATCACCTATGACCATGGAAAATATTTGTTCGAGATCGGTGCTTCTTCAAAAGAAATTAAGGGAACCGTCGCTGCAATCATGAATGGGAAGTTTATGCCTGTTCTTAAAACTGTAGTAACCGATTGCGGTGTCACTATGATGAGACATGGTTCAACAGCACAGGCACATACAACTGCAGCCATGACAGATGACAGCTTTTACGATATAAACAAAGCAAAGGTTGTGTATGCCAGCAATAATCCTCAGGTTGCATTTGTTGACGAGAAAGGCCTTGTTACTGCAAGGGAAACAGGTGTTGCAACTATTACCGCTCGTGTGACAATTGAGGGGAGGACGAAATCAGATAGTTTCCCAATAAAAGTAGCACCAAATATGAGTCCCGGCAACATAACGGTAAACGATAAAACGGTAGAAGGATTGAATCCCGACAGACACAGTTACAGTTATCTTTTACAGCATTCTTCCACAGGAGCCCCGAAGGTTGAAGCTACTTCTTCCGGTTCAGATATTTCTGTTGAAATAGTTCAGGCTGCGGGTGTTCCCGCAACAGCCCTTCTGACCTTCACCGATACCATGACACTGGAAAAGAATTTCTATACTGTAAATTTTGGAATTCCATCTGTTGACGAAGAGTTCAATGATTCTGTATTAAATAAACGATGGAATTGGGTAAGAGAGAATCCTGCCGATTGGAGTCTGTCTAAGAAAGATGGATCTATTACTATTACAACAAAGGATGGAGATCTTCAAGGCGCAAATAATAATGCTGAAAATATTTTGCTGCAAAGTGCAAACACCGATTGGATTATTGAATCGAAGCTTGCATTCTCCAGAAAGCCATTGGGATTTTCGCAGAATGGAGGTCTTATTGCATACCAGGATGATGATAATTTTATAAAGCTTGTGTACGGCGCCGGAGGAAGAGGCTTCGGGAGACCGGGAAGTAATCAAAGTGGCTCGGTATTTCTTGTAACGGAGGAAAACGGAAACACGAAAAATGTCGCTACACTGAGTATGACTGACGTCATTCAAGATAATAATACACTCTATTTCAAATTAGAAAAGAAGGGTGAAATCTACGATGCTTGGTATTCAACAGATGGTAAGAATTTTCAATCCTTAGGCAAAGCAACCTTAATTCTTAAAGATATTAAAGCAGGAATTACAGCTTGCGAGGGAGTCCCAGATCGAAGAATGTTACGATTCTTGAACAGGGATGGAGCCCAGAAACCAACAGCCCCTCAAAGTCCATTTGAAATGTCAGTCGATTACTTCCACATAAAAAATAGCGGGGCGAAATAAACTGTTATTTCATCCTGAAGAATTCGCCTGACCGCTGGACAAGGAAGAGCAAATCAAGCAATTGATCTATTAGATTTAATACCCTATATAATAGGTACGACTGATTGATATTCAATACCCATCTATGATAATTCCCTAAGTACGTTTGATTGGATTTGTAAGTGCATCTTTATATAAGCTCAAAATATTCTTGAGGTGCAGAAAAAATAGGATGAACAGAAATCGCTCTATTAAAAGAACATTGCCTGCAGCCATGTATTACCTCCTCTTTCTCTTGTTTGCCGTTCAACCAGTTCGAGCAGAACAATGGTATTCTTATTATGACGCCCTATGTACTTCGGTTGTAGGCGGTTCAAACGCTTATCGTGATATAACACATTTCAAAGACAAGTTCATTGCAATCGGAACCAATGGCCGCATCGATGGCATTTCCCAGTCAGGGGGAATCATGCGTCTCAAGAGTGTTTGTCAAGAAAATCTTAACAGTGCGTATTCCAATGAAGAAATATTTCTTGCGGTTGGAGATCATGGAATCATTCTTTACTCCACGAATGGAACGAGCTTTTCGCGTGCAGTATCTGGAACGGAGAAAAATATTTTTGGTATTGCGTGCAAAAACGGGTTGTTCGTCGTAGGTGCTGATAGCGGGACCATACTTATTTCAAACACTGGACTTACCTGGAAAAGTATACCGACAGCAATTCGTGGGAATATTCTATCGATCTCGGCCAATAATTCCTGCTTCTTTGGAGTAACAGATTCAGGCGAGATCATAAAATCTTTCGATGGAATAAAATGGACCATACAGGATTACAATCGAGAGTATGCGGGATATAATCAATATTCGATATTTAGAAAGATATTAGCTTCCCCCAACAGCATGACAATCATAGGAATCCATAAAGATGGTTCGCCGTCTATTATATACTCTTCCTTGGGCAATGTCTGGGCAGAGAGACCGCCAATTTATCAGGATGATCAGGGCGTAGTTCAAGGTCTGACCAATAAGCCCAACGGAATCGCCTATGTCCCTGAATTGGATCAGTTCGTTGTTGCCTGCGATAATGGCGAATTATTGGCGTTGCCGCCATGTTCAAAATGTAACAAGTGGGAAAAAATTTCGGAGAAGAACCTCCATGCAATTTGTTATTTCGATAATTGTTTACTGATTGTTGGTGAGGAATTTTCTGTGTCCATTCAAAGAGTACGGTAATACTTACTCTTACTACTTGTGTAAAACTTTTCACTCAACCAATCTGTATTTGTAGTTCCAGTAATTTTTTGGGACTTGCAATAATAAGAACCGTTTGCATAGAAACATCTCTCTCAAAACATCTCTAGTGTTCATAACTACTTCAAGATTCCTGATTATCCTTTAGAAATGGGGTACGACTGACTTAATTTGTCTTCTACCAACCGACTTCAACTTCCTCCGTTAAACCGGTTATAGAAGGCTGATTCGAACTCCTCCATTCCAGCGTATCCGTACAGGCGGTTGGTCGATACTCATGGCAATAAAACTTGTATCCACCGACACTCCTGTCGACACATGACTTAAGAAGGTACTTGAAATTGCAGAACGATTTGAGTATGTTTGTTTTACAAAGTGAGATTCATTCTTGCTTTGCCTACAATAATATAAAATTCTGAAAAGGATCTATTATGAATATATTCCATAATAACA